>Ga0209691_1001354_pt1 | contig 14643 bp, 11 predicted proteins | sample YNPMSBMetaG_FD_187120 | JGI IMG/M metagenome (GOLD analysis project Ga0209691, IMG submission 187120) | Anoxygenic and chlorotrophic microbial mat microbial communities from Yellowstone National Park, USA - YNP MS-B MetaG (SPAdes) (version 2) ... | reverse complement strand
TAATAGTGCTTCGTATCCATATATTCTTTTAGCTCTTATGTCTATGATAGGTTGAAAAGCAAAAGTACACGATTGAACGATTTGACTCCATTCTAATTGCATCATAATCTAACTTTATGATAAAAAAATATAATAAAGAAATGAATCAAACATTATTTTTTTAAGAAATATATTCAAAATGATAAATTGCACGACCTTTGAAAGGATTTTCTTCTTTAAAAAAATACTTCTTTGTCCTTGGATCCAACATTTTATAAATATTTTCTGTAATATATAAGTAATACTGGGATGGTAATCGTTCTACCATATGATAGGTTAAATTAATCGCTTCTGTATACAAATTTTCTTTATCTTTGGAATAAACAACAGAACCTTGTTCTATTGCACATAAAATTTTGAGTTCACTAATATCCAAATTCGATAAAACTTGCACAATATATGCTTTGATTTCTAATGATGCTAATATTGGACGAAGATAATCCTTTTGGGGGAAAACGGCAGTAAATGCATCGCTTTTTCTTATCCAGATAATGCCATTCAATTGCTCTATTATATTGATTGCTTTTTTTAGCCACTCAGCATGCATTCTTTGTAGTTCTTCTTCTGCTACAAAATAGGATAACAATTCCGGATAAATAGGAATCCTAACTGTTAAGAAATTTAAAATATAAGTTTTCCCTTCTACAAAGACTGGTATTGTAGGATCAATGTTTGCAGAAGTTTGAAGCGACTCCAAGGCTAAATTTTTTAAAGATTCATCATATTTTTGGTATTCTGGGAAAGTTTGAATCGATAAACATTCTGTGTTGATTTTTTGCCAACGAGGGAGATCTAAAAATGCTCGAATCAAAATATTTTTAAAGTAATCGAATTTTAAGTTAGATTTATGGATATAATCGTATGCACCATGTTTTAACGATTCTACGATAATACGCTCAGAAAAAATACGCGATACTACAATAAAACAGATTTGGTTGCTTTGTAGTTGATTAAAAACATTAAAAGTATTAGGAATTTCGAACTCTGTTAAAACAAGATCTGGTTTTAAATACGAAATTGTATCGAAAAAATCGTTTGTACTGCGAAAAAAACGTAATTCTACTTTGGGGAATTCAACACGAAAGAAATTTTTATAAAAAACATCAATACTTTGGTCTGGATCAAGTACAAAAATATTCATATTCCCTCTACGATAGTTTGTTAAAAATAAATATTTTCATGTTTTTGTAGATATTATAGTAATCAAAAAATTTTTTTAATTCATTATCACAAAGATTGTATGCAGTCTCGGACAAAATGATTGCATTCGGCAAACCAAATTGATGTTCTAACGTTCTTGTTAGATGTATATCTTCGCTATCGATTAAATTTACTTCACTTTTATATTCTGCATACCCAAAGTGAATGGACATCCGAATCGAAATATTATTCTCCCATCTTAGTTGATTGGAAGTAAAATTAAAAACGGGAAGTAAATAGAGAATTTTTAGCCCAACACGGATTGCATTCGATACACCAAATTCGTTCAAAAATGCAATTAGACCTCCATCTCCATACCACTGCCAAATACGACCATCAAATTCATCAGTAATATTATTGATAAAAAATCGAAAATTTTTTAATGTATTTTCAATATCTATCTTAACGTTTGTTTTAATCAATTCTGAACTTCCAACAATATCAATATCCAAAAAAGAGAGTTTGTATTCTTTTCCTTCTTCTAAGATACCCCAATCTTTTTGTTTGATCTCTTTTTGGGATAAAACAAATTTATTTAATTGAGGATTATAGATTAAATCATTTTCCATCAAGAATTTATCTAATTTGAATTTTTCTTTTAAATGAAGAATACCACCACTTATCCCTTTTCCATCGTAATAATATAACATGCTTATAAAATTTAAGATTTGATATTCGCTCTGGAAATAATCCAAGACAACCTCTGCTGCTGTTTGCCTTGGAATTACAACATGATTTCCAAACCCAGATACCTTTTGTAAGTTGAAATTGGGATCAGCTTCGCGTGCAATATAAGCAATCTGTTCTGTATTACAAGAACGTATCAAAACATCTTTTAGAATGCGCTTTAATCGTCGTAGATCCATTAAAAAGCTAAATAAAAATATTTCGTTTATTGTCAACAACAAACGAAATAATTATTTTTTTGTCAATTTTTTATTATCTTTTGCCAATAATTCTTTTATTGCAATGCTTGTTCTTTCGTAAATCTTATTATCTAATAGTTTTCTTTTGTAGAATTCTTCGTTTTTAATCTTTTTCTCTATCGCTTTATTAATGCCTACCAAGATAATGTGTTCGTTATTATTTCTTTTTAAGTTTTCTATGATTTGTCCTAAATATTCTATACCATCAACATCGATATAAAATGCTGCTCTTAGAGAAATAATTACATATTTGTTATTTTTAATCTTTTTGATAGTCTCCAAATGTGCTGGCATATTTATATAAGAAAGTGCACCAGAAATTTTATAAACAATTGCGTCAGAATCGATTTCGTCTAATTTTAGAAATTCATCTCGTAACACTGCCATTTTTACCACACCATCTTTCCATATTTCTATTTCTGTTTGTCCATAAGAAATGCGATAGATAAAATAGACTAATGCAATAATGCTTCCTATGATTAAACCTACAATGGGATCTTCTACAATAACTAATACAGCAACAAATAAAGAAATAGCAAACGCTGTCCTTTCGTTTTCCACAAGTTTGATAAAATGCTTTGTCTCTACCATACCAATGGCTACTACAAAAAGAATTGCAGCAATCACAAACATAGGAAGGTATTTAAAATATTCTAGAAAAAAAATACTAATTAAACCAACAAAAATTGCATTAATAACAGCAGATGTCCGATGATTTGCACCACTTTTTATATTTAATGCTGTTCTTGCTAATGCAGCTGTAGCAGGAATACCTCCAAAAAATACCACTTGCTAAATTAGCAATGGAAAGACCAAAAACCTCTTTTTTTCTATTAAATTCTGTCTTCGTCATCATACTAGCAATGTGTCCAGAAATCAACGTTTCTAGAATTGCTATAACAGAAACAGCAACAGAAATTATTACGATATCTCTGTTGAATAAGATTTTAAAATCAAACTGTTGAAAAGAATTTTCGAATAATGTTGCTCGAAGGGTAGGATATTTATCCCCTAATGTTGTAATATTTAAAGGAAGATTGAATTCTTTTATAATCATCATAGATACGATACCGATAAATGCTACAACAGTTGCTCCAGGAATTCGGATTTTTTGAATCACATATTTATTCCAAATCATGATTACACTAGTAGATAATAAAAACGAAACGAAAACAAGCCAATTCATTTGATCAATATGTTGTAGAATATTGACAATATTTAATATAAAGGTTTCTTTTTTTTCTAATCCAACAATTCCTAATATGGTATCTAACTGACCAAAGCCGATAATAAACGCTACCCCTAAGGTAAAACCATGAACAACAGATTGAGGAATAAAAATTATGTATTTATCAAAGTTAAATAAATAAGCAACAAAAATTAATATCCCCGATAATATGGAAACAAGAGGCAAATATTGATATCCATATTTAAAAGTAAAACCTATTAAAATACCTGCCAATGCACCGGTTGGACCAATGATATTAAAATTACTACTTGCAAAAATCCCTCCCATTAAGCCAGCCCAAAATGCTGTAATTATACCTTAGGTTGGTGTTGCACTAGAACTAATTGCTAAAGCTAACGATAAAGGAATACTAACAATACTTACTGTTAAACCCGATTTCCAATTTTGCATTATTTTTTATTTCATAAAGAACCTCGAATGTTGAACAAGATAAATTCTAAAACCATGTTTTTTTAGGATGTTTCTGATCCAAGAGAAATAAAAAAAGATGATTGGAGGCTATCGGATTCGAACCGATGACCTTCTGCGTGCAAGGCAGACGCTCTACCAACTGAGCTAAGCCCCCTTAGAAACAAGTGTAATCCAAATAAATATTAGCATTATCTCTGTAAAGCAAAAAATCAAAGAATCAGATTCAAAACAAAAAATTTTTCTGCTGAGTTTTTTTAAAGAATTATAAGTCCTGATTTACTCTTAAAAACACTATTTTTTTCTGTATCTATTATGAAAGACGAAATCATTCTTGTTACTGGTATCTCTTCTGGAATTGGATTCTATTTAGCCAATTATCTTGCAGAAGAAGGATGTATTGTATATGGTATACTTCGCAATCAAGATAAATTTATTCAGAACCTAAAAGAGAACAACATAAAACAAAAAGAAAATTTGATTGCAGTTACATTAGATGTTCGCAATTATAAAGAAGCAGAAAGACTAATTCAAGAAATTTATGATAAACACAACAAGATTGATGTTTTAATCAATAATGCTGGATATGGTCTTTATGGTGTATTCGAAGAACTAAGAGAAGAAGATATTCGAGATCAATTCGAAACAAATTTCTTTGCTCCACTAAAATGGATGCAAATGGTACTTCCCATTATGAGAAATAAACGATATGGAAAAATCCTTAACATTACTTCGATATTAGGTCGACTTACAATTCCTACTGGTTCTGCCTATTGCTCATCGAAGCATGCATTAGTTGCTCTTTCGGAAGTGATAAGATACGAAGTTCATCCTTTTAATATTCAAGTTTGTTCTATGGAACCTGGACTGATTAAAACTGATTTTAAAAATAATATGAAGTTTAGTGTAGATTTAGATAATCGGTTCTCTCCTTATTTTAAGTTAAATCAAGTCATAAAAGAACAACTAAAAAAATATCCTTCTTTTACAACAGATGCTTCTGACGCTGCGAAAAAAATCATTAACCTATTAAAAAAAGAAAAATTACCAGCACACTATCAAATTGGTATTGACGCTGGATTTTACTATAATTTAAAAACTCTATTACCAGAAAATATCTTAGATTTTTTAATTAAAGAATACATAAAAAATATATTTGAATAGTATATGGCAGTAAAAAAAAGCAAAAAAACAACAAAAACAACAGCGAAGAAGTCGATAAGAACAGTCAAAAATAAGATAAACCTAGAAACTTTAACAGAAAAAATCGAAAAAAAACCTTTCGAAAACATTTATGAAATATTATTACAATCAAATTTTAATCCTATCGTTTTAATATGTTATGATCAAAAAGATTTTATTACTAATTCTTATGTATATAAAGAGAATGAATGGGTTAAAATCCTTCAAGAAAATAAAAAGGCTTTAAAAAAAATTTCTATCGAAACCAAAGAGGATTTTAACAAAATTTTTCCAGAAGTTCTTCCAGAAGATGAATTATCGTTACTAAAGTTTGAATATAATTTAGGCAAAAACAATTATGATTTATTGCTATTTACAAACCAAGAAATTAAGTTAACACAAAAAGATAAAAATAATCTAGAATACATAAAAAATGTGTTATTGCTCCACATACAGATTTTTATTTATAAAGATATCATTAATGAATTCGAAAAAAAGATTAAACAAATTAACCAAGAACATCAAGGAGAGATCAATTCTCTAAACAAGGAGATACAAGAAATTATCTCCAATCACGAAAATCAAATTAAAGAACTAAACAAAAAACATCAAGAGCAAATCGAACAAATCAAAAATGAACTCATACAAAACAAAAACAACGAAATCCAAAATATTATCGCTCAACACCAAAACCAAATCAATGAACTAAACAAAAAACATCAAGAACAAATCGAACAAATCAAAAATGAACTCATACAAAACAAAAATAACGAAATCCAGCAAATCATTTCTCAACACCAAAACCAAATCAACGAACTAAACAAAAAATACCAAGAACAAATCGAACAAATCAAAAACGAACTCATACAAAACAAAAATAACGAAATCCAAAATATTATCACTCAACACCAAAAACAAATCAATGAATTAAATAAAAAACATCAAGAACAAATCGAACAAATCAAAAATGAACTCATACAAAACAAAAACAACGAAATCCAAAATATTATCGCTCAACACCAAAAACAAATCAACGAACTAAACAAAAAATACCAAGAACAAATCGAACAAATCAAAAATGAACTCATACAAAACAAAAACAACGAAATCCAAAATATTATCGCTCAACACGAAAATCAAATCAACGAACTAAACAAAAAACATCAAGAACAAATCGAACAAATCAAAAATGAACTCATACAAAACAAAAATAACGAAATCCAAAATATTATCGCTCAACACCAAAACCAAATCAATGAACTAAACAAAAAACATCAAGAACAAATCGAACAAATCAAAAACGAACTCATACAAAACAAAAACAACGAAATCCAAAATATTATCACTCAACACCAAAAACAAATCAATGAATTAAATAAAAAACATCAAGAACAAATCGAACAAATCAAAAATGAACTCATACAAAACAAAAACAACGAAATCCAAAATATTATCGCTCAACACCAAAAACAAATCAACGAACTAAACAAAAAATACCAAGAACAAATCGAACAAATCAAAAATGAACTCATACAAAACAAAAACAACGAAATCCAAAATATTATCGCTCAACACGAAAATCAAATCAACGAACTAAACAAAAAACATCAAGAACAAATCGAACAAATCAAAAATGAACTCATACAAAACAAAAATAACGAAATCCAAAATATTATCGCTCAACACGAAAATCAAATCAACGAACTAAACAAAAAACATCAAGAGCAAATCGAACAAATCAAAAATGAACTCATACAAAACAAAAATAACGAAATCCAAAATATTATCGCTCAACACCAAAACCAAATCGATGAACTAAACAAAAAATACCGTGAGCAAATCGAATCTCTAAACAAAAAAATAGAAAATATTATCGCTCAACACCAAAATCAAATCAACGAACTAAACAAAAAACACCAAGAACAAATCGAACAAATCAAAAACGAACTCATACAAAACAAAAATAACGAAATCCAAAATATTATCGCTCAACACCAAAATCAAATCAATGAATTAAATAAAAAACATCAAGAACAAATCGAACAAATCAAAAATGAACTCATACAAAACAAAAATAACGAAATCCAAAATATTATCGCTCAACACCAAAACCAAATCAACGAACTAAACAAAAAATACCAAGAGCAAATCGAACAAATCAAAAACGAACTCATACAAAACAAAAATAACGAAATCCAAAATATTATCGCTCAACACCAAAAACAAATCAACGAACTAAACAAAAAATACCAAGAGCAAATCGACGCTCTAAATAAAGAAATTCAAAAAATAATGAATGAATATGAAAAAAGAATCAATGATTTAACAGAAAAATATCATAAAGAAATCGAAATAAAAAATAATTATATAGCAGACCAACAAAGTTATTTCGAAAAAATCATTCGCGAAAAACAAGAAAAAATCGATGAATTGCTACAGAAAGAAAATCTATTGACAAACAATCTTTACGAAAGCAACCAAAAAATTCAACAATTAGAGGTAATAATTCAAGATAAAAATTCAGAAATTCAAACAATAAAAAATGAATATGATTTAAGAATTCTTAAACTAGAAGAAGAAAACCTGATTATTGTCGAAGACCTAAACAAAAATATTTCTCAGTTAAAAGAAGAAATAGAAAAATTAGAAAATCACCTAAAAGAAAAAATAAATCAAATTAAAAATAAAGACGAAGAAATTGTTCAATTAAACAAAAATATTACCCAACTAAATGAACTTACAGAAAACCAAAAAAGAGAAATAGATACCCTGATAAAAAATATCCACGAAAAAAACGAAACAATCATAAAAATAGAAAAAGAATATAAAGAAAGAATACAGATTTTGAGCGAAAATTACCAAAAAGAAATTCAAAATCTTAAAATAGAAAGTCAAAGATTGATCAGCCTGATAAAAGAAAAAGAATCATTGATAGAAGAGCTTCAAAAACAAATTCATCAAAAAAATAATCTTATACAAAATTTAGAAAAAGAATTAAACTCTTTATCTTTTAACTTAGAACAAACAAAAAAAGAAAAGGAACTAATCGAATTACAACTAAAAGAAGAAAAAGAGGTAATCAAAGAAAAAAACGAATTGATTCGAAAACATCATATTCAAATACAAAACTTAGAAAAAGAAAATAAACAAAAAGAAAATTTAATTTTGAACTTAGAAACCGAAATCAATCATCATAAAAATACTTTAAAAGAAAAAGAAAAAAATATTCAAGAATTCGAAAACAAATTGAATCAGCTACAACAAGAAAATCAAAATCACCTCAATACAATAGAAAACCTAAAAAATGAGTTAAACGTAAAGATAGAAGATTTAAACAAACTTAAAAAAGAATTAGAAAATAGCTTAATGCGAGAAAAATTATCAAAACAAATGGGAAATATTATCATCAACTCTATTTTATCTTTATCAGAAATGGCTGATTTTTCTTCGCGTTTAGAATATATAGAAAATTTTGTGTTCCCCGAAAAACCAAAACGCTTTACGATTTTTAAAATAAACAATCAAAATTTAATTCTATACATGACGAACCTAAATATTCGAAACTTTTATTTAGATCTATCGGAAACTATCTTTGGACAAGTAATTGCAGATCGTCAAATAGAAACATCTCTAAAAAAGAAAAATCAACCACCTTATGATTTAACAATAAATCACAAACAGATTCATTATTATTTAGAAGAAGAATTAAATCCGATAAAACAATATTACCAACAATCGTTGAACGACGAAGAATATTATATTGCTTTACCTATCGTTGCCAACAACGAAACCATTGGTATTTGCACCTTTGTTTTTTTCGCAAGTATAAAAGATAAAATTGAGCCACAGACCTTACAACTCTTAGAAAATTTGATTCCTGTATTATCCACATCTTTCGAAAACGATGAATTTAAGAAAAAAAATCAGCAAATTTTTGATTCTTTTAGATCTATAAAAGATTTAGAAAATATTTTTCTTTATAAACAAAATAAATCCAACGATTATATTTTCTCTTACAACCTAAAAAAAGAAAATCAGGAAAAAATCCTAAAAAAAGAAGATTTATTATATTTTATTTATTCTAAGGTTTTCGAAATACCCAAATTATCCCAAAAGCAATTAACAAAGGAATTAATCGACGAATTTTTAACAACCATAGAAGAGGTATTATTTCGCTCTGAATATATTTTTAAAAAACCATCGTTTAATCATTGGGATTTTATTGTAGAAAAATTTCAAGATTATCCTAGTTATTTCTTCTGGGTTTTAATCGAATTTTTCTTGAATGCAATTTTACATAGCGAAGGAAAAATCTTTGGTATTGAGCTATACAATGATGAAAAATTCCATATATTAAAACTTTACGACGATGGTGAAGGTATTTTAAGAAAAACGGGATCATACTTTCCAGAAAAAGGAACAGGTATTAAATTATTCCAAAATATAGCAAATCTAATCAATGCAAAACTGATTATTACCAAAGGGTTAGATAGCTTTGGAACATCCATAGAGTTCCATTGGGATAAGTTTTTTATTCATTTCGAAAATCTATATTAATTAGTTGATTATCTTTATAAAAACTTATAAAATTGATAATGGGTTGATTGTTGACGAATCTATAAGATATAAGCTTTTCTAATAAGTCGTTTTGATAGTACTCTTCGCGAAGGAGTCTTTCTTCGGAATCATAAAATTTTGCTGTGCCGTTTTTTTTGCCTTGGTTGTAAAAAATTTCGAACTGTTTTTTGCCATTCTTGTAGAATCGAATACGCTTTTGATGGAAACTTCCAGCATAATAGGTTCCCATCTCTTCCACTTGACCATTATCGTAATATCTTATATATGGACCGTTTTCATTACCAAATTCACCGTTTAGAACAAATTTATTCTTATCGATGGGAAATTTCAGATAATGGAGCGTTAAATATATCTTACCATTGGGAAAGTAATAAACCCATTCTCCTACTCTATAACCTTGATCATAATTTCCTTTTTGAGAGATACTCCCATTTCGAAAATATTGTATATAAACTCCATGGTAAAGTTGATTTTCTTTCTTTGCTTCTCTAAAAAGTTTTCCATCTTCGAACCATATTATTTCTTTTTGGTTGTCTTCGTATCTCCATTGTCGAAAACGATGATTATACGAAGCTTCTTTAAATACAGAATCTGGTCTTGGCGGTACATATAAACGTTCGCAGTTAATAAAATAAATTAATAAAACTAATAACAAAAAATATTTTATAAAATAATTCATATATAATTTTTACAAAATTTATTTACTATTGATTTACAATTTCTATCTTACGTTCTAAGATTAATTTTCTTTCTCTATCCAATACCTTTACCATATAGGTACCGGGATCGACTTGGCCAGCAAAATATATATAATTAACAGTTTTGGGAATTCTTCTACCTAAGACTGCTTCTTCGGATAGAGAATTTCCTTCCATTCTTAAAACTTGTATTGTGTAGTAATCGGATTTCTTTTCTAAATAAGTAAACCTGATATGAAGTAACTGACCTGGATATAACGTTATAACATTATTATCTAAAAAGTCTTTATAGTTTTCGTCTGTAATTTCTGTATTAGAAATAGATAAAAAGTATCTAGGCGCAAATAAGTAAACTGCTAATTTCCATATCCCTGCAATTAATAATAATACCAACAAAAAAATAAGAATATTTTTTAGAATAGGCGTATAATCTTTTCTTTGATTATCTTCTACGTAGTCTTCTAACCTTAAATCTGCAGAAACATTGTATATAGAATCACGCTTTTTTGTCATATTTTCCTTATTTTTTATCGAATATTGTGTGTCGTGAATTTTTTGATCACTTTCTAAAAAATTTTCTTGTCGCTGATTGGTTTGAATTTCTTTAACAACATCTGAAAATTCCACTTCCTTGTCGGTAGATATATTTTTTTTTACTTCTTCTTGGATTTTTTGGGTTAGCTTATCTTTTTTGGATGCCATTAAGGATTATTTCTGTAATGGTTTGATATTGTAAAGCGACTTTTGATTTTGGTGCATAAAGAGACAAAGGTTCCTTCATTAAGTGAGATTCTTCTACAACAACACTACGCGATATATAACCATCAAAAACAGGTAAATATTTCTTCATTTCTTCAATCATTGCCTTAGAAATGGTTGTTCTATCGTCATACATAGTCATCAATGCTCCGAGAATTTTTATTTTTGTCCGAAATTTTTTGTTTAATGTATCGATGGTTTCGAGTATGGTGCGAATTCCATCTAAAGAAAATTTTGCTGCTTGTAAGGGAATCACTACAAAATCTGAACAAAGTAATGCATTAAGAGTAAGCATTCCAAGGTTTGGTGGATTATCAATAATGATAAAATCAAATTCTGAACGAACATCCTCTAAACTATCCTGTAAACGAAAAAAACCATCTACATTTCCAGTTAGTAATGGCTCAACTTCGGACAATGCTAAGGAAGAAGGTATTAGATATAAATTTTCCCATTTTGTTTTTTTGATGATTCTTTTGGGATCTTCTTTATCTTTTAATATTGCATAAACCGTTTCTTCTGTTTTTAAAGAATTCGGCGAAGCATCCAAAAAAACAGAACTGGCATTTGCCTGTGGATCTAAATCTATCAAAAGAACGCTATTACCCTTTTGGTTTATATTATATGCTAATTGTATTGCTGTAGTTGTTTTTCCTACACCACCCTTTTGGTTTGCAACAGAAATTGTAGTCATATGGTTTAACCAAAATTTAAAGATCCTATATTGACAATTTCTTTTTTGTTGCTAAATGAATGATACAAAAAAAATGGTTTTTATATGAACTACGAAGCAGTAATCGGTTTAGAAATCCATTGTCAACTTAAAACAAAAACAAAAATTTTTTCTTCTGATCCTTATGAATTCGGAGCACCAGCAAATACCTTAGCAGGTCCAGTAACATTAGGATTACCTGGATGCCTTCCAGTATTGAACGAAAAGGTATTAGAAATGGCAATCATGGCTGGACTTGCATTAAATTGTAAAATTGCACGCATTACGAAATTCGACAGAAAACATTATTTCTATCCAGATTTACCCAAAGGTTATCAAATTTCACAGTATGATAGACCTTATGCCAAAAATGGTTTTGTAGAAATCAAAAAACCAAATCAAGAAACTGTTAAAGTAAGGATTCATCGAATTCACATGGAAGAAGATGCAGGTAAACTATTGCACAGCTCTTACGGTGGGGAAACTGTCTCATTTGTAGATTTAAATCGTGCAGGGGTTCCATTACTCGAAATCGTTACAGAACCAGATTTAAGAAGTAGCGAAGATGCTTGGTATTTTTTACAAACTTTAAGAGGAATCATTCGAGCATTAGGAATTTCTGATGCAAACATGGAAGAAGGAAGTTTACGTTGTGATGCAAATGTTTCTGTAAGAAAACCTGGTGGTCCATTAGGTACACGCGTAGAAATTAAAAACCTAAACTCTTTTAAAGCTGTACGAAATGCAATTGATTACGAGATAGAAAGACAAATTTCTGTGTTAGAATCTGGTGGTAAAATCATTCAATCCACTGTACTATGGAATGCAGACAAAAAAGAAACCAAATTAATGCGAACCAAAGAAGATGCAGAAGATTACCGATATTTTCCCGATCCTGACCTTCCTGTTTTCGAAATTAGCCCAAAACTAGTAGAAGAAATAAAAAATAGAATGCCAGAGCTTCCCAATCAAAAACGCGATCGATATATAAAAGAATATGGTCTACCAGAATATGATGCAACAGTACTTTCGCGAGAAATAGAAATTGCTTCTTATTTCGAAGAAACAGTTCAATATTCTGGGGACCCTAAAAAATCTTCTAACTGGGTAAAAGACGAAGTATTAGGTATCATTAACAAAAAAGATACACCCATCACACAATTTGAATGTACTCCAAAAAGACTTGGAACAATCATCAAGCTATTGAACGAAGGAAAAATCACTCAACGTATAGCAAAACAAGTCTTTGAACATGTTTACAAAGAAAACTTAGATCCAGAAGTAATCATCGAAAAATATGGTTATAAACCTTTGGATACATCCAACCTTAAACAAATTGTAGATAAAGTTTTCGAACAATATCCAGAGCAAGTCCAACAAATTCTAAACGGTAAAGATAAAGTAAAAGGTTTTCTCGTTGGACAAATCATGAAAGAAACAAAAGGACAAGCACCACCTCAAGAGGTAAATCAACTAATCGAAGAAAAATTGAATGCTCTAAAAAAATAAAGCGTTTAATTATCTACATGAGCAAATTTTTATTGGGAATTCCAGTCTATAACGAGGAAGAAAATATTGTACCTTTTTTTGAACAATTATTTGTTAAATTACCCGAAAAAATTTATCATATTATCGTAATAAACGATGGTTCCACGGATAACTCTAAGAACCTTTTAGAAAGCTTAAAAAAATATCCCAAAATAGAAGTTGTGCATCGTTATCCAAACCAAGGTTATGGAGCTAGTATGATTTTTTTGTTAGAGTATGCAAGAAAAAATCATTTTGATTTTTTAATTACCATGGATTGTGATAGACAACACCGAGTAGAGGACATTCAACGATTTATAGAAGAAGATTCAAACATCGATGTGCTTTCCGGTTCGCGTTATTTACCAGATTCTCCTTTATGTGGTATTTCGCCTCCTCAAGAAAGAGTTAAAATCAACCAAAAAATTACCAATAAACTCAACAAAATTTATCGATGGCAATTAACTGATGCTTTTTGCGGGTTTAAACGATACAAAACAAAAAAAATCAACCCTTCTTTACTCGAAGAAAAAGGCTATGCATTCCCCTTAGAATTTTGGGCATATTGTTATTACAATCAACTTTCGATAAAAGAAATACCTGTTGCCAGAGTTTACATTACCGATGATCGCAGTTTTGGAGAAAATTTAGACAAACACAGAATTCGTTATAGATATTATTTAAGTGTTTTTAAGAAATCGAATCAAAAGTTTGCAAAAAAAATCGCAACAAAAACATCATAAAAAAAAATATTCCTATGAGTTTAGAAGAATTTCCCTTTAAAGAAAATTATATTTATCTAAATTTTTGTGGTGTTGCTCCTTTCTACAACCCAGCAAGAATCAAAAAAGAAGAATTCGAAAGAAAACATTCTCAGATGGGAGCCATGGTATTTTTGGAATATCCTAATATCCTAGATAAATTCCACGAAGCTGTGGCAAAACTACTCAAAACCAAAAAAGAAAATATTTCTTTCGTAAAAAATACAGCAGAAGGTTTATCCATCATTGCAAATGGCTATCCATTCGAATCATCCAAAGACGAAATTATCAGTTTTGTACATGAATATCCATCAAACCATTATCCATGGAAACTCCAAGAATTAAAAAAACGAGCCACGTTAAAACTAATTGCCAACAATAAAAACGTTCTGTTAAATTATCAAGAAATTCCAGACCAATATGTTTTTGGTTTTAACTTAGAAGATATAGAAAAACTGACAACACCATACACAAAAATCATCTCCATAAGTCATGTGCAATTTACTTCTGGTTTTACAGCAAACCTTAAAGAATTAGGAGAATTCTGTAAGCAAAAAAACATCGACTTAATTATTGATGCAGCTCAAAGTTTAGGAGCAATTCC
>Ga0209691_1001327_pt1 | contig 14825 bp, 12 predicted proteins | sample YNPMSBMetaG_FD_187120 | JGI IMG/M metagenome (GOLD analysis project Ga0209691, IMG submission 187120) | Anoxygenic and chlorotrophic microbial mat microbial communities from Yellowstone National Park, USA - YNP MS-B MetaG (SPAdes) (version 2) ... | reverse complement strand
CGATTATTTAAAAGGATATGATAGACTTACGCTCTCGCAAGGTGTTAATCTTTTAATAGGTTACCGCTTCTTTAACAATAAAAGATACTTAAATTTTGTTATTTTTAGTGAATTTTCATGGCTTAACTCAAAAAATTTGCGTGGTTATAACTATGATACTCGCTCTTACAGTAATCAAATTACAACAGATATTTTAAATAGCATAAAGATTATGTGGTGTTTACCGTTATATCAACGTGCCCCAGAGAAGTTTTATTATTTTTAATCACGATGAAGAAAATTGGAATTTTTTGGTTTGTTATAACATTTTTTTACTTAAATGCTCAGGAATTCAAAGAAAATAATAATAAACTACAAAATCAAACAGTATATGAACTTCAATCACGGCAAATTCCAATTTTAGTGGGGAGTAGCCTCATTTATTCTTTCGGAAATAATTTAACAAGAAAAAAATTACCTTTAAATGAACAAGAAATTTCTTTTTTAAACCGTAGTTCAATTAACAGTTTTGACCGATGGGCAACCTTTCATTGGTCACCAACTATTTCTAAAATTTCAGATGTAACCGTAATATTGAGCGCTACAGCTACACCTTTGATGTTCACTGAAAAAAAAATTCGTAAAGAATGGTTTACTATCGGATTTATGTACTTGGAGGCTACTATTAGCACCTACGGATTGACACAACTTACTAAAGGATTAACCCATCGATATAGACCTTACGTTTATAATCCTGAGGTTCCATTTGAAGAAAAACTTAATTCGGACGCAAAAAATTCTTTTTTTTCAGGGCATACTGCATTAACTGCGACCTATTCTTTTTTAACTTATAAAATTTATTCTGATTTTTTCCCGAAATCCAAATTAAAGCCGTATTTCTTAAGCGGTGCCATTGCCTTACCTTTAGTCACAGGTACTGCACGCATTTTAAGCGGGAAACATTATCTATCTGACGTGATAACAGGTTATGCCGTAGGCACTTTTATAGGTTATGGATTGCCTTATCTTTTCAAAACTAAAAAAAATAATTCTTCCTCATCTTTAACTCTTCATGTTTTGATTTTACCTTTTTAGTTCTTAAATTTGCCTTCATGAAAAAGGTAGGTTTTTTATTATTATTTTGGTTAATTTTAATAGCTTGTCAGAAAACAAAAGAATATCCATTCCCTCAAAAACTTTCAGAATGGAATTTTTTTAAAGACATGAAAAACCTTATTCCAAATAATAAAGTTTATCCTTATGATGTGATTACTCCCCTTTTTACAGACTATGCAGAAAAAGCACGTTTTGTGTATATCCCTGAAAGCGGCAAGGTTTTCTATAACGATACCAGTTACTTTGATTTTACGGATGGTTGTGTGTTAATCAAAAATTTTTATTATTTTCATCATAACCAGAAAAAAATCATTGAAACGCGTCTGTTATACAAAAAGAATGGTTCTTGGATTCCTTTAACTTACCAATGGAATGAAAATCAAACAGATGCTGAATTACTTTTAGCAGGGAATGATTTGTCGGTCAGTTTTACAAATAATGAAGGACAAACTCAAACGATACAATATCATATCCCCAATTTAAATCAATGCAAGAGTTGCCATGAAAATCAAGGAGTTATACAGCCGATAGGCATCAAAGCGAAACATTTAAATAGAAATTATTTGTATTCAACGGGAGAAGAAAATCAATTGGTTTATTGGAAAAAAAATCATTTTTTAGAGGGCTTACCTGTTGAGCGTGAAAGTATTCCTAAGTTAGTCAATTATTTAGATACAACAGAAAAGCTAAACGATAGAGCTCGGTCTTGGTTGGATATCAATTGTGCGCATTGTCATAATCCTAAAGGACCTGCGGCAACGTCCGGTTTATTTTTGCATAGCGAAGAAACCAATCCCGTTCATTTAGGAATTATGAAAAGTCCAGTTGCAGCAGGAAAAGGAACAGGAGGCTTTGAGTATGACATAGTTCCGGGTAAACCACATCAATCCATTTTATACTATCGTCTACAAACGAATGAGCCCGGAGAAAAAATGCCGGAACTCGGTAGAACTATTGTCCATAAAGAAAGTTTACAACTTATTGAACAATGGATAAAAAGCCTTGGTACCACTAAACTCTAACTCTAAGTTATTCTTCTCGTAAATCAATCACTTCAACACCTTGATGTTTATTGGCATCAAAAGTAAACATATCATCTGTTAAATTTGTGTTAACTACAATACTATTCATTTCAAATTGATGCGTAGTGCCATTACGGTTATGTATCTTGATTTTTCTTATATTTTCGGTTTTATCTTCAATCCATAGCTCAACTTTAAAAAATTCTTTCTCTTGAATAGGGAACAAAACGATTTTATGGGTGTTTGCATTTCCGAGCATTTCCATTTTTTCGTATTTTACTTTCATGCCTTCATCGTACATTTTAAAAACACGTTGAAAGTTCATACCTTCTTTAGGGTTGCATTTAGAGAGGTTAACCTCTTTTTCTTTTTTTAAGTAATCCCAAAAGTTTTTTCCATCACAATACATTTCACGCTCAGGAAATACCACTTTATACTTATCTTTTTTGATGTAAATTTTGCCTTTTTTTACGGAAGGAGGTTGCTGTGTAGCTTTATTTTCCATTGTCCAAATAAAATCCGAGGTCATATCTTGATAACTATTAACTTTTTTCCTTGAACTTTTAATAATTTTATCTGCCTTAGGGTCAACTTGTGAATAAATGGGTTGAATTAACAAACATACAACCACAGAGAAAAAGATTACGATACTTTTCATAACAATGAAAACTTTTCAAAAACTGTTCCAAAATTACATTTTTTTTAAATTTCCAAAAATTTCATTAGTGTTTCATAATTAGAATGGGCATTAGATAACGAAAGTTGATTTAAGTTGATGTAAGCAACTTCATAACCAAACCTTTCGTAAGCAGATACCAGTTCACTTAAATCTTTACGATTGAACTTTATGTTTACGTACCATTTATTTTCATCTGGATGTTGTGACAAAAATAACGAAATAATTTTGCTATTGCAAGATTCGGCAATTCTTGAAATTTCGGATAGGCTATAATCTCTATGATGTACACTCAAAACTAAAGTATCACTTCCTAAATTTTGTAATTGTAAATGTTTAAATATTTCAGGTATTTGATGAATACTAATAATTCCAGTATACTCTCCTACAGCATTAAGACTAACCAAACAATCTTGAAATTGCAATTTTAATAAAGCATCGTAAATATGTTCATTACTATAAACAAATAAAGGGCAACTTTGATATTCTAATAATTCAGAAACAGGCGTTTCTTGCGGTAGGTTTTGTTCAATAGTTTGTATGTTCAAATAACCTGATAAAAAATCGTGGTTCAAAATAGGAACGTAATATAAATAATGAATTTTAGACCACTGCAAAGCTTCGGCTAGCGTAGCATTTACGTTAAGAAGCAAGGGTTTCTGAGCAAAATTTTTTACAAACATAGCAATATGGTTTTATTTAATATACGAAAATTTAATGCAAAAAGTTTTACCATGGTCCTCCAATGGCTTTCCATATAATCCAACCTTTTTTTAATTGATAACAATCATTCAAGTGAATTTCGTATTCACTCACATTTTTATAAGTAAACAAAATCGCAATATCATACTTATAACCGTTTTTTAAAGGTGTTTTTTGGATGACTCGGTAACCTGTATATTTACAATCATTCCAATTTAATCCTGCATTCAGTGCATTTTTTTGCACCTTCTCAAATTTCTTTTTCATCGTTTGTTGATGATTCTTGACAAGCGTATCTGCATTTTTTAATGCATTTTTACGAGAAACTTCGTCTTTAAAATTTTGTTTTTGATTAAGCTCTGCGTAATCCTCTTTTTTGACCGTGAAAACCTCAAATGCAGAGTAATTACTTTTGGTAATACTTAAAAATACATCACTCACAAATTTGTCTATGGAGGGATCTTGTGCAGACAAAAATGTATTGATAAAACAAAAAAACAGAAATAATGACAGTCTCTTATTCATAGGTGCATTTTAAATGCAATACTACAAAAAAAATGCCTAACTGCTAAAATAGTTATACCCATAAATTAAAACAAAAAAATTGGCTATCTGTTGAAATAGCCAATTTGTAAAATTTCAATATTCAATTAAAAAAACTACTTAGCAGCAGTGGCAAGTCTATTTACGTATTTTGCTAATCGGGATTTTTTATTTGCAGCGTTATTTTTATGAATAACATTTCTTTTAGCAAGTTTATCTATTGCGCTATATACCTTCGGTAATTTTTCTTTTGCCAAATTGTAATCCGTAGTTTTTAGTAAATCTTTGATAGCTCTTTTAACACCAATTTTTTGGAATCTATTTAACAGCCTTTTACGTGCTGAATTTCTAATTCTTCTTTGTGCCGATTTTGTATTTGCCATGACTTCTTTTCCTTCTACTAATTACGAACCGCAAAAATAAAAACGTTTATTTTATTTTCCAAAAAATTTTATTTTCATTCTTCAGAAATGCAGCGATAAAGTTATATATGTTTCATTTGCAACTGATAAACACCAAGCATCAATTTGTAAAAATAAAAAGAATGAAAAATGAAATAAAAATAAGAATTAAACTATTTTTGCCCACAAAACAAGGTGTAACAATAACTCAAGGTAAATTACTAAACATAAAAGAAGCAAGCATCAGGGCAACTAATTATACAGGAAAAAAAAACATGTTCATAGGCTTCATCCATATAAAGAAAATTTATTCCACAACTTGTTGAATAACTCATGCATAGAATTATGCAGTACTTTAAATTTTTATCACTTTCAAATTCAAAAATAGTTTAACTTTGTGGATTAAAAAATGATGAGAAGTCTTTTAATTACAGTAGTTTGTTTACTTTTTGCTATTTCTTTAAATGCACAACTTCAAAAAGCTAAATCCAGAGATGGCAAATATGAATACAGTTATGTACCAAATGACCCGTTAGGTGTTCGTATTTACACTTTAGCTAATGGGCTTCAAGTTTGGACAAGTGTGAATAAAGCCAAACCGAGAATTTTTACTGCTGTTGCAGTCAAAGCAGGTTCTAAGAATGACCCACCAGATAATACAGGGCTTGCCCATTATCTTGAACACATGCTTTTTAAAGGTACTGACCAATATGGTACCAAAGATTTCCAAAAAGAAAAAATTTATTTAGACCAAATTTTTGCTCTTTATGAAAAATACAATAAAACTAATGACGAAAACCTACGTAAAGCCATTTACAAACAAATAGACTCTGTCTCTAATATCGCTGCACAATACGCTATACCCAATGAATTTGATAAAATGTGTGCTATCATCGGTGCTGAAGGTACAAATGCATTTACTTCTGTTGAACAAACTGTTTACATCAATGATATTCCTGCTAATGAACTAGATAGATGGCTTTATTTTGAAGCCGAACGCTACAGAAAACCTATCATGCGGTTGTTCCATACAGAATTAGAAGCTGTTTATGAAGAAAAAAATATTTCTCTTGATAATGATAACCGTAAAGTTTTTGAAACTTTGATGGCTGAACTGTACAAAAATCATGCTTATGGTACTCAAACAACCATCGGTACAGTAGAACACCTTAAAAATCCCTCTCTTGTTAAAATTACGGAATATTATGACCAGTACTATGTTCCTAATAACATGGCTATCATTTTATGCGGAGATTTTGACCCCGATGAAGCGGTTTCTAAAATTGATAAAGCTTTTGCATACATGAAACCTAAGCCCGTCAAACCGTATACCTTCCAACCTGAACAGCCTATTACTAAACCAGTAATCAAAACTATCACAGGTCCTAGCGAAGAAAGTGTTTATATTGCATTTAGGCTACCCGGTACAAATCATAAAGACATGCTTACCCTTAAACTTATTGACATGATTTTGAGCAATTCCTCTGTTGGCATTATTGATTTAGAACTTAATAAAAAACAAAAAGTACTTTCCGCTGGTTCTTCCATCTACGAAATGAAAGATTACAGCATGTTTTATTTAAGTGGCAAACCTCGTAAAGGTCAAAGTTTAGAAGAAGTGGGCAATTTACTTTTATCGGCGTTAGAGAAAGTTAAAAAAGGAGATTTTGACTACTCGCTGGTTCCGGCCATTATCAAAAATATGGAAATTGATAAAATCAAAGAAGCAGAGGATAACCGCTCACGGTTTTACATCTTAGAAACGGCTTTTACACAAGAAAAAAATTGGTATGAAGTCGTGCAAGAACTTAAAGAAATGAAAAAAATCACCAAAGAACAAATCATCAAAGTTGCTAACCAATACTATGGAGAGAATTATGTGATGGTAATGAAAAAAATTGGTCCTAAAATGGAAGTAGTCAAAGTAGAAAAACCACCTATTACTCCGGTTGCATTAAACCGTGAGGATAAATCTCCATTCCTTCAAAATTTAGAAAAAATGCCTAAACCTGATTTAAAACCTCAATTCATTGATTTCCAAAAAGATATCATTTTTAATGACTTTCAAAAAGTTAAAGTACATTCAGTACTCAATAAAGAAAATCAGCTTTTTAATTTGTATTATATTTTACCTTTTGGTACGGACGATTTACCTAAAATCCGCCTGGCGGTTAATTATTTAAAATATCTTGGTACTCAAAACCTTACAGCAGAAAACGTAGCCAAAGAATTTTATAAGTTAGGTTGCCGATTTGATGTGTTTGCTTCCGACGACCAAGTTTATGTGAGTTTAAGTGGTTTAGATGAATCCTTTGAACAAGGCGTTCAATTATTTGAAAATTTACTCAAAAACTGCGTACCTAATGAAGAAGCTTTAAAAAATTTAATCGCTGATGAGCTCAAAAAACGCCAAGATAACAAGCTAAACAAAAGTTATATTCTAAGAGTAGCACTCTACAATTGGGCAATTTACGGTGCTAAAAGTCCTTTTTTAACTGCTTTGCCTAATTCAGAACTAGAAAAAACGACGTCCCAAGAGTTAATTTCGATTATAAAAAATCTTACAAATTATCCTCACAAAATTTTATATTACGGTCCACGGGATTTTAGTAAGCTTCAGCCTGTCTTAGCCAAATATCATAATGGAAACCCAACTTTAAGTTTACCTACAAAAAAAGAATATCCACGTTTATCTATGAAAGAAAACCAAGTTTATTTTGTGCATTATGATATGGTACAAGCAGAAATTATGTGGATACACAATGCAGGTAGCTTTAATCCCGAACTTATTCCTATCATACGTGCTTACAATGAATATTTTGGCGGCGGCATGTCTTCTGTTGTTTTTCAAGAAATTAGAGAATCCAAAGCACTTGCTTATTCTTCTAGTTCTGTTTTTAAAATACCTTCAAGGGCAGATATTCCTTTTTATAACATTGCGTACGTAGGTACACAAGCAGATAAAATCCATGATGCAATTCCTGCTATGCAACAACTTCTGAACAATATGCCTAAAACCGAAATATCTTTTCGTGCTGCTCTGAATAACTTAAAACTCTCTATTGAAGCCGAAAGAATTATCAAAACAGATATCTTATTTACTTATGAAAATGCTCAAAAGTTAGGTCTAAATGATGATATACGAAAAAAAGTTTATGACCAACTTTCTCAAATTGATTTAAATAAAGTGGCTGATTTTGTCCAAAAGTACATTCAAAATAAACCCAATACCATCATTATTTTAGGCTCCAAAGATAAAATTGATTTAAAATCGCTTGAAAAATATGGTAAAGTCACAGAATTAACCATGGAACAAATTTTTGGTTATTAAAAAGTAAACTTTAAACTTAAATACAATTGAAGAAGATGTTACCGGACTTTACGTTCATAAAGCTATTCAGGAACTCATAGATGATTATATCGGTGAAATAATTATTGACGTAGATAGTAATGGTACTAAGCATATTAAAGAAGGAAAAAATACCAAACTAAAAGAACAAAATGGGCAAAATTATCTTTTTTCTTTGATGGGCAGCGGAGCACAATATCTAGTTACTCTTGAAATTAAGTAAATTTGCTTATTCGGCTGATAATAATTTCTCTATAAATTGTTTATTTTCAGTTTCCCAAATAGATTGGGAAGGTGAAATAGATTTTACTACTTTACCGTTTCTGTCTACTATAATTTTTTGGAAGTTCCATTTTATGGGGCAATCTAAGAAACCATTATGTTTTTTTTGAGTTAAAAACTGATAAATAGGATGACAATCTTTTCCTTTTACGGATATTTTTTCAAACATTGGAAAGGTAACATTATATTTGGTAGAACAAAATTGTGCAATGGAGGCATTGTCGCCTGGTTCTTGCCATAAAAAATTATTAGCTGGAAAACCTAAAATGACTAAACCTTTGTCTTTGTATGTCTCATAAAATTTTTGTAATTCAGCATATTGAGGAGTAAAACCGCACTTAGAAGCTACATTCACAAAAACTAAAACTTTTCCTTTCAATTCCGAAGTATGAAATGGTTTACCATCAATCTTTTTTAGTTCAAAGTCATAAATAGATTTTTGAGTACATTCATTTTGATAAGCTGTTTTACAACCGATAAAACTTAATAATGTTGATATCATAAATAAAAACTTGAATTGCATATTTGCACAAACGTTAAGGTATGGTAAGAAGTTCAAAAATCACCTTTAATATACTTAGTATTCTAATTTTTCCTAAATTTGTGTTTTTTAGCCATGAATTACACTAAAACTCTAAAAATATTACTGATAGCATCTTGGTTAATTGTAGAAGTAAACGCCCAACAAGTAAAGTACATAGAAAAAATAGAAGTAAGTACTTATGCAGGAAGTGGAAGAAAAGGTTATCAAGACGGACCGGCTTCTTCTGCTCAATTAGCTTCTCCTAATGGAATAACTATGGATAAATTTGGTAATCTTTTCATCGGAGATAGCGATAATCATGCAATTAGAAAAGTAAGTTCTATGGGGCAAGTGACTACCATTGCAGGCAACGGCATAGAAGGTTATAAAGATGGTTTCCAAATGAACAGCCAATTTAATTGGCCCACAGGTGTTTGTGCAGATAAAAATGGAAATATTTATGTTGCAGATTATTGGAATCATTGCATCCGAAAAATTAGTTCTTACGGTATGGTTACTACCATAGCAGGCAAGCCAGGCAAAGCCGGTTATAAAGATGGACCAGCCAAAGAGGCTCTTTTTAATTGCCCTATCTCTGTTTTTGTTGATTATACAGACAACCTTTATGTTCTTGATTCACGTAACAATTGTATTCGTAAAATTTTAAATGACGGAAAAGTAATTACTTATGCCGGTCATCCGGATGAAGGTTTTAAAGATGGATACGGAAAAAATGCTCGTTTTTCTGGTCTTGTTGGCATGTGCATGGATAGATACGGAAATTTATATGTGGTAGATTCAGATAACCAAGCGATAAGACGAGTTTTAGCAGATGGGTACGTAGAAACTGTTTTACGTAGTGATTTTAGTGGTTTTAAAGACAGTACCAACGGAAAAAGATTACAATTTTTCCATGGAGTTAGTTCAGGAGGTGGTATTTGCTCCGGTCCTATGGATATTTTTTATATCGCAGATGCAGGTGCTAACTGCATTTTTAAAGTAGACCTTGCTCAAAAAGTAATTTCAGTCATTGCAGGTTCAGGAAAAAAAGGCTTTAAAAATGGAGACCCCAAAGAAGCTATGTTCAATAGACCCGTTGAAATTTGTATGGATTTATCTAATAATCTCTATGTTGCGGACTTTGACAATCATGTAGTCCGTAAAATTGAAATCAAAAAAATTAAAATTGAAGAAAAAAAAGAGAGCCCTATTGTTCATCATAATCATAACGATAAACAAAAAAATGAGGTCCCCCCTGCCCCTAAAATACATTACCTAACCGGTAAAGTCATAGAAACAGAATTTACTAAGCCCGTTACAAATGTAGAGATTATCATACAAGAATTAGGCAAATCTGATGAATACAAAAAAGTTATTAAGGTAACTGACGGTAGTTTCAAAATTCCTATTCATGGAGGAACTTTTAATGTATTTGTAAAGCAACCGGGCTTTATGCCTTATCAAGAAGAACTCAAAATCCCACCTGATAAAGATTACGAACAAAATATTTATTTAGTTCCTATAAAACTGAAGGCTAAAGCTGTAATGCGTAATATTTATTTTGCACCGAATAGCTCTACGCTTACTGTTGATGCCTTAGAGGGCTTAGATAAGTTAGTAGAATTCATGAAAATCAACCCAACTGTAGAAATACAAATAAGCGGGCATACGGATATTGGTTCTACTGATGAGTTTAATCAACAATTGTCCGAAGCAAGAGCAAAGTCTGTGCGTGATTATTTAGTTCAAATGGGTATTGATAGCAAAAGAATAACTTATGTCGGATACGGTAATAAACGACCTATTGCAGACAACAAAACAAAAGAAGGCAGAGCCCTAAATAGACGTATAGAAATTGAAATAACTAAAATGTAGCATTAGAACATTACTCGTAAAGATGCAATCCAATTTCTTCCTGGTGCATTGATGCCCGAAGCATAGGGTCTATACATTTTGTCTAAAATATTTTCAACCCCTAAGCCAATAGAAATCTGCTCTTGTGGAAAATAAGCAAATTTAAAATTTAATGTATACCAACTGGCAACATAAGCTTTGCCTTCGTTATCTTTGGCATAAGAAGGATTTTCTCTTTCTGTTAGAGCTAAATCTTTGTATTTTAATGATGCTTGGTAGTTTACATAAAAATTTACTCTAATACGAGTATTTTCGTAGGTAAGGTGAGTACTTCCGAACGCAGGTGCTGCATGCCTTAACGGGTAATAAGCTAAGCTATCCGTATTTTCTTCTTGCCCTTTTTGATAGGAATAAGTGCTACGCAGTTTGAAATTTTTATAAAAAAGTTCTAATCCGATTTGAAAACCGTAAACCCGTATTTTGGCTACATTTTGAATAGCTTGAACTCTACTCGGGCTACCGTTGTAATCAATTAAGGTATCTCCATTTAAGGAATAGTTTTTTCTTACCATAGCATCATAAAGCCATGTATGGTAGCCGGTGATGTCCCATCTTAAAAAATTGCCCCATGTTTTAGAGTTTCCGAGCTCTAAGTTAAAGACCTTTTCAGGTTTAAGGTTCGGATTGGGAACCACGATATAACCAGGTGTAGATTCAAAGACTTTTGAAATATCATCTACATTAGGAGCACGAAATCCGTTTGAAATATTTAGGTAAAGTTTCCAATTTTCATCAGGTATCCAAACAGCTCCTACGTGACTGCTCACATTCAGTACACTTATTCTTGCTTCCTTGTAAGGAAAAGGAAATAAAGAAGTATCAAAAGGGGTATACACATAAAAATGATTGGCTCTTAATCCACCGTTGAAAGCCCATTTACTTTGAGGTTTATACATCAAACTTGCAAAAAGCGCATGAGAAAACCATAAAGAACCGTTAGGATAACGCGTCAGAGAAGGTGTTTTTTCATAAGTCCTAATATTTTCTTTATGTGCACGAGAAATAACCTGATTATAAACGTTTTCTATTCCATAAGTTAATGAGAATTGAGGGTTGATGTTTTTATTAAAATCTAAATTAAGGGAATAGGCAGGTACATTTTCTATTTGAGCATTTTTTTGAGTAGAGTTAAACCTGCGGTCGTAGCGGCTTTCTTCAAAGAATTGATAAGCTAAAATAAGTTTCATGGTATCAAATAAAAGTGTAGGTTTAGAAAAAGAGAAACCCAAACGATGCATTTGCCATTTTTGGGGTCCGTAATACCATTCAGCCCAACGAGGTAAGCTATCTTTCATGACCGTAAGCCTATCATAACGACCATAATTAGAGGTTTGCGATAAATGAAACCCGTATTCTATGTCCCAAAAAGCAGATGGTTTCCAACGAATTTTTTGCATTAAATTCACTTGATGATACTTAGAACCAATTTGTAGAGTAGAATCTGGGTTAGGAATCATGTAGTCTTGTTGATGAAAAGAAAGAACATAAAAGCGCCGATAAAAGTCAGGGATTGGTTGATAGGCGCCGGAGCGCAAATCTTGGTAGTCTGCATAAGTGAAAAGTGTAAGAAAAGAAAACTTTTTTGTTTTTAGGTTCAAATCAAGGTGTTGAGTTTTTTCCTGGTTAGCGGTAGAATAACGCGAGAAGGCATTTCCGCTTACAGATATTTTAGTAGGTTCATCAGAAGAAAGAAATTGAGGAATAAGCGTTTGGAAGTTCATTACCCCGCCGATAGCATCACTTCCATAAATCACGGACCCGGGTCCGAAAAGTACTTCTGTTTTTTGTAAAGCATTTGCATCCAAAGAAATCACATTTTGTAGATTTCCAGAGCGGAAAATGGCATTGTTCATGCGTACTCCATCTACTACAATCAACAAACGACTAGTTGCCATGCCCCTTATCATCGGAGAACCACCACCTAATTGGCTTTTTTGTATAAATACATAACCACTGGTACCGAGTAAATCTGCTGTCGTTTGAGGATTCTGAAAAGCAACTTCCCGCATTTTAATTATTTCTACACGATGTGGAATCTCTCTAAGGTTTTGTTCCCAACGATTGGCACTTATTACAACTTCATTTAAAGTGACATTTTTTTTATTTAATACCACCTCAAAATTCATTCTTCTTAACTGTTCATAAGTGTAACTGACCGCTTCAAATTTTTTATGGAAAAAGCGAACAGTTTCATCTTCTTGAAATGCAGTTAAATCAACTTGCCCTAAGCTATCGCTTACTAGAGTAATTGATTCCCTATTAGATGTAACTTTTACTCCTTGTATAGGTAGATTTTGAGAGTCTAAAATTGTAAGTTTTTGGCTATAGCCACTTAGAGAGTAAAAACTAAGCCATAGAAATATGGTTATTAGTAAAAAAGTGCTTGTAAGTATTTTTTTGTATACTGTTTTACTGCCATAACAGGAACTTGTTTCAGCGTTTGTGAAGCACATATTGCAAAAATAGGGATTTTTGAACTATAAAATTCATCAAGGTTCTCAAAAAAATAAAATTAACTAACTCAATTGAATAATAATTTATTAGTTTTGCGAAAACTTAGATGCACATGGCAAGAGTTGAAATGGTGATGCCCAAAATGGGCGAGAGTATCATGGAAGCAACCATTATCCGATGGTGTAAAAATATAGGCGACAAGGTTGAGCAAGATGAAACCGTTTTAGAAATATCTACGGATAAGGTGGATTCTGAGGTGCCAAGTCCTACTCAAGGTATTTTAAAAGAAATCTTATTTCCTGCGAATGCGGTTGTTCCCGTGGGTCAGGTTATTGCAATATTTGAAACAGAAAGTGATGTTGCGTCAGATAGCACAGTCTCTTCTCCCAGTGCTAATCAAAGCTTAACTTCTGAAAGTACTTTAACAGTAAATAAAGTATCAGAAATTCCTTTGAATGAGCCTGTTTTGACTCAAGCTGTTTTGAGTAATCCTATACCAGGAAGATTTTACTCTCCTTTAGTTTTGAGCATTGCAAAGGAGGAAGGCATTTCCATGGCAGAATTAGAAACTATTCCGGGTACGGGCAAAGATGATAGAGTTACCAAAAAGGATATTCTCAATTATGTAGAAGCAAAAAAATCAGGAAAAATTGTTCAAACAGCAACACAAACAGCAGCACAAACAGCAACGCAAAAAGTTCAAGAAACGGTTGTGACTGCTAGTGTAGCAAGTAACGTGAGTACTTATCAATCTACTGCAAGTACAAATGGTAATACAGGAAGCGGCGGCATCCATATTCCTAAAAAATCATTCTCTTATACGGGAGAATATGAAATCATTGAAATGGATAGAATGCGTAAAATGATAGCCGAAAACATGGTTTATTCAAAGCATGTTTCTCCTCATGTTACTTCTTTTGTGGAAGCAGATGTTACGAATATTGTTTTATGGCGTGAAAAAGTAAAAAATGCATTTGAAAAAAAATATAACGAAAAATTAACTTATACACCGATATTTGTTTGGGCAGTAGCAAAAGCTCTAAGGGATTTCCCGATGGTTAACATTTCCGTGGATGAGGATAAAATTATCGTCAAAAAAAATATCAATATAGGAATTGCAGTTGCGTTGCCTACTGGAAATTTAATTGTTCCCGTTTTAAAAAATGCAGACCGTTTGAATTTAGCAGGTTTAGCGGCAGGTGTTAACGACTTAGCCAATAGAGCAAGAAATAATAAATTAACTCCGGATGATTTAGCAAATGGTACATATTCAATTTCTAATGTGGGAACTTTCGGAAATGTGATGGGTACACCTATTATACTTCAGCCTCAATGTGCTATTTTAGCAACCGGTGCAATTCGTAAAAAGCCTGCTGTCATAGAAACTCCACAAGGTGATGTTATCGGTATTCGCCATTTTATGTTTTTATCTCATTCATATGATCACCGCGTAATTGATGGTGCTCTAGGAGGTGCTTTTGTAAGAAAAGTAGCTGATTACCTTGAAGCATGGGATTTGAATCAAGATATTTAACCTGCTGATTTTTAAGTATTTACTTAATTCAGAGGATTGATTGCCCCCTTTACCTGATGTAACAAAGCTTTGTGTATCAATTCCCTAAGAAATAAATTTGTTTTTACAAAATTTTGGGTTTAATAAAAAAAATCGTAGTTTTGTTACTTTATAGGTAGCAGTTTATGGAAAAATTTGATATTGCTGTAATTGGTGGGGGTCCTTCAGGCTATGCAGCAACCATGAGGGCTTTAGACCTAAATAAAAAAGTAATTTTAGTTGAACAATCTGTTATTGGAGGGGCTGGGCTGCATAATGGGGCTTTATCCTCTAAAACTTTATGGGAACTTT
>Ga0209691_1001326_pt1 | contig 14845 bp, 9 predicted proteins | sample YNPMSBMetaG_FD_187120 | JGI IMG/M metagenome (GOLD analysis project Ga0209691, IMG submission 187120) | Anoxygenic and chlorotrophic microbial mat microbial communities from Yellowstone National Park, USA - YNP MS-B MetaG (SPAdes) (version 2) ... | reverse complement strand
ACCGAATCAGTTGGGTCACTCAACCTGGAAAAAGATACCTTGACAGTAGCAGTATCCTTGGCAAAGCCACGATAAACGGCAGAGTTTGGTGAGCCATTCTTGCGTCTTTGGGAACAGGGAGAGAGGGTGCTTGTCAAGTAGACAATACAATCACATAACAGATTGGCCAGATTCCTGGTTATTTGACATACTTCGGCGCGATCAGCGCCAACGTCTTCTGATGCGTCTCTATGGTAAGGTGAGTCTTCTCTTACGCCCCCATTCTAACGAATTGCTTTGCCGAGTCTTTTAGGGGTTGTTTCTGCGGAAGAAGGCAACTCGGTTTGTTACGGAAGTGGGGGACGTGGTGGAGGGATCGTATCCGGACGGCGGCCTGGTTCCAACTGTGGAGGAAGCTGAGGCCGGATGTGCTCACCGAATACGTAAGGGTCGGGTATTTCTGGTTTCTCAAATGGGACCGGTGGTAGGGTGAGTCTTGGTGGTGAAGTCAGCAGGAAGGCATGGTGAGTGTCGGTCGTAGGATCATCGAAGCCGAGACGCTCGGAAGTGAAGCGACTCAGAGGGGGAAGAGGCGGTGGCAGCGAAGGGTCCGGGGCACGTGTGGTGATCCCCACTGCTGGAGGGAGAGAGGCTTTCGGGGGTTGAGCGGCGACAAACACGGCGTAGGGAGAAAAACGCTCGGTGGGATAGGGGGGACGAACATCCGACGTTGACGCTGTACCGCGCAGCTCCAAAGGAAGGCCCTTCCAGGTGGTAGGAGGATTCCAACGTGCTTCAGGAATGGGGCCTGCTTTCGAGGCTGGTTCGTGAGCATGCCGTACCACGTAGGGAGGTAGGGCAGGTGTGTCGGGCATGAGAATCTGCGTCAAGTGAGGTGACAAGTCCGAGGGGTACTCAAATCCCCGGCGTTGCGGGGTAAGTGCGTTGGCATCGCCTGAAGAAACCACCAATAGAGGTGATACAGTAGGAACAGCAGCTTCCGGAGGATTTTCCCCGCTATCCTTGGTGTTGGACAGCGAAGAAGATGAGCATGAAACCAGACTAAGCCAGCAGAAACCCATCCAGAAATAGTAAAGGGCATGTGTTGGAGAGGGTGCTGAAGAGGATGTGGTCAGTCGCCTGGTGGATAGCATCGGAAGACTCCTGGCAGAGGGTCGCTCCGGTGAGGAGCAGGTCGGGGGATAATGTATCGATCCATACAAGGATGAATGCCTGCGTGTGTGTACGAAATACTGGAGAGCACGGCTGTTGTGCCGGTTCATTAGGGTCCGGGGAATAACGGGATTGTTCCCTGATGCGATCTACCATCCATCCAAGACGCACTCCCAAGAAGATTCGTCAAGATGAAAGAATTTAATTCATGAGGTTGGAATTTCCAGGATCAAGCGGACCTTAGTGCCGACTTTCGGGAGGGCAGCAGGGTTGACATCCAGCTTGAGAAACTTTTCTTCCTTCATCGTCCAAGTTGTTTGGAGTACCACTTCATCGGTGACGGGGAAAAGGCAGATGAGAGAGCCGGTCAGGTCGGCACCGTACACTTTATCCTCCGGCTTGTTGGGGTCCCGTGGACTAAGGACAGAGCCGGTAAAGAGGAAGGTCATTTTCGGGGGCGATTTCTTGGTTTTGGGATCCCAAAGGACTTTTTCCAAAGGAACACGTTTGAATTCTCCTGCAGCATCGGGAACTTCCAGATAAACAAGCACCACGGGCCCTTCGGCTTTGGTACCTTCCCCTTTGGCGGGTTTTCCGGGTTTGAGGCCGAGTTGCTCCAGGGCCTTATGAACCTGGGACGGCATGACATCGACACTCACGACAATTTCATGTGCTTTCTTCCCTTTGGGATGAGGCCAGCCTGCGATCAGTTCGATGGGATAGACTTTATCCAGGTGGGGAAGTTGTCGTGGAGCCACCTTGGCCTCGATAATCACCTGGCGTTTTTGCGGGTCCACGGTAATCCCCGCAGCATTAGGCTCCTGGGCGATGACCGTGTGCATGCCCACCAGCAAGGCGATGACAAGGAGAAGGCGTTTCATGGCTGTGCATCCTGTTGGAGATCAGTGGGTTTCCCAAATACATCACTTCGTTTAGTTCCATCAGGTGGGGATACCTGACCAGGGGCACGGTTCGGTTCTGCCTTCTGGAAGGACACCGTTATGTCAGGGTGTCGTTCACCGATTACCCAAGCAAACGACAGCCGTCGGTTTGCCCAGATACGGTCCATCCAGGTTGCAGGTGGCGACGATGAGTTTGCCGTCATGCACGATGACACCACCATAGACCATGCCGGGGTTGCCGATCTGTTTAGCGAGAGGGAATGTCCAGATCAGCTGGCCGGTTTTGAGGTCGAGGGCGTGTACAACCGCGTTGAGGTCGGCGACATAAACGGTACCTGCAGCGATGGCGGGTGGAGCAAAGAGCGGGGCCTTGCAATCGTAGAGCCAGGCTCGTTCGCCATCCCCCACGGCGAAAGCGCGGACTTTGCCATCGGTCGCTGTCGTAACGGCAAGCCCTTCCTTAGCGGCCACACAACTGACGATGCCACCCGTCGGGATTTCTTTGCGCCAGCGGACCTGCCCGGTCTTGCGGTCCAGGGCGGTCAAATCACCTTTAGCTGTTCGCAGTTCCTTGTAGTAGTAGCCGATCGAACTGCCTGGCACGAGGATCGTTTCGCCGATGACGGTGGCACCACCCCAAGGATTGTACTCCAGTCGGGCTTTCCAGATGACTTCACCGCTGTCTATGTTGAGAGCGAACAAACCCCGTTCGCCCACCTTTTCCTTGTCCAAAAATGCGGAAGGGACCAGCAGGAGTTCACCGCTTACGTTCAGCGGGGCATCGACGTGCCATTGGTTCTGACCTTTTTGCCAGATTTTTTTCGGGCTGAATTTCAAGAGCTGGCTCTCGTCCGGAGGAATGGCGAAGTCTGGGTCCTTTTTCTTATCTTCTTCGTAGCGTGCCAAGAGTTCCTTCCAGCGTTGCTGTTGGCGTTGCCGGACGGCGTCGAGATCGTGTTCCTTCCCCTCCAACAAAGCAGTATTCCACTGGATGGCCAGCACTCCCGCAGCACCGGCCCCCAGATAAGCACGAGACCCGATAACTAAAGGGGCGCCTTCGAGATGGATCAAGTCTCCGGCAAGGTTGAGTTGCCAGAGTGGCAAGCCGCTTCGTGCATCCAGACAATGCCAGATACCCCCGGAGTCCTGGTGCATACCGTCCCCGAAGAGGACACAACCATTGACCACAGCCGGTGAGCTGACACTCGGAAGTTTCAGATAGGGGGCGGATTTGCTCCAGCGGAGTTGCGGGGGATTTGGTCCCGCCAAGGCGAACAGGTTGATGGAGGGGCGATTGAACGCACCGATACCCGAGACATAAATAGCGTCGCCCACGGGCACCGGGGAGGCCACGAAATGATCCTGGGATCTGTGAATCCACAGGATAGCGGGTTGGCGAGGGCCAGGACGATCATCCGTGTTGCCAGTACGTTGAGGATTGCCGCGGTAAGTGCCCCATGGAGGCGGAACGGGCGCAGAGGCCGGTTCCTTCTGCCAGGCCACGGACGGCGAAACCGGCCAGATCCCGGGGAGCAATAGCGCAAGTGTCGTCAGCAACGACCGAGTTTGTCGACTTGAGAACCTGTGATGGCATTTCATGGATGCAGGCTTCCTGTTGTGGGCAAGGTGTTGGCAGAGTCAGTTGCACGAGACCAGCAGCGGAGTAGCGGCCACATTCAATTCTCGGGAGGTAATAGTGCCATTGGGAGCGATCAGTTCGATTTTGTAGGTGCCGGGCGAGAGCAGGAAGCGAGGGAGAAGACCACACTGTCCCCCGCGTCCATGTCCTCCGAGGACCCATGCAGAGGCCACCGGTTGACCGTTGCTATTGCGGATCACGACCCGACCACCATTCAACACAGGGGTCCCGTTGAGGGATAGCTGTACCGATGTTTGTCCACTGGGCAACGGCATGGATCCGAAGAGAATGCAGGATTCTTGTCCCTCATTGTGCAGGACCAGGTCCAGCCGGCCGTCGCCATTGAGGTCCGCCAAGGTAGCCGCCTGGGAGTTGAAAACGCGTTGATGCAAGCCAATGGCTGTCGTTTGGTCCGTAAAAACACCGTGGCTGTTATTTTCGAGATACCGATTCGGGCCACGCAGGCAGCAGAGGAACAGATCCGGTTTGCCATCGTTGTTGAAGTCTGCCGCCGCTGCTGCGACGACGCCGGGCATGGGTTTAGCAATGTCTCCGCTTGAGGCGGTGACGTTGGTAAAGCGTCCCGTACCATCGTTGCGATACAACAGACACTGGCCACTGCGTTGTGGGATGAACAGATCGAGATGGCCATCGCCGTCATAGTCCAGGACCACGGGGCCCACTTTATCCGTCGAGAAGGCCAGACCACTGTCGGCTTTGAGGGAGAAACGGCCATTGGTGTTGAGGAGGAGCAATCCCTGTCCCGCCGCAAAGAGAATATCGGGTTTGCCATCCGCATTGAAATCGGCAACGGTCAGGCTATCTCCGCGTAACTGGGAAGCCGGCTGGTCCCGTGTGATCCCCCACTCCTGGGTGACATCCTGGAACCACGGGATCCCTGCCGGTTCAGGTGCACCTGCGGCGAAATAGAAGGCATAATCTCCGGTGTCATTGCAGACTTTGAGGAGCAGGACATTTTTGCCGGCTTTCAAAGGCAGAACAAGTTGATTCTGATCTGGCGCGCAGGATCGACTCACATTCTCGCTCAGGATTTTTTCGCCGTTGAGCCATACGGTCAAAGTGTCATCGCTCCCCAGGGAAATGGGTAACCGTGTCGGAAGCGGTACCTCGATTTCACGGTACAGGTATGTGGCGCAATTGTTGCCGAATTCCTGTAGATTGTTGATGCTGCCATCGGTGTAATTCTTTTTCGTCCACCGGATGGGCATGTCCCGTTTCCCTTTGTGGACTTTATTGAGATCGAAAGGTTCCGTTTCGGGGGAAAAGCGAGCGTCGAAGTTGTTCATACCTCCCGGATGTCGGAAAGGACCGATGGCATACCAGTCGCCCAGTTTCGGGGGCGTGGCATGGAGCCGGGCGTCGGCTGGGCGATTGTTCCGGTATAACCGTAAGCCGTGATAGCCGTGGGCTACGACCAGATCGGGTTTGCCATCAGTATCGAAGTCTCCCCACGCGGCCGCGGTGGCAGGCAAACCGAGGGCAGAAGGCGGCAGTAAGCGGGTATCGTCCCGGAATTTGCCGGCACCCAGATTCGTATAGAGGCGTGGACCATACCCTGTGGCCAGGAGCAAGTCAGGCAGGCCATCCCCGTTGTAGTCGGCCCAGACCGCCGCGCGGGCGCCCCCGACCAAACCCGGCAATGTCACTTCTAGGAAACTCTCACCATCGTTTTGCAAGAGAGCAACTTTGCTGGCGGCACAGAGGCACACATCGACTTTGCCATCGTTGTTGAAATCGAGGGCGGAAACCGATTGGGCTTCACCGTCCGTTCGGGGCAAGGTACCGTAGCGGTTGAAGCCGGCGTATCCTTCCAGAGGTCGAATTTCCTCGACACCCCAACCCACGAAATCCCGTTTCGGGTTGTAGTCGATCAGTTTCAGGCTGGCCCGAAGGCGTTGGATACGGGCCGTCTTCTTGTGCAGTGCTTCTTTATCTCCATCAACCATACAGGGAACGATGACCTCCTTGCCGGCCAACATCTCCTCGATGATCCCTGGGAGGCGCTCGACCTTGCCTGCGTAGGATCGCAGCAGGAAAGGTTCTCCATGCGACATGCCCCACCATTCCCCTTGGGGATAGGCCTGGTACCAGGAAACGCCGAAGTAAGTCTCACTCGCGCCGCCATTGTGGAAGAAGACGGCTTCCTTGCCCACCTCGGCCCAATTCATGATCTCTTGCCATTCCCCGGGTCGTAACCCACCCCGGCCGATATTATGCTTGATCGGGTCTTGAGGATGTACCCCTTTGATGTCGCGCAGCTTCTTGTAGATTATCAAATTTTTCTCACGGTCCACTTTTTGAACCTGCATGTGGACGATGTTCGTGGACTGTCGGACGATGTCTCCGAGGGTGATCGGTGCTTCAACGTAGGCGAATGCCCAGGGAAGGATCAAAGCCACTCCCAAGGCTGCCACGATCCAGGAAGGTGGGTAAGGTCGCGTGTGTGTCATGGCCGATGCTGCTCCTCTATGATTCGTTCCAGCAAGTATAGGTCATCATCCCCGGAATAAATCTCAGGTTCGGCTCGGACATAAACATTGGGGTGCCTGTGGGCCTCATGGGGACCGAAGGGTTCCGGCTTACTGTTTCGGCACCTGGCTGATTCGCTCCCGGGCGATGGTGGTCCAGGGGCTGTCTTTGGGTGCCTCCTGCAGAACACGTTCCAGCAGTTTGACCGCCTCGGCATTCTTTTTCTCCGCCAGGAGGACCCGGGCATGCTCCAGGAGAGCCGGAAACTTCACCTCGGGTAGATCGTAGGCGTAATAGACCGTCTGGAACTCTTTGCCGGCCTCCGCCCAGCGTCCCTGTTGAGCACGGATGGCACCGACTTGCAGGCGGGCTTTGGCAGCCCGATCATCCGTCGTTTGCTGGATGACCTGTTGATAATGTCCCACCGCTTCCTCCAGGCGATTGAGCTGTTGTAGGCTCCAGGCGAGGCCGTAGCGGGCATCGATCGACCAGCGATTGTTGGCCCCGAATCGTTGGAGCCATAGTTCGAAGGTGTGGCGAGCGGGGTCCCACTGCTGGAGTTGACCATAAGCATGGCCGAGACGCAACACGGCACGATCGCTCACTCCCGCGATGTTTTGCAACGGGGGCTGATCGCGGAAGGGGAGAAGCCGCTGGATCGCCTCGTTCACTTTCCCTTGAGCCAGGAGGGCTTCACCGCTGCGGTAGAGTGCGATGGGGTAGTGGGGGGATTTGTCATGGGCTGCGACGGCATCCCATTGTCGTTGTGCGGCAGCGTAATCCCGCTTATCGAATAGGAGGGCTCCCAGACGCAATCGCAATCGCTCCGTCGTGTCGGCGGGGACCGGCCGGTCGGTTGTTTCGACATCCAAGGCCGCCCGGAGGTGTTGGATCGCCTCCTCGAGTTTGCCGGCTTCTGCGAGCAACTCGGCCCATTCCAACCGAGCTTCCACGGCGAGAGAATGTTGCGGGAAATCCGCAATCAAACGGGTGTAGGCCGGTGTGGGGTCCACTTCGGCCCACCGGCGGGTCCACGCCGCCTCGTAGAGCATGCGGGCTCGAGCCGGATGTTGCGGGAAGGTGGTGCGATATTGCTCGGCTTTGTTTTCCAATTCGCTTGCCAATCGCGTCAGATCGGCGAGAACGTTTTTGATCTGTCCATCCAGGGGGCCGGCCTGAGCCGGTGGGAGGTTGGGTTGCTGACGCTGCTTACGGAGTTCTTCCAGTTGACGGCGTTTCTCCGCTACTGCACAGGCTAACGCTTTGTAATGAGCTTCCACTACCAGGGGATTGTTCCCTGCAACTTGGATGGCTTGTTCGAAGGCCGTGCGAGCCTCCGGAAGTTTTCCCGCTTCTTCACAGGCAATACCCTGCTGGTATCGCAAAAGGGCAATCCAATCTCGTCGGGCCGGGTCATTACTGAGCGGTCCTTCGAATTTCTCGCGGGCCTGCCGGAGTAGATCCGCTGCTTGGGCCGCTTGGTTTTGCTCCCGCAGCAGGGTAGCCAGGGTGATGAAGGCCAGGGGTGCGACCGGCGAGCGTTGCCAGGGGTCACCACCAAATTGCCGGAGGGTGTTGATGGCACCGCCTTGATCACCCTGAAGAGCCTGGATTTTGGCCCGTTCCAACAACCCCGCACCGCTGACAGGGGATTGTGGGAATTCACGGAGGAGTCGCTCCAGGGCGGCCCGACCTTTGTTGAGCAGTTCGTTCCGTTCGTTTCCTCCCGGTAATCCCGTGGCCAGACGCTTGTAACTTGTTCCCAGTTTCAGCAGGGCGTCCGGGGTTTGTTCCGCTTTGGGGGCCGCAGCTACAAAAGTCTCCAGGTGGTTGACAGCTGCCGTCAGCTTCTCCCGCAACATGTTATCAGTTAGAGCATCCTCGGCCTTTTCTGGAGCTGTACGCAGCAGGCAATCCGCAAGGAGGTAACTGACCACGACCAGGTCCTGGTTCCGCGCAGCAGCTGGGATTGCTTCCAGGACAGGAATGGCCTGCTCGTACTGCTTCAATGCGATCCGGCACACGGCCAGACCAAAACGGGCACGTGCGACTTTCTCGAAGTCCGGATATTTGTTGACTAATTCTTCGTATTTGCGGCTGGCTTCCTGATAGAGTTGGGCGGCAGTGGGATTGTTTTGCTGAGCCAGCTGCTCGGCTCTGCGGTAGGCGTTTTCTGCACTTCGGAAAAGGACCCAGGATAAAAGTGGGCTTTGCGGATATTGTTGGAGAAAGGTCGTAATCCGTGCATCGGAAGTAGCTAGGTCGCCTGCCAGGTAATAAGCAGTGGCAGAGCGTTCCAGCGCTTCCTGGAGCTTATGAGGCGGGAGCACCTTTTCCTGGACCAGTTGATCATACAAATTTGCGGCTTCTCTTGCTTGCTGGGCGAACACCAGGGCATCGGCCAGTTCCAGCGACATTTGCGCGCGGAGGGATCGCTGAGAAGCATCCGCAGGATTTGTGCGTTGGAGGGCTTCCCGCAAAGCTGAGATCGCGGCGTTGAATTTGGCGGTCCGATCGTTGGGATTGTTCGGGTCTGCCGCTGATGCTATGCCCAGGCGGGCTTTGCCGATCCAAAAATAGGCTTGCGCAGCGAGTTGGGGGTGATTGGTCAACGGCTGCAAGGTACGTAAGGCCTCATCCCATTGTTTAAGTTGCACTTGACAGATTCCCACCCGGAGCAGGGCTTCGTCCCGTAGCGGAGAATAGGCGTAATCTTGGGCGAATTTCTGGAGCTGATTGAGGGCGTCTGAGAATTTCCCGGTCTCGTACAGAATGCAGGCATCATAAAAGGCTGCGCCGGGGATATAGTCGGGGGCGGGGAGTTGCACCAAAGCCTGCCAGTGGGCTTTTTCCCACGGCTGGGTGCGGAAACGATCCGGTTGCTTGAGCAATTCCTGGGCTTGGGCCTTACGCTTGTCAAATCCTTCGAGAACGGCCTGAAACGCAGCGTGCGCCTCTGCCAACTCGCCATCCATCATATGAATGCGTCCCCGCAGATAGCGGGCATGCAGGCCGAAGGGCTGGTCGTAGGGTGCCAAAGCGTCGAAAGAACGGGCGGCATTGGGGTAATCACCGAGGAGGAAGCAAGCAGTACCATAATAGTAAAGGGCCAGAGGCCGCCAGGAGGCTTTAGGGTCCCCCGCCGCGATGAGTGGTTCCACGACTTTGCGGGCCTCTTGGGGACGGCCGAGGAGCAGCTCCACTTCTGCCTGGTCGCAACGAGCCCGGGCGGCCAGATCCGTTGCCGGGGTCGGACCCTTGGCGAGAACCTCCGAGGCTTGGGCAAAGAACCGTGCGGCCTCCTGGAAGTGGGGCAAGGCGGCCTGCTGACGCTGAGCCAGTTCCGCGGGATTGCGCAAACCGGGGAGCAATTCCTTCTGTCCAAACCCTCGGCGGGCTACACCGGCATAATAAAGTGCCGGGCCACGTTGGGGAAAACTACTCTCCTGCGCGACAGATTGCAGAGCCTCGAAAGCCTTGGCATAATCAGGTTCCGGCAACTCCAACAGCGCTAATCCCAAACCATACCGTGCCTGAGAGGCATCCTTGTGGCCCCCGAATTTTTGCAGATATTCCCGAAACCGGTCCGCGGCAAAGGCGGCGTTCCCCTCAGCATAGGCTTTGCGAGCCACTTGAAGTAACTGCTCCGCTTGAGCATCGGTTGGATTCTGGCTGCGCCCAAAGCCTGCAAACACCAGCATGCTGACGCTGAGCAGAAGAACTACGAGCCAGCCACGGGAGGAAAAAGTGCGATACATCGGAAGGTCCACCTCATCAGGTTGCAGGATCGAAGAGGCAACACACCCCACACATCCAAGTGGTGATATTCTCACTCCTGTCTCGATGGTTACGCAGCAGGATGGCAGCGGTAATCTAGCGGGGCAGCGTGGCGGGTAGGTTCAGTTGCGTTCCTTACTTGCTGAAGTCGTGGAGCATATAGGGCCGGGGGCGGCAGCGATCATGAGATCCCATGGACCCTTCCCTGGGAAGGCCCCTCTTGTGGGAGAGAGTTACAGGATCAGGTCCGACACATCTCGACTCCGATCATTCGTAAAAAGCACACTTTATTTTCGGAAATCACGTACCTGGCCGTCAACTGCATTTTCCATCCTTCCAGCACATCTTGCGATCCTGGCGGTCTGAGCCGCTGGCGGGTTCAACAACGGAATAATCTGCAAGCCCATGAGCCGGATCCCGGGATGCTCCTGAACTATGGTCCGGAATATTCCAGCATGAACTTGTTCGGGAATGTTTTGGCATTCAGGTTACTGTTTGTCCCCAAATCGGCCTGACACAATATCTGAAAAGCAACCCTGTTATGAGAGGGGAAACCCCAGATGAAATTCCACTTGGCGGAGAACGAAAAACCCGAGATGAAATTCCGCTTGACAGGAAACAAAAAACCTGCGACGGATGTAAGTAGGGACCACTTAGGCGGTTGCCCAAAGATAAGAGCCGGACTCGCCCCGAGAAAATCGGATGCAACCACTACGGGCAGGTGGACCTCAGCTTTTTCCGTCCCGAAAGGATGTCTCGGCCATGATGCATTTTTCCTGTGATCTTTGTGGCAAGGATTTGACACCGGAAGGAACACCACGTATTGTGGTTAAGATGGAAGCCTTTGCTGTGAACGTCCCTCCTCAGTTGCGTGAGGAAGATGTGCAGGACGATCATGTGGAGGCAATGGCCCATTTTCTACGGGACCTGGAAGCGGGAATAGTTCAGGAGCCGCCTCCGATTCCCGAACATAAACAGATGCGCTTCGATCTATGTACCGAATGTTACCGCCGGTTTCTCCAGGATCCTCTCCGGCGTGATGCATGGGCACGCTTCAACCTCAGCAGCAACAATTGAATCGCAGTGCCCCACGGCGGTAGAAGAGTCCGGGTTCCTACTCCCGTTGTATTCCATAGGAGGAATTTGCCAGTCCATACTTCGCCGGTCATGACATGTATCTTCTGCCCCACGTGAAATGCATCTTGGGTCAGTCATGGAACAGATAGGTTCATATCATCCATCGATTGTTCCGTTTGCATATCATCCCCTGTTCCATATCCAGCTCTTGGTCCTTCGGTAACCAGATAATGCTAGCAGGATTGAAGGAAAAGTGGTCTTTTGGGAGAAGGAAGGAAAACTGTTCTTCCGGAGGAGGGAAGGAAAAGCGGTCTTCAGGGGGAAGGACGTTGGCTTCGTGGGCGTGGCTGATGCCGTTGGCGTCGGTGGGCAGATATTGTCGGGGAGAGAGAAGCAGACCTGTGGGGATCAGCATGTGGATGAGGATGTTCGGGAGGAGAGTGGATCGCGTTGGCCAACTCATTGGGGGAAAGCACAGTCTCGGCTAAAGTGAGTTCTCCGCGATGGACCCCTTTGAGACCACGTAAGGTCTCGGCCAGACGGACAAGCTCCTGTCCTCGGCCACGTAACACCAACACTTCCAGACACCGATCACCATCGATATGGACATGCAAGGAAGCGATGACTTGCTCGCAGTGCTCATGTTGCAGCATCAACAGTTTTTCAACGAGGTGGGACCGATGATGTTCGTACACCAGGGTCAAGGTGGCCAGAACCAGAGCACCATCGGTGGAAAAACTTTTACGCGTCAGCGATTCATGCAGTAGTTGACGGATGGCTTCACTTCGTGTGGCAAATGCTCCGGCACGCACATATTGATCGAAGGCTTTGAGCAAATCGGCTTCCAGGGAAACCGAAAAACGGGTCAGCTCGGACATAGGTATCCCCCCTGCTTCCCAGGCAAATAGTCACGTTGCTCCTACTGGAAACGATCGGCATGTTATACCAAACTTTCCTCCTTGTCGTGAATGATCGTGTCGGCCATTTTAGCCTGAGTTTGATCCCTGGCATTTCCAGATCGTGTTCGGGCCGGACTTTTTTTAGACATGTCTGCTTGGGTTTCGTGTTACAATTTTTGGAATTTTCACACGCCGAGAAACGCGTGGGTGTGCCTTGGCCCAACGAAGGAGTTATTCGATGCTGAAAACGAGACCCATGTTTCGATTGGATAGGGGTAAAGAGCTGGGAAATCGTGTCCACCCCCTCGGGAATGAGCAAACGGAAGAAGGATTCACTCTGATCGAATTACTTGTGGTGATCGCCGTCATAGCGATTCTCATCGGCCTGTTATTGCCAGCTGTACAGAAAGTGCGGGATGCTGCCGCCCGGGTCAAGTGCCAGAATAACCTGAAACAGATTGGATTGGCTCTTCACAATTACGAAAGTGCTCGGCAGACGTTTCCTTCGGCCTATCTGATTCAGCGGTGGCCTGGTGAAGAAGGCACCGTACCACCCGGCCACTTGCGCTGGTCCGCTCTGGCCCAACTGACGCCGTTTCTTTAGCAAACGAATGTCTACAATGCCTTGGATCTGTCCGTACCACTTTTTGGTGGTCCGCTTTCGAATCCGCCCTACAGTGTATTTCCCCAGAATCGGGCGGCTGTTGCTGCTATTGTTCCTACGTTCCTCTGTCCGAGTGATCCGGCCAATGTGCCTGTCGTGCCTGGTCGGGGGCCTTCGAATTACGTGGCTTGTGCTGGAAGCGTTCCTGATGCCACAATGGGAGACGGTATCTTCTATGCCAACTCGAAAGTCAAACCCACGGATGTCCGTGATGGTTTGAGTAACACAGCGGCATTCTCCGAGTCTTCTCTTGGGCCTGGAGGTGGGGACGTCATCTCGGCCACCGCGCCGGACTACCGCACCTGGTATCGTATGTTGGGCATCGCCGATACCTTCTCAGATACCGCGTGTTCCATGGCGGGTCCCTGGCGAGCGACTCGGAATTCGACTTGGGCAGATGGTGCATTACCCACGGGTTTATACAACCACATTTTGCTTCCTAATAGTTCCGTCCCGGATTGCATCCGCCACAGCAATCCTGGGCGCAAGGCGGCTCGAAGTTTTCATGCCAACGGTGTCAATGTATTGCTCGCAGATGGGAGTGTTCGCTTTGTAACCAACTCAGTCAGTCCGTTCACCTGGTTAGCGGTCGCCACCAGGGCCGGTGGGGAAGTCATCGGGAATGACTGGTAGGCGTCATATCCAAGGGTGTGGAGCTCCTCAGGGTGGGTTCATCCGACCGTGATCGCCCCGCATAGCATGCGTCAGATACACTCGCCCAATGAGTGCCTAGGATCAACCCGCCGCGGCTGCCCCTTGCCGCCATACGGACTTGGCTTCTACCGGCACAGGAGTTTGAGCAAAAAGCACATCATACCGACTCCCCCGCGCCTTATTGTCGAACGATGTAGACTTAGCCGTGGCGGAGCACCAGCGTGCTGTGGTCAGGAGAGACAAAAATCATGCCCCGCCGTCGGGTGCAGAGACTTGTTATGCCGGAGCCTCTCAGTCGATTGTGCATTGCCTGGCGGTTTTCTCGCCTTCTATCAGTACCTTTAAGGTGTATGTAATAGGAAATACTTTTGACTCGGGTTGACCTATCGCCTTCAGAAATTCTCGCCGCTCTTGAATACCCCTCGCGTCCTTTGATTTCACTGGTATGCTCCTGAAACCGAGGCGTCCGAGAACCGTCGGCTGGTCGATATCGACCTTTTTGTCAGCCGTGGTTACTATCATAAAGCCGTTGAGCTTTTTTCCTGCTGCGGTGGTGAATGTTGCAGCAACCAACTGGGACCAAGCACCTTTTGGAACGAAGGCGGTCGGGACCGGACGCCCCCAAGTTTCGTCACGGCCCGGTTTATCCTCTTCGTCCAAAGCGAATTCCCAAACTGGGAAAGCACGGAAGTCGCCAACTTTCAACTTGTTGCACGGCTTTCGCGTTCTAATCGTTACTTTCATGCGTCCCCTTACCCCTCAACGAGTTGTGGCCGAACGTACCAAAGATCACCCGCTCCCCGCCCGACCAGGAACGCCACAGGCCAAAGGAATGGCGCAGTGAGCCTCACAAATCCTCGCAAGCAGCCAAGTCGGCTGTAGCTCCTGGATAAGTACAACTGGGAAACCGCAGCGGCAATTACCATGATACGAACGGTCATAGTTTGTTATTATTCCTAAGCTTGTCTGACCATCGCGGAGGTGTCAAGCAAAAAACCGACGAAAGGCCGATTCTGTCACCGAAGGGGAGTCTATCACTGAAGGAGGTACACAGAGTGCCCAGGAGGCTTGGCTGCAGCCTCTGATTTCGGACGGGTCTAGGGAATGCCCGACAGCTCAGTTCCCAAAAAGTCTCCGGTATGAACTGTGATTTGCCGGGCACACAATGAGGCACGCAACACCTGAGCTCGGTGAGTCCGGCTGCAACTGTTGGTGCGATAGCGATAAAAATCGCTCTGGCAGTAGAGTCATGTCGCGTTAGGAACCAAAGTTCGCCAGGCGAGCTCCAAGAGTCAAACGACCGTGGCCATCAGTGCGAAGCTTTGGGCGACAGAGCCTCGTTTGAGCAGGCGAGCGATCTGTAAGTCTGGGAAACGCAATCCCGCCGAATGTTCCGGATCGTTATGGATCGCAGAATCACAAGTAGGAGGTTGTCTGATTCGGCACACACTTCAGCGGTAGGTATTGAAGAAAATGAAGGGCTAGGCAAAGGATCTATTGCGGACTGTTTTCCGCAATTCCATCGCTTTCCGTAGTGTTCATCGAAGTGTACGAAGTGGGGCATTGGATCGAAACACTATCCTGCTCACCC
>Ga0209691_1001320_pt1 | contig 14873 bp, 15 predicted proteins | sample YNPMSBMetaG_FD_187120 | JGI IMG/M metagenome (GOLD analysis project Ga0209691, IMG submission 187120) | Anoxygenic and chlorotrophic microbial mat microbial communities from Yellowstone National Park, USA - YNP MS-B MetaG (SPAdes) (version 2) ... | reverse complement strand
CTGGAGAAAACTCCTTTCTACCACCCCGGCCAGGACTCGCCGGAGGTGCGCTACATGCTCGAGCGCCGCAAAGCCTTAGGCGGCCTGATCCCCGAGCGGCGGGTGCGTGAGTACCGCATCAAGACCCCCGACCTGGCCTTCTTTGAAGAATTCCTGGCAGGCTCGGGTGGGCGCGAAATCTCCACCACCATGGCCTTCGTGCGGATGCTGACCAAGCTGGTGCGCCACCCCGAGGTGGGCAAGTACATCGTGCCCATCGTACCCGACGAGGCCCGCACCTTTGGTATGGAAGGTGTGATCAGCTCGGTGGGCATTTACTCGCCTAAAGGCCAGCTTTACACGCCTGTGGATGCCGGAACCGTGACGGTCTACCGCGAGTCCGAGACCGGGCAGCTTCTGCAAGAGGGCATCAACGAGGCCGGGGCCATGTGCAGCTTTATTGCAGCCGGAACGGCCTATGCTCACTATGGCATTCCCACCATTCCCTTCTACATCTTCTACTCGATGTTTGGGCTTCAGCGGGTGGGCGACCTGGTATGGGCTGCAGCGGATCAGCGCACCAAGGGCTTTTTGCTGGGGGCCACCGCAGGCCGCACCACCCTCAACGGCGAGGGCTTGCAGCACCAGGACGGCCATTCCCATGTGCTGGCCCTGCCGGTGCCCAACATGCCCGCCTACGACCCGGCCTTTGCCTACGAGCTGGCGGTGATTCTGCAGGACGGGATGAAGCGCATGTACCAGGATGGCGAAGACATCTTCTACTACATCACCCTGATGAACGAGAACTACCCTCAGCCCGCCATGCCTGAGCCGCGCGAGGAAACCCGCCAGGGTATTCTGAAAGGCTTATACCTCTTCAAAAAGAGCGAGCTCAAGAAGCCCAAGGCCCGGGTACAGTTACTGGGCAGCGGCACTATTCTCAACGAGGTGATCAAGGCAGCGGAGATGCTAGAAAGCGACTACAACATCGCCGCTGATGTCTGGAGCGCAACCAGTTATAAGGCCCTTTACTACGATGCCATCGAGGCTGCCCGCTACAACCGCCTCAACCCCGGCAGCAAGGCCCGGCTGCCCTACGTGGCCCAGTGCCTGAACCCCACCGAAGGCCCCATCGTGGCGGCTTCCGACTACATGAAGGCCCTGCCCTGTTTGGTTTCGGGTTTCCTAAACCGTCCCATTCACAGCCTGGGTACCGACGGTTTTGGCCGCTCCGAAACCCGCGAGGCCCTGCGCGATTTCTTCGAAGTAGACGCCAGGCACGTGGTGGTGGCAGCGCTATCGGCTTTGCAGGGTGAGGATAGGGTAAGTGTTAAGATCGTTCAAGATGCCATCAGCTCTTTGGGCATTGACCCTGCGCGGGAGGCTCCGCACAAGCGCTGAAGGCTCATCACAACTTGCGAAGAGCAGAGGGAGCTTTGCATGGCAGAACTAAAACTACCCGACTTAGGTGACAACATAGCCTCTGCCGTGGTGGTGGGGATCTTGATCAAGGAAGGCGATAGCATTACGGCAGGGCAGCCGGTGCTGGAATTGGAAACCGATAAAGCGGTGATGGAAGCTCCGGCCTCCGCAGGAGGAACAGTTTCTAAGGTTTTGGTAAAGCCAGGCGACGAGGTGAGAAGCGGACAGGTAATTGCCGTGCTAGGTGAAGAGGCTGCTGCACCGGTGGTAGAGAACAAGCCTGCACCCACGCTCCCTCCAACGCCCGCCCCGGCGCCTGTTTCTCCACAGCCTTCCAGTACGCCAGCCCCCCAGCGCAGCGTGTCCCCTGTGCCCAGCCCGCCGACAGGCCAGCGTAGGCTGATTCCGGCGGCCCCCAGCGTGCGCAGGCTGGCCAGGGAGCTGGGCATCAACCTGCTGGAGGTGGTAGGTAGTGGCCCGGCCTATCGCATCTCCGAAAACGACCTCAGGCGCTTTGCTGCGGGAGAGGCACCTGCAGCCGTGGCCGCTCAACCCCCCAGCGCGCCAGCACCCACCCTGCCCGACTTTAGCAGGTTTGGGCCGGTGCGCCGCGAGGCCATGTCGGGCATTCGCCGGGCCACCGTGCGCAGCATGGCCCAGGCCTGGAGCACCATCCCGATGGTGACCCATTTCGACAAGGCCGACATCACCGAGATGGAGGCGCTGCGTAAACGCATCAACCCCAGGGCCGAAAAACGGGGGGCTAAGGTCACCATGACCGCCATCCTGCTCAAGATTGCTGCCGCGGCCCTCAAGCAGTTCCCCAAGTTCAACGCCTCGATAGATACCGCCACCAACGAAGTGATTTACAAGGAGTACATCCACATTGGCGTGGCCGTAGACACCCCCACTGGCTTGCTGGTACCGGTGGTGCGCGACGTGGATAGGAAAGGGGTTATTGCGCTGGCCGCAGAACTGGGTGAGATAGCGGCCAAAGCCCGCGACCGCAAGCTAACCCCGGAAGAAATGCAGGGGGCTTCCTTCACCATCTCCAACCTGGGTGGCATCGGCGGCACCAACTTTACGCCCATTGTCAACTGGCCCGAAGTAGCCATTATGGGCGTTTCGCGTAGCAGCATCGAGCCCGTATGGAACGCTGAAAAAGCCACCTTCGAACCCAGAAACGTTATGCCCTTTTCGCTCTCCTACGACCACCGCCTGATTGACGGTGCCGATGCGGCCCGTTTCTGCCGGTTTGTGGCTGAGATGCTGGAAGACCCCTTCTTGCTGGGGTTTGAAGGCTAGTTCACAATCATCAAAAGGGCTGCCTCAGGCTCATTTTTGCAGCCGGGTGTAGCGGCAAAAAAAGCCAAATAGGGCCACGGCCAGCCTCGAGCGTTGCTCCCACTGGGCTTGGGAAACCTGAAGGTTGGGGCAAATCAAGAAGAATTCTGTTCGGGCGGCTTTGACGAAGGGGCGATGTGCTCGAGCACGACCCGCACCACCCCATCCAGGTCGAGCTGGCTGGTGTCGAGGATGAGGGCATCCCTGGCGGGCGCGCTCTGTTTTTTGTCGGCCTCGTCGCGCCGGATGATCTCGGCCAGCACGGTCTCGAAGGCAGCACCGCGTTCGGGGACGCGGCGCATGGCGCGCACTTCGGGGTTGGCGGTGAGGTAGAACTTGTAGCGGGCCTGGGGAAACACCGTGCTGCCCATGTCGCGCCCATCTACCACGAAGGGGGGCGGAATCTGGCGCAGCACCCGATTGACGTACTCGCGGATGGCCGGGCGCACCGCTACCGCAGAGACGATCTGGTCTACCTCGAGGCTGTGCAAAGCCTGGCTCACCTCGTGGCCGTCCAGAAAAACCAGGTTCTGGGTGGGGGTGGCCTTTAGCTCGAGGCGGTGCTTTTCCAGCCGATGCTCAATCTCCTCGGCAGAGGCCTTCTCGAGCAAGCACATCAGGGCCACGGCCCGGTACAGCAGGCCGCTGGAGATGTAGGGAATGCCCAGGCGCTGGGCTACCAGCTTGGCTACGCTGGTTTTACCTGAGGCGGAAGGGCCGTCTATGGTGATGATCTCGTTCATAGTTTGAGCAGGGGATTCCTGGCGAGGTCTGCGAGCGGCTCGGCATAGCCGGACAGTACGGGCGGTTTTAGTGCTGCTAGCTTTCGGCTATTCCCTGCCAGCCAGGCGATCTAAGTCCTGCCAGAAGCTAGGGAAGCTGATGCTGGCCCACTCGGCTTCCTGCACCGTGACCCCTTTGGGCAGACCACACACCGCAAAGGCCATGGCGATGCGGTGGTCGTGAAAGGGCTCGACCACCCCGCCCCCGGTCACGCTTCCCCCGCGAATCCTAAGCCAGTCGGGGCCCATCTCGACCGGCACCCCCAGGTTTTGCAGGTTTTTGGCGATGGCCGCTACACGGTCGGACTCCTTGACCCGGAGTTCCTCGAGGCCCGGAATATAGGTCTCGCCCTCGGCCCAGGCCGCCGCAGCCGCCAGGATGGGCACTTCGTCCACCATCAGGGGAATCAGTTTGGGGTCTACCGCCACCCCTTTGAGCGCCGAGGAACGGGCCCGGATCCAGCCCACCGGCTCGCCGTCCTGCCCCTCGGTGACTTCCCAGCTCAGGTCGGCCCCCATCGCTTTGAGCACCGTAAGCAGCCCGGTGCGGGTGGGGTTCAGGCCCACCCCCTCGAGGGTGATCTCGGAATCGGGGGTAATCAGCGCGGCCACAATAAAGAAGGCTGCGCTGCTAAAATCGCCCGGAACGGTCAGGTCTTTGGCGGCGAAGGGTTCGGCCCGGCGGGTGCGGATCAGGTTGCCCTCGAGCTCGAGGGGCAGGTCATAATGCCGGAAGACCCGCTCGGTATGGTCGCGGGTGGGGGCAGGCTCCACCACTTCGGTGTCCTCCTCGGCGAACAACCCCGCCAGCAGAATGGCACTCTTGGCCTGGGCGCTGGCCACCGGCAGCTCGTAGTGGATGCCCCGCAGCCCACCCCCCCGGATAGCTAAAGGGGCCAGCTTGCCGTTTTCGCGGCCTTCGATGCGCGCGCCCATCTGCCGCAAGGGGAGGGTCACCCGGCCCATGGGCCGCCGCCGCAGCGAGGCATCGCCGGTGAGCACCGCGAAAATTTCCTGCCCCGATAAAATCCCCGCCACCAGCCGCATCAGGGTTCCGGCGTTGCCGCAGTCGAGCACATCGCCGGGTTCCTTGAGCCGCAAGCCCACCCCCTTGATGCGAAAATGCTCGCCCTGCTCGGTAATCTCGGCCCCCAGCTGGCGCATCACCTGGGCGGTGGAGAGGGTGTCGCCCGCCTTGAGCGGGTAGTAGAGGGTGCTTTGGCCCTGGGCCAGCGCGCCTAGCATGAGCCCCCGGTGCGTGACCGACTTGTCGCCGGGAACGCGCAGGGTGCCCTTGAGGGAGGGGGTGGGAGAGATGTGCCGTTCCATAAGTCCAACCGGGATTATAGCCTTTGGTGGGAAAATTGACGCGCTTCCCAGAGTGTCTGAGAGTGAGATTCTGTTCAACTGTCTCCCAGGTACTTTTTCCCCTGTGGCTGGAAGTGCAAACATCTCCTTACTCCCGATGGCGTTTCAATTTTCGCCTATGAGAAGCCATTACCGAATACACGCTTGGAGCCAAAGGCCTCATCTACACCGCAGGTGACGTACGGTTTGTTGATGCAGGAGTGTTGATGTGCTTCAACACCTTCAATGGCACTTATGATGGCCCCGTCAATGTGGATGAGATTTTGCCCTGGGAAGTCGAGTACAAACGCGTGAGCGGTGATCGTTACCAGATAAAAAGTACACGACAGTTCAAGGCCGAGGGCATTGTGGTAGAGGCTCGTTGGAGCGGCTACCTGATTGTCAAAGACGAATCGAAGCTTCCAGACTGTGCGATAAGATTTATTCAGGAGAAATTCCAGTGGGTGAATCCTACGAAAGACGCAAAAGCCCTCTACCAGGAGACCCTGCGCCTGCCAACGACCCTGTTGTAGAGGTTAGCGACCTGCACAAAGCGTATCCCCCCGCAAGGTGTTGCGGGGGGTGAGCTTGCGCCTTTATGGGGGCGAGATTGTGGGGCTGCTGGGCCTCAATGGGGCGGGCAAGACCACCTTCATCAAACTGCTGGCAGGTCTGCTCGAGCCCGACGAAGGCCAGATAAAGCTGCTGGGCAGACCGCTCCACCCGGCCACCGTTCGAAGCGCCGTGGCCCTACTAAAAGAGGGCCAGCCGAGCTTTTCGGAGTTCCTGACGCCGCGGCAGTGCTTGCTGTACTACGGGCATCTTCTGGGAATCAAGAACCTCGAGGCCCGGGTAGCCCAGGCGCTCGATCTGGCCGATTTATTACTGGTTGCCGAGCGACCCCTGCTCGAGCTCTCCTTTGGAACCAAGCGCAGAACAGGCCTGGCCCTGGCCTATTTGAAGGAGGCCCGGCTGCTTTTGCTGGACGAGGCCAGCGCCGGACTGGATGTAAAGAGTGTGGCTAGCTTACGCTCTGCGCTGCGGCGCTACGCCGCGGAAGGCAACGCGGTCTTGCTGACCGGTCACGAGATGGGCTTTATGGAGGCCGTTTGTGACCGGGTGGTTCTGCTGCACCAAGGCCAGGTCAAAGCCGATGGCCGGCTGCACGAGCTCGGCAAAAAATACGCGCTCAAGCAGTTCGTGGAGGTTTGGTACGAGGGCCAGCCCACGGTGGGCGAGACCTTGGAACAAGAGGGCGGGCTGGTCAGGCTCAAACTCGACCTGCGCGAACTGGGTCTATTGGACAGCCAGCGCGTACGCCAGGTAAGGCTTCATCAATCCATTCTGGAACATCTGCTGCAGGAGGTGGATCGTGTGGAGGGCCGAATGGCTTAGGTTCTGGGCGGAGCTAAAGTTCTACCGGCAGATGTGGATTGGCAACCTGATCAACCAGGTACTCATTACCGCTGGGTTTTTTTTGGGTGGTTTCCCTGCTGAGCCAGGCCACCCTCTCGGGCCTTTTAGCCCTGTTCTTCTGGCAGTACGTGAGCATCCCGCTTTCCAAGATATCCACGGACATCTGGGAGGAGTCCACCAGCGGGGCCTTCGAACAGATGTACCTTCATGCCGCCCAACCTGCGTTGGTGCTGGTGGTGCGGTTGTTGAACTACCTGGTGCAGCAAACCGTGGTTGCGCTGCCGTTGTTCCTGGGGATGGCGCTGCTGTTTGGCTTTTCTCTAACCGATCTCCTTAGCTACAACTGGGGAGGAATGCTCCTAACCCTGGGGGTTAGTCTGGCTGGATTCGTCGGGCTGGGGTTGGCTATGGGTGGAATTCTGCTCATATACCGGAACGCCATCGGCTATGCCAACGCCCTGGAGTACCTGCTGCTCTTTTTGAGTGGCGCGGTGGTGCCGCTTGGTCAGCTTCCCGCCTTCATCCAACCCCTGGCCTGGGGGCTGCCCTTGTCGCTGGGCATAGAGACCATTCGGCGATTGGAAAACGGAGGCCAGTGGGAGCTGACCCTGATGGCGCTGGTGGTGCAGTCTGTGTTCATGCTGGTCTTTGGCCTAGCCCTGTTTAACCACTGCCTGCGTCGCGCTTTGCGGCGGGGTTTTGCCATGAGCCGGTAATATGCGGAGGATGCGCGCTAGCAGGCCCCCGGAGGTATTCACAGGGGGTATTTTGGGTTACAGTACGGTCAACCCGGTATAGTGACGCCATGGATGCTTTGCACAATGCCCCCGAGCCGCGCTATTGGGAGAAGGTGCGAACCGTTGCGGCCATCTTGCGCGAGCTCGAGGGCCCCATCTTCATCGTTTCGCACGTAGACCCCGACGGCGACGCCATTGGCTCTTCTTTGGGCCTATTCCGCGCCCTGAAGGCGCTGGACAAAAAGGTCACCTGGATTGCCGACCCTCCGCGCTTCCTGCGTTTTCTGGTTCGGGAAGACGAGTACAGCGACCCCGTGGACCATCTGCCGGAGGGGGCCACCCTGGTGGTGCTGGACTCGGCCGAACCAAGCCGCGTGGCGGGGGCGCCGGTGGGGGGGTTTGTCATCAACATTGACCACCACGGCACCAATCCGCGCTTTGGCTACCTTTCGCTGGTGGATCCTTCCAAAGCGGCCACGGCCCAGATCGTCAAAGACTTGATTGACGCGCTGGGGGTAAGCTGGACCGCCGAAATTGCCACCCCGGTGCTGACCGGCCTGATTACCGACACCGGCAACTTCCGTTTTGCCAACACCACCCCGGAGGTGCTGCACACCGCTGCCGAGCTGGTGGGGCACGGGGTGAAGCTGGCCGAACTGACCGACCGCTTACAGTGGCGTCCGGTGGGCTACTTCAAGGCCATGGGAGCGGTGCTTTCCACGGTGGGGTTTCACTTTGGCGGTCTTTTGGTAACGGCCCACATGCCCTCGGGCGTGAGCGTGGAAGACTCCGACGACTTTGTGGGCATCATCCGCTATGCCGAGGGTAGCCAGATTGCGGTCTTCCTGCGCGAACGCGAGGAGGGGGTAAAGCTCAGCATCCGCAGCCGCGGCGGGGTCTCGGCCCAGGCGGTGGCGGTGCGGCTGGGCGGCGGCGGCCACGTGCCGGCGGCGGGGGCCACCCTGCGGGGGGTGACCCTCGAGGAGGCCTACCGGCAGGTGCTGGCAGCGGTGGAGGAGGAGCTCAAGCGGGTGGGTTATATCTAGCTTGACGCCCAATCTTTCAGCACATACCATTGCATAGAACCTTACCCGGCCAGGGTAAGCGGTTCTTCTATCCAGAGCAGCGGAGGGAACGGCCCGACGAAGCTGCGGCAACCTGCGGGGGCTATCGCCCATTACCGAGAAAACCCCGCGTTTGGTGCCAAATCCGCCCCGGTGTCGCTAGGCACAGCAAAGACCCCAGGGGAAAGATGGAAGAAGGGACAGTGGCCCTTCTTCGAGCAGAACTGAAGGAGGGTGCATGGATTTTTCGAGCTTGGCTGTTTTAAGCGGGCTTCCCGCCCAAGACCCCTACCACGCGGTGGGGCTGCCGATTTATGCCACGGCGGCCTACGGCTTCACCGACCTGGAAGACGGCGCTTACAAGTTTGCTACCAACCAGGGCTACACCTATACCCGTATCCAGAACCCCACGGTGGCGGCCCTCGAGGCCCGCCTAACGGCCCTGGAGGGGGCGCTGGGGGCGGTGTGTCTGGCCTCGGGCCAGGCCGCCAGCTTTGCCAGCCTGCTGGCCCTGGTGCGCTCGGGCGACGAGGTGGTGGCCAGCCCCGGCCTGTTTGGCGGGACGGTGGGGCTTTTGAGCCAGGTGTTTGGCCTGATGGGGGTTCGGGTGCACTTTGTGGAGCCGGAGGTGGCGGCGGTTCGCGCAGTTTTGAACGAGAAGACCCGGGCCGTTTTCGTGGAGGTGCTGGGCAACCCCTCGCTAAAGCTCCCCGACCTGCAAGGGCTGGCCCGGCTTTGCGAGGAGCACCAGGTGGCATTGGTGGTGGACAACACCTTTGGCGCGGTGGGGGCGCTGGCCCGGCCCTTGGAGCACGGGGCGCATGTGGTGGTACACAGCCTGACCAAGTGGGCCAGCGGGCACGGCTCGATTCTGGGGGGTGCGGTGCTCTCGCGGGAGACCGCCCTCTGGCAGCACTACCCGCAGTTTTCCAGCCCCGATGCCCAGGGCAAAATTCCCTGGGAACAGTTCGGCCCGCGATGTTTTCTGGAACGGGTGCGCCAGCTAGGGCTGTCGCTGGGTGGAATGGTGCTGTCGCCCTTTAATGCTTATCTGCTGTTTCAGGGCCTGGAAACCCTAACGCTGCGCCTGGAGCGGGCCAGCCAGACCGCCCTAATCCTGGCCCGCTGGCTCCAGGCCCAGCCCCAGGTGGTCTGGGTGCGCTATCCAGGCCTGCCCGGTGATCCGGCCCATCCACGGGCCGCCCAGTACCTGCGTGGGGGTTTGGCAGCATCCTGACCTTTGGCCTGCGGGGGGGCCTCGAGGGGGCCAGCCGCTTCCTGGCTCATCTGAACATCCTCCAGGCCCCCAACGTGGGAGATGCCCGCACCCTGGCCGTGCACCCCTGGACCACCACCCACAGCCGCATTCCAGAGGAAGCCCGCCGGGCGGCGGGGGTGGGGCCGGAGATGATTCGCCTTTCGGTGGGGTTGGAAAGCCCCCAGGACCTCCAGCAGATGCTGGCCGCGGGCCTCCGGGCAGTGGAGCAGGTGGGCCATGAAGGTTAGTACCCTGCTGCAAAGCGGCCGACCCCTCTTCTCCTTCGAGTTTTTCCCGCCCAAAACCCCCCAGGGCGAGGCCGCGCTGTTTCGCACCCTGCACGAGCTAAAGCCCCTGAAGCCCGCCTTTGTCTCCATCACCTACGGGGCCGGAGGCGGCGAACGCGCCAAAACCGCCGAGTGGGCGGGGCGCATCCAAAACGAGGTGGGTCTGGTGGCCATGGCCCACCTGACCTGTGTGGGCAGCACCCGCGAGGAGCTCTTGACCATACTGCACGAGTATGCCCGGGTGGGGGTGCAAAACATCATGGCGGTGCGGGGCGACCCCCCCAAGGGGGCACGGGAATTCAGGCCGGTGGCCGGAGGGTTTCGCTATGCTTCCGAGCTTATCGCCCTGATTCGGGCCGAGTTTGGCGACCGCTTTGCCGTGGCCGGAGGGGGCTACCCGGAGGGGCATCCGGAGGCGGTGAGCCTCGAGGCCGACCTGCAAAACCTCAAGCGAAAAGTGGAAGCGGGGCTGGATCTAATCATAACCCAGCTCTTCTTCAACAACGCCCTGTACTTTGGCTTCGTGGAACGGGCCCGCCGCATCGGGATTCAGGTGCCCATTGTGCCGGGCCTGATGCCCATTACCGACCTGGCCCAGATTCGCCGCTTTATGGATATGTGTGGGGCCAGCATCCCGGGGCCGCTGCTCTCGCGCCTCGAGCGGGCCCAAAGCCCCGAGGAGGTGCTGGAAATTGGGGTCGAGCACACCACCCGCCAGGCCCAGGAGCTGCTCGAGGCGGGCGTCCCGGGCATTCACCTCTACACCCTCAACAAATCGCCCGCTACCCGGCGGGTGATGCAAAACCTGCAAATGGTTCTACGGTGACCTTTCGCCAGGACACATTTGGGGGCAAAATGAAGGGGCATGCAAACCTCGACAGCGGCTCCAGTTACCCAAAGCCTGACCCGCCTGAGCACTGGTCCGCGGGCACTCATGCGCGGTTTGCTTTTTACCCCCTCGGTTCCCCGTTATGTGGCGGCCAAGCTACTGGGCAAGCGGTATCCCCCCAGGGCCCTGTCCCTTCAACTGGCAAACCTGCCCGAGCCAGAACGCCCCCCAGGTTTCGAGCGGCTAAAGGTGCGGCTGGCGGGCATCTGCGGTAGCGACCTGGCCCTGCTGTATGGCAAACAAGCCCCCACCCTCTCGGGCATGTTTTCTTTTCCGGCAGTGCTGGGGCACGAAATCCTGGCCGAGCTGGGAGGGGTACGGGTGGTGGTCAATCCGGTGCTGGCCTGCCTCGAGCGCGGTCTGCCGGACTGCCCGGCCTGCGCCAGGGGCGATGACCACCTTTGCCTCAACGTGGCCGAGGGCAACTTTGGCCCTGGCATGCTGGGCTTTTGCAAAGACCTGGGGGGTGGCTGGGCCCAGCGCATGGTGGCCCACCGCGAGCGTATTTTTCCCATTGCTGAGGGCGTGCCCGACGAACGCGCCGTGCTGACCGAACCCGCGGCGGTGGTGCTGCACGGGCTACGGCAGGCCTGGGGTGAGGGCAGGCCCCAGGCCAGATCCCGCGCAAACCCGCACACCCAGCGCATGGACTGGCCCGCCCAGATACTGGTCATTGGTGCTGGAACCATCGGCCTGCTGGCCGTCAAGATGCTGCGGGTACTGGGCTTTCAGGGGCCTTTGTTTGCCGTGGCCCGCCACCCCCGCCAGGCTGAGCTGGCCCGGCTGTTTGGGGCCAACCAGGTCTTTCCCTCGACCCAGGAAGCTCAGCAAGCGGCCCGGGCCAGGCGCTACCGGGGCATCTTGGGCTCGGTCTCCTGGCGCGGCGGCTTTGAGGGGGTGGTGGAGGCCTCAGGCTCGCCCGCGGGCCTGCAGGAAGCCAGTTGGGCGGTGCGCGAAGGGGGGCGGGTCTTGCTGCTGGGCGCCCCCGCCACGGCCTTCCACGACTTTTCGCCCTACTGGTTCCGCGAGGTTGGGCTTATCGGAAGCTACGCCTACGGCTGGGACGACTTCGCCCAGACGGTTGGGCTTTTGCCCGAGATGAGCGGGGTGGAGCAGATGGTTACGCACCAGTTTGCTCTGGAAGCCTGGCCCGAGGCCATCAAAACCGCGGTCAGGCGGCGGGGCGTCAAGGTGGTGTTTAAGCCATAGCCACGCCAACAATCCGGGTGGCTGCTCAGCGCTCCAGGCCATCCCCGCAACCAAGTTACCTGCCCACGTATTTGCAGCACAGCAAGCAGTTTCCCGCAGATTGTGCCGGCCCGGGACGGGAGGATTTATGACTGGAGAAAATGGTAAGGATCGAGCGATTGTCTGGATTGGGGTGTTGGTGCTGGTGGGATTTGGGGTTTTGCTGGTCTACATGTTTGGTCTGTTGAGCTCGAGCGAAACCACCTGGAACCGGGCCCTTTACCTTTTTTCTGGGGTTGAGGCCATTGCCTTTGCGGCGGCGGGGTATTTTTTTGGGCGGGAGGTGCACCGCACCCGGGCCGAACAGGCCGAGGCCCGGGCCTACCAGGCTGAACAGCAATGGCAGCAATGGAGCCAGCGGGCCCTCGAGGCCGAAACCAAAGGCCAGAGCCTGAGCGCTGCGGCAGACATGCTGGCTAAGCAGCACCCCGAACTGGAGCCGCTGGCCCAGATGGCCCAGACGCTTTTCCCCAGCAAACCTTAACCGCTGCTGCCCTTTTGCTGGCACGGGGTTTTGCGCTAGTCTGGAGGCACTATGCCCATCCGCGAATTCCGTATGGCCGACTACTCCAGCGTGCTGGCCCTCTGGCAGAATGCGGGCCTGGAGATAAACCCCTCCGATAGCTTTGAGGGCCTGCAAAAAAAGCTCGAGCGCGACCCCGACTTGTTTTTGGTGGTGGAGGAGGACGGCCAGATTCTGGGGGCTTTGCTGGCAGGCTACGACGGGCGGCGGGGCTGGCTGTACCACATGGCCATCCATCCCTTTGGACAGGGGCAGGGCTGGGGTAAGCGGATGATGGAGGAGCTCGAGGCCCGCCTAAAAGCCAAAGGCTGCCAGAAACTGAACCTTCTGGTCGAGCCTTCTTACGCCGAAGCCCAGGACTTCTTCGAGCGACTGGGTTACCGCCGTGATAACCTCATTTTTATGGAGAAGTGGCTGGGGGAGTAGCCCCTGTAGTACCACATGTTGGTTGGGCTCCAGGCCTTTCTGGTGGGTTTATCGCGCTCTTCGCAGAGGTTACCTTCCAACCGGGGGGCAACTGTGCTACGCCGGACAAAGCAATCAAGTTTTGAGCAGCTCAATATTTGTGAAGAATGCTCCGGTGCCCCAACAGGCCAGATTTTTTCCCGACTCTGATGGCATCCATCCTAACTATTGGTGACCAACACCGCTGCCCCATGCACCCGGCCTTCCCGCAGGGCCGCCAGGGCCTGGTTGGCCTCCTCCAGGGCGAAGGGCTGCACCTGGGGCCTGACCCCAGCCTGGGCGGCCAGCGTCAGAAGCTCCTCGCCGTCCTGGCGGGTGAGGTTGGCTACCGATCGCACCGTGCGTTCTTCCCACAGAAGCCGGTAGGGGAAAGAGGGGAGGTCGCTCATGTGGATACCCCCGCACACCACCACCCCTCCTTTGACGGTTGCCCGTAGGGCCTGCGGTACCAGGGCCCCCACCGGGGCGAAAATCAAGGCGGCATCCAACGGTTCGGGTGGAAGCTGGTCGGAGCCCCCCGCCCAGACTGCCCCCAGCCGCAGGGCGAGTGCCTGGGCAGCCGTGTCCCCTGGGCGGGTGAAGGCATACACCGCTTTTCCCTGGAAGGTGGCAATCTGGGCAATCAGGTGGGCGGCGGCCCCGAAGCCGTAAAGCCCTAGGCGCTCCACCCCCGGCCCGGCCAGCCGGTAGGCCCGGTAGCCAATCAGCCCCGCGCACAAGAGGGGGGCGGCCTCGAGGTCACTATACCCCGCTGGCAGGGCAAAGCAGTAGTCTTCGTGGGCCAGGGTGTACTCGGCATAACCCCCGTCCAGGGTATAGCCGGTGAAACGGGCCTGGTCGCAGAGGTTTTCCTGGCCCTTGCGGCAGTAACGGCACTGCCCACAGGTCTGGCCCAGCCAGGGTACCCCCACCCGCTGACCCGGCGCAAAGCGCCGCACTTCCGGCCCCACCGCCACCACCTCGCCCACAATCTCGTGGCCCAGCACCAGCGGTAGCTTGGGTTTTTGGAGGTCGCCCTCGAGGATGTGCAAGTCGGTGCGGCAGACCCCACAGGCCCGCACCCGCAGCAGAATCTGTTGGCCCTGGGGTTGTGGAACATTTAGCGCCCTAAGCTGTAGCGGCTGGCCCACCGCTTCCAGCAACATGGCCCGCATAACAGAAGGCAGGTTCATGCTGTTTTTTGTAATGCAAAGCCAGTTTATTTATCGTGCTTTTATTGCCCATCTGGGTCTCGATCGCGCCCTTCACAGGCCCTGTGCAGGAGGCGGCAGTAATGTTGGTGAGGGGCTCAACGATGATGAAGAGCGCACTAGAAACTCAAATCTATCTCCGCATCCTCCTGGGCCTTACGTTTGGCTGCCAAAGCCCCATCCACAATAGTCAGCACAATGCCCACCATCAGATACACGTCCCCCAGGCTAATCACGTTGGTATATCCCAGTAGGCGCACCGGAATCACGTCGGCCAGAAACCACAGCGGCGTGGAATCGGTCATCAGGGTATGTACCGCGTCGTACTGCTCTTGTAGTTTGGGCAGGTAAGACTCCATCCCTACTTTGTACAGCGCTTCGCTGCTAACGGGCATATGCCCTTTGTTGGCGAAAATAACCAGTGCGTTGCACAGTAGCCCGAGCCCCACAAACCACAGCCCGCGCAAGTGGGTGTTGACCCACAACCCGTATCCCACCAGCAGTAGCACCAGGGTTTTTGCCACAGGGCCTGCAATGCTGGGGGCGATCAGGCCGCGCGAGGTGGCGTAGGCCAGACTGCCCTCGAGCCCCGCCGCCACCACGAAGACCCAGGCTGCTTTTAGCTCGAGGTTGGCGATGTCGCGGAGGCTGGCTCGGAGGGCGAGGGCGATTCCGATGAGTGCGCTGGCAAGGTATAGCGTCGTAAAAACTCCTTCCGATCTTTCCAGATGAGATTTTCTCGCCACAGGGCCTCGAAGTGCTTTACCACCTGCGGGTCGAACTGCCGCCCTGCTTGCATAATTATACCCAAGTTGCTACCTAAGCCATTTCCTGAGTCAGAAGCTTCAGGTTGTGGGCCAGGACGAAGGAGAGCAGCTTGATGACGAAGCCCTCCTGGGTTACTGCGTGGATACGCCGGGGA
>Ga0209691_1001311_pt1 | contig 14946 bp, 9 predicted proteins | sample YNPMSBMetaG_FD_187120 | JGI IMG/M metagenome (GOLD analysis project Ga0209691, IMG submission 187120) | Anoxygenic and chlorotrophic microbial mat microbial communities from Yellowstone National Park, USA - YNP MS-B MetaG (SPAdes) (version 2) ... | reverse complement strand
CGAATGGCACCACGAGGACGACGACAAGGGCGTGATCAAGGTGGTGATGACGGGCTCGGCTTCGGATCCGCTCGAGTGGCAACCGCACATCCGGAACAAGGAGCGGCGGGAGTTCCTGGCGAACCGATTTCGCAACCCGAAGGATCCCTTCAAGATCGTCATCGTCCGCGATATGTGGCTTACGGGCTTCGACTGCCCGAGCCTACACACGATGTACGTGGACAAGCCCATGCGCGCCCACGGACTGATGCAGGCCATCGCGCGGGTGAACCGGGTCTTCCGCGACAAGCCGGGCGGGCTCGTGGTGGACTATCTCGGACTTGCCCACGAGCTGAAGCAGGCCCTCGTGACCTACACGGAGAGCGGCGGGACTGGCCAAACTGCTATTGACCAGGCGAAAGCTGTGGCGGTGATGAAGGAGAAGTACGAGGTCTGCTGTGACCTCTTCCATGGCTTCGACTGGTCCAAATGGAAAACGGGCAGCCCCGAGGAGCGCTTGTCGCTGCTTCCTGCAGCACAGGAGCATATCCTGGCGCAAGAGAACGGCAAGGAACGGCTCTTGAAGGCGGTGGCCGAGCTGTCCAAAGCCTTCGCCCTTGCCGTGCCTCACGAGGAAGCCCTCGCGATCCGCGACGACGTGGCGTTCTTCCAGGCCGTCCGGGCAGCGCTGGCGAAACGGGCGCCCATGGAGGAGCGGCCGGAGGAGGAGCTGGACCGCGCCATCCGGCAGATCATCTCGCGAGCTCTCACGCCGGAAGGTGTCATCGACCTCTTCTCCGCCGCAGGCTTGAAGAAGCCGGACATCTCCATCCTCTCCGATGAGTTCCTGGCCGAGGTCCGGGGCATGCCGCAGAAGAACCTGGCCGTGGAGCTCCTCCGCAAGCTCCTCGAGGGCGAGATCAAGGTGCGGCGGCGCAAGAATGTGGTGCAGGCGCGGTCATTTGCCGAGCTGCTGGAGCAAGCCATCCGGCACTACCAGAACCGGGCCGTGGAGGCGGTGCAAGTCATCGAGGAGCTCATTGCCCTAGCCAAGGAGATGCGCGAGACGGACCGGAGAGGCGAACGACTTGGCCTTTCCGAAGAAGAACTCGCCTTCTACGACGCCCTCGAGAGCAACGACAGCGCGGTGAAGGTCCTCGGTGAACCCACGCTAAAACAGATCGCACGGGAGCTGGTGGAGACGGTGCGGCGGAACGTGACCATCGACTGGGCCGAGCGGGAGAACGTGCGGGCCAACCTGCGGCGCCTCGTGAAGCGGGTGCTGCGGAAGTACAGCTACCCGCCCGACAAACAGGAGAAGGCCACCCAGACCGTCATGGAGCAGGCAGAGGTTTTGTCGGAGGCGTGGGCGGCAGGATAAACAGCGGCTTGTCGCCCTACGGCCTCTTTCGGAGCCCCATGAGAGGCTCTGATGGGAAAGTCATACCTTTGTGTGCTACCTCATAGCTCCACCCCGGCCACCCTGAGGGAGACCCCGCTTCCAATGAAGCGTGCGAATGGGGCTTACCCGAGCCACTAGGCCCCACGGCACCCTCTCCAGGGTTGTCCCTTACCCCTTTTCAAGGAGCCTTAACGGCCTTTATAACCGGGGCCATTTTTCAATAAATAGGGGGATTATCCGCTTCGCCGGGCCTTCTTGCCCTTGCCCTCCCCTCCCTGTCCATGAACAGGGGCAAGATTGGAGGCCTCCTATTCCCGCCGCATTCCTTTCCACCCCCGGGAGGCCTCCGTCCCCCCACCTCTCCTTGCTGGGTTTATGCGGGGATCCCCGGGGATCTCCCGCAACTCCATGCACGCCGATCCCCGCCCCAGGCCCTTCTGGGGCCCTTCCCTGCGCGAAGGCTACCTTTCGCGAAAATGGAAGACCTGCGCCTCACCCGGCTCTTCCCGTACCATGGAGGCGTAGGTGTTATAGGAGGCGATCCTGATGAAGACCCTAAGGCTTTACGGTGCGAGATTATTGGTTGTGCTGCTGCTGATACTGGTCACCTACAACGCTAGTGGAAGTAGTGAAAGCGGAGCAGGCACTACCTGGATCTTACGCGTTCCGGGGTTCAACGAACTCAACAGTGTGACCTACGGGAATGGCCTCTTCGTAGCGGTGGGGGGCTCTCCCGATAGCAGCACCATCCTCGCCTCCCGGGACGGGGTGACTTGGACGGAGCGACCCTTACCAACGAGCAACAGGCTCCACGGTGTGACCTACGGGAACGGTGCTTTCGTGGCGGTGGGGGCTAAAGGCACCATCCTCACCTCCCGGGACGGTGTGAGGTGGACACAACGGACCTCGAGGACGAGCAACTCGCTAAGAGGTGTTACCTACGGGAACGGCCTTTTCGTGGCGGTGGGGGATGAAGGTACCATCCTCACCTCCCGGGACGGAGAAACCTGGAGACAGCAAGCTTCCCTAACGGCCAACCCCCTCTTCGATGTCACCTACGGGAATCGCCTTTTCGTGGCGGCGGGGTTTGAAGGTACCATCCTCACCTCCCGAGACGGGGCGAACTGGACGGAGCAAACCTCGCCGACAAGCGACTGGCTCTGGGGCGTGGCCTACGGGAACGGCGCTTTCGTGGCGGTGGGGGCTAAAGGCACCATCCTCACCTCCCGGGACGGGGCGACCTGGACGGCGCGGGCCTCGGGGATGGGCGACTGGCTCTACGGCGTGGCTTACGGCAACGGCACCTTCGTGGCGGTAGGGGACGACGGCGCCATCCTCACCTCCCCGGACGGGGTGAGCTGGACGCAACAAACCTCGAGGGACGATGACCTCTACGGCGTGGCTTACGGCAACGGCACCTTCGTGGCGGTGGGGTATGGAGGCATCATCCTTACTTCCGAAAACGGGGTAAGGTGGACGGTGCGAAACTCACCAACAAGGGACCGTCTCTACGATGTGGCCTACGGCAACAATACCTTCGTGGCGGTAGGGCACCGTGGTATCATCCTCACTTCTCCCGATGGGGTGAGATGGACACAGCGGGCCTCGGGGAGCAACCATCTTCTGAGCGTAACCTACGGAAACGGGACCTTCGTGGCGGTGGGGTGGGAGGGCACCATCCTCACTTCTCGGGACGGGGTCAGGTGGACGCAACGGACGTTGCCAACAAAGAACTTCCTCAAACGCATAACCTACGGAAATGGCCTCTTCGTGGCGGTGGGGTTTGGAGGTGCCATCCTCACCTCCCCAGACGGGGTGAACTGGACACGGCAAATCTCGGGAACGAGAAGCGATCTCTTTGGCGTAGCCTATGGGAGCAGTCCCTTATTTGAGGGCGGCCGCTTTGTAGCGGTGGGGGAAAACGGCACCATCCTCACTTCCTCAGACGGGGTGAGGTGGACGGAGTTGTCTTCGCCTACGGTTAATACCCTCCAGGGGGTAGTCTACGGAGGCGTGCTTTTCGTAGCGGTGGGGCAGAACGGCACCATCCTTATCTCCCCCAACGGGGTGAACTGGGTGCAGTTAGAATCCGGGGACAACAACCTCCAGAGTGTGACCTATGGGAACGGCACCTTCGTAGCGGTGGGTTGGAACGGCACCATCCTCACCTCTTCAAACGGGGTGAGCTGGACTCGGAGAACTTCGCCTACGAGGGATTCACTTCAAGGTGTAGCCTATAGGAACGGTACCTTCGTGGCGGTGAGTTTTTACGGTGCCATCCTCACCTCCCCCTGAACCGAAGATCCCCACGCCCCTACCCCGCCCCACGGGCGATGGGGCGGGGTGGCTTTATCCGTGACCCGGCGGGAGTGGGCGCGCCGGCGGACCTGGCCGGTATGCGGCCCTCGGGGAAAAGCGTACCTTCACGGAAATGGGAACCTACGCCTCTGGCGGAGGGGTGCCTGGAGGCCTTCTTCCCCTAGATCCCCATACTGCTGGTCTACAACCCCATTCGGAGCGGAGGCTCGCTCAGGATAGGAGAGCAAAAGCCTGGAACATTCCCCCCTCCCCACGGGGAAAAGTTCGTGAAGGAAAGAGCAAAGCCTTTCTTATCGTATCTGGGGAGGGGGAGGGGTGGAACTTTTCCCCGAGGACTCCTCCATAGGGACATGTAAACGGCAGGCTCCCAATGTGGAACGGTTTCAAAAAAGGGCCGTGCTCGTGTTTTGCCGTTGGGAACGGCATTTTTGCTAAGGAGGGTGGTTTACAAATGGGCGTTAAAGCACGAACACCACCGGGTGGGGGTGCTCACCCTGCGTGACCTGATCGTGGCCGATCCCAAAACCCGCGTCTCGGAGATCATGAACCCCGACGTGATCTATGTGCGTGACGACACCGACCAGGAAGAGGTGGCCCAGCTGATGGCCGACTACAACTTCACGGTGTTGCCGGTGGTGGACGAAGAAAAAAAACTGGTGGGAATCGTAACCATTGATGACGTGGTAGACGTAATTGAAGAGGAGGCCACCGAAGACATCTACCGCCTGGGCGCAGTGGAGTCTCCTGAAGTGGTGTACAGTAAGTCGAGTGTATGGACGCTCTGGAGCGCCCGGGTACGTTGGTTGATTATTCTGATTGTGACCGGCAGCATCACCAGCACCATTTTGCAGGGCTTTGAGTCGGTGCTCGAGGCCGTCACCGCGCTGGCCTTTTATGTGCCGGTGCTGGTAGGAACTGGGGGCAATACCGGAAATCAGTCCAGCACCCTAATTGTGCGAGCGCTGGCCACCCGCGACGTGTCTGTAGGTGACTGGCTGCGCATCGCTCGTAAGGAGCTGGGCGTAGGTACGCTGCTTGGACTGACCCTGGCCTGCCTGCTGGGCGTCAAGGTGCTGATAGACGGGCATGCACAACTGCTGGGGGTGGTGGGCGTTTCGCTGGCCCTAGTGGTACTGCTGGCCAACGTGGTGGGTGCCATGCTGCCTTTGCTGTTGCGGCGAATGCGGCTTGATCCTGCCCTTATCTCCAACCCTTTGATCGCCACTGTTACCGACGTAACTGGGCTGGTGGTCTACCTAAGCGTGGCCCGCTGGTTGCTGGAACTGTAAAGACCCAACTTCCAGGCCCTCACACAGACCTCAGAACCCCCTAGGCAAGATACGGCCTACCCCCGGAAAAAACCCTAAATCCCGACAGAGATACTTGATTTTTTATCCACCACTTGATAGCGTTGAGTATGCGGTTGCTGCTGGACGAGGCACGCTGTCCAGACGCCCAGTAAAGGGCGGCAACCCCAACACCCGGTTGTTTTTCGACTGCTCTATTCTGACACCCCTATGCTAAACCCCAACCCTATGCTTTCCAGCCCGGCCCGGCCTGTCCCTAAACCCCTGTTGGCTATGGCTTGGCTGGTGGGTTCAGCGGTGATGTTGCCGATGCTGTACCTGGTGCTGCGGGCCGCCGAAGCTGAGCCTCAGCAACTTGCCGAGATCGTGCTGCGGGAGCGCAACCTACAACTGCTGGTCAATACCCTAGCGCTACTGGTGGGAGTAGTTGCACTCACAACAGTGCTTGCCCTCCCGCTGGCCTGGATCACCAGCCGTACCGACCTGCGGGGTAAGCGCTTTTGGACAGTTTTGTTGGTGCTGCCGCTGGCAGTACCAGGATATGTGGGGGTGTTTGGGTTCTTTGGGGCCACCGGGGCCAACGGTTGGCTGGAAGGCCTGCTGGGCTTTCCCTGGCCCCGGCCTACGGGCTACTTAGGGGCCTTGGGGGTGCTGACCCTTCTTACCTATCCGTACCTGTTTTTGAATCTGCGGGCCGCACTTCTGGGACTGGATGCGGGCCTCGAGGAGTCCGCCCGCAGCCTGGGCTACAGGGGCCTCGAGGTCTTCTGGCGGGTGGTGCTACCGCAGCTTCGACCCGCATTGTATGCCGGATGGCTTCTCGTCGGGCTGCACGTGCTGGGCGACTTTGGGGTGGTAAGCCTGGTGCGCTTCGAGACTTTCAGCTATGCCATCTACCTGCAATACTCAGCCTCCTTCGACCGGATATATGCGGCCTGGCTCTCGCTTATGCTCATTGGGCTTACCGGAAGCTTGCTCTGGCTCGAGGCCCGCCAGCTCAAAAACCTCTCCCTGAGCCGGGTGGGCCTAGGAAGCGCAAGGCAGCCCCAACCGGTGAAGCTAGGGATCTGGCGGCTGCCCGCAATAGCCCTGATGGGTATTCCTATCGTGGGGGCATTGCTGGTACCGCTCACCTCCATTGCATACTGGCTGAGACAGAATCCCAGCGCCCATACAAACGCTCTGGGCAACCTCTTGGAAGCCTTGCAAAACTCGGTTCAGGCTGCTGCTCCTGCAGCCGTGCTGGCTACCTGTCTGGCCCTACCCCTGGCCTACCTGGGGGTGCGCTACCCTAGTAGGCTTTCGCGCCTTCTAGAGCGCGCCGCTTACATTGGCTACGCCACACCCCCGCTGGCCTTTGCCCTGGCCCTTATCTTCTTCAGCCTGCGCGGGGTGCCCTTACTTTACCAAACCCTAGCCTTGCTCGTCCTAGCCTATGCCCTACACTTCCTAGCCGAGGCCATTGGCCCCATCCGCAGCGCCCTTTACCAGGCCCCACCCCGGCTTGAAGAAGCTGCCCGCAGCCTGGGCTACAACGCCCTGCAGGCCTTCCTTCGGGCCACCTTCCCCCTACTTAGACAGGGCATGCTGGCCAGTATGGCACTGGTATTTTTATCGGCAGTAAAGGAACTTCCCCTCACCTTCTTGCTGGCGCCAGCAGGATACTCTACCCTTTCGACGCGCATCTGGGGCTACACTTCGGAGGCCATGTTTGCCGAGGCAGCCCCCCATGCCCTCCTGATCGTGCTGTTTTCAGCCGCACTGGTGGGCCTTTTGCTCTCCCAGGAACGACGATGAGATCGCATAGCGCCGCGCACCTCTCCACCGAGGTTGAGGCCCGTACCCCCCTCCTGCAGGTGCAGGGCTTGACCAAACGCTTTCATCCGAGTCTACCCCCTGTGGTGTTAGAGGTGGGTTTTGCAGTAGGGCAGGCCGAGGTGTTCGCCCTGCTGGGGCCCTCGGGCTGCGGAAAAACCACCACCTTACGCCTGATCGCTGGCTTTGAACAACCCGACAGCGGCCAGGTCTGGTTGGATGGCCGGGAAATCACCCACCAACCCCCAGAGCGGCGGGGCATCGGCTTTGTTTTCCAGGATTATGCCCTATTTCCCCATCTAAGCGTATTTGAGAACGTGGCCTTTGGTCTGCGCCACCTGCGGAGCAAAGAGCGGCAGGCCCGCGCGCTCGAGGTGCTGGGCCTGGTTGGCCTGACTGTTTTTAAAGACCGCAAGCCCGGCGAGCTCTCAGGGGGACAGCAGCAGCGGGTGGCCCTGGCCCGCGCCATCGCCCCTGGGCCTAAGCTGGTGCTGCTCGACGAGCCCTTTAGCAGCCTAGACGCCGCCCTACGCCAGTCCACCCGCAACGAGGTGCGGGCGTTGCTAAAGCAGTCAGGCATAGGAGCCATCCTGGTCACCCACGACCAGGAAGAGGCCCTATCCTTTGCCGACCGGCTGGCCGTAATGCGGGGCGGGCAGCTCGAGCAGGTAGGTACTCCAGAGGAGGTTTACCACCGTCCCCGCACCCCCTTTGTGGCCCAGTTTCTAGGCCGCACCAACCTGATTCCGGGGGAAGCCCGGGGCCGCGAAGCCGAAACACCCCTGGGGCGCATTTTACTTATTGAAGAAGCCTATGGCCCGGTGCTGTTATCCTTGCGTCCCGAAGGTCTTGGCCTAGCCCTCCCCCTAGGGCACCTGGGCATAGACGGGAGGCAGCTCGAGGGCACCGTGCTCGCCCGCGAGTTTAAAGGCCACGACATGACCTACCGCATCCAGCTTGGCAACCGCGAGCTTATTGTTCAGGAAAGCCCAGAAAGCCCCTTTTATCCAGGAGATAAGGTACGGGTGCTGGTGCGTTCCAAAGCGGTGGTGGTAGGGCGAGGTAGGTGACCCACCAATGCATGGCGGGCGCAATCGGGCAGCGTGGGCAGTTTTCCCCTTAACACACCCCAGGTAAAATATCGTCTGCCTTGGAAGTACGCCAGCATGCCGAAAATAGTAAGCTCAGGCGCATCCTACTTATCGTAGAATACGATGGCAGTGGCTTTTCCGGCCTGCAAACGCAAGCACGTGGTGAGCGCACGGTTCAACAAGAGCTCGAGGCCGCCCTCAGCAAAATTCCTGGCGCAAAACCCAAAATCTGGCCCTGTGGCCGAACCGATGCTGGGGTACACGCGTTGGCCATGCCGATGCACTACAACACCGAAGACCGCATCCCTACGGAAAAAATCCCCTACGCCCTCAACAGCTTGCTGCCCCCAGATATCCGGGTTCTCCAGGCCCAAGAAGTACCCCTGAGCTTTCACGCCCGCAAAAGCTGTCACTGGCGCGAATACCGCTACCGCATCCTGCAGCGCCGCATGCCTTCAGCCCTGGAGCGCCACCGCGCCTGGTGGATCCCACACTCCCTCAACCTGATCCCCATGCGCCATGCGCTGGAATTCCTGCTTGGAAGACACGACTTCCGCGCTTTTGCGGTAAAGGAAGAGCGCTCTTGTGTGAGGGAAATCTATCGCACCCATCTTGAGATCTGGCCTCATGAGGATGGGCAGGAAATCTGGCTCGAGTTCGTGGGGTCAGGCTTTTTGCGCGGTCAGGTGCGTAGCATGGTGGGTACCCTGGTGGAGGTGGGGCTGGGCAAACGGGACTCGAGTTCCATAACCACCCTGCTAAAAAATGGCAGCCGCAAGGATGCCGGTCCTACCGCTCCAGCCCACGGCTTGTACTTTGTACGTGCTGGCTACCAGCCTTGGCGCCAATAAAGCCTTAGGTACAAGCGCACTGCCTCCACAGGGGCTCTGGAGATATCCACGCCTAAGCGCAGCAGATCATTCCAGTTATAAGCCGCCCCAATCAGCAGCTTACGCGGCTGCAACAACCAGGCTCGCCAGCGGTCTTCAGGCAGAAAGGGGCTGTCTTCCGCCAGATACCCCCACTCGGGGTTCCACCACAGCAGCAGCTCGAGGCGACCGCGATCCAGCAGCTGCAACCAGACTCGCTTTTCAGCATCGTAGGGGTAAGGTAAAAACCGAGCCAAAGCCAGCGACAGAGACACCGCGCTCCAAAATCCTCTGTCCAACTGCCAGAAAAACTCGACCTCCTGCCCAGCCAGCCCCAGCCTTGGGTTGAGGGCTACAGAAAGGAGCGCCGCTCTTTGTGTGCGAACGATTTCCACAAAAGCCCCGGCTTGAAAGATGCCGGCCTGGCCCCCCAAAAAGGCCCGTCCTCCTGCAAGACCCGCACTGGGCAGGTAGGCTATATCCACCGCTAGCCGCGGCTGCTCGGCGGGCCGATAGCGCACAAACAATCCCCACAACCCATCCCGGCCCATTAGGGTTTCATCCCAAGGACCGCTATAATTGCGGCGCTTGCCGATACTGAACCCTAACTCTCCTAGATTCGCCTCCGCATAAGCCTCCAGGAGTCCCAGTTGCGCTGCTGCCTCGTACCACAACCCCAGGTCAGCCCGCATCTCGAGAGCCTCCCACTGGATCTGGGCCTGTAGCCGACCCCCCAAGGCTATGTTTCGAGGAGGCTGGCTCGAGGGCAGTAAAGTCCACTGCAGCAGCCCAGAAGGGCACAAGCAGAGCACCTTCTTTTCAGGAAACCAACAAGCCCATGAAAGCCGAAAACCCTGGTTGTCCTGTGCAAAAGCAAGCTGAGTCAAGATCCACAAACCAGCGAGCAAAACACACGCTCTTGCACCGTACCGAACCTTCCAAACATTGTCCAAGATCCACGCAAGCGCAGCCCTTCGGCCATGGTCAGTCCATCCCCCATAGGCTTTGGCTAGAAGCTGAAAGGCTTTTTTGTGAACTTTGCTAGGCAACACGGGCCTGTGGACTCCGCCTTACAGCCGACTGCGCGGGTCAAGGGCATCCCGCAGCCCATCACCCAGATAGTTGAAGGCCAGCACCGTGATGAAGATCATAAATCCTGGGGCTAGGGCCAGCCAGGGTGCGGTAAAGATGTATTCCTGGGCGTTGTTGAGCATATTGCCCCAGGTGGCTACGGGCGGCTGAATGCCAAAGCCCAAAAAGGAGAGGGCGGCCTCGGTCAGGATGGCTCCGCCCACGGCCAGGGTAGCGTTCACAATCAGGGGTGCAAGGGCATTAGGCACCAGGTGGCGGAACATGATGCGGACATCCCCAGCCCCCATGGCCTGGGCAGCGGTGGTGAAATCTTGCTCGCGCAGGCTCAGCACCGCACCACGGATCAAGCGGCCCGTACCGATCCAGCCAAACAGCACGATGATGGTGATGATAATGAAAACCGAAGCAGACTCCCCAAATACGCTCTGGGCCCACTGTCCCACCGCACCCCGGGTATCTCGCAGCAGTGCGGAGAGTACCAACAGCAAAGGCAGCTCCGGGATGGTCAGCATGAAGTCCATAAAACGCGAAATTATCGCGTCCAGATCAACCTTGCCTTGACCGAAAAGACCCCATGCTGCAATAACCAGAACTAAGCCCCACATCAGCAACAAGCCCAGCAAGGAAAGCACATTATTAAGGGTGAGGGTGCCTGAAAACAGCGCCCGTACGTTATCACCAGAGAGCGCCCAGGCTAGGTCAGCTGCCAGGAAGAGCAGCCCATACAGCAGCACCCAGGCGGTCACGCGCCACAGAGCAAACGGCCAGGGTTTCCAGCCATCCGCAGCCTTTGCAAAAGGGCCCACATAGAAGCGAAGGGGTCGGCCCGAGAAGTACCCGGCAAGTACCCCCAGGGTGGTTCCCAGCAGGGCCGCTGCGAAGGCCGCTACAAAACCCACCAGAAGCGATATGCGCGCACCATAGATGATGCGCGATAAGACGTCGCGCCCCAGCTCATCGGTACCCAGCCAGTGCTCCTTGGAGGGACCTCGGAAGTAGAAGTCGGCCAAGTTTTCACCTGTAGGTTGGGCAGTGGGGCTGTAAGGGGCAATCCAGGGGGCGAAAATGGCCATCAAGATCAAGGTGATCACCACCCCCAGCGAAACCATGGCCGCCTTGTGCTTGCGGAAGCGGCGCCAAGCCAGCGCCCAGGTGGACTGGGATTTCTTTAGGGAAACATTTGCAACAGCAGCCATAAAGCCCCCTAACTATAGCGGATACGGGGATCTACCACCGCGTACATCAGGTCAGCCAACAGGTTGAAAAGCGCCGTGAGCAAGGCCAGAAAAGCCAGCGCTGCCATCGCCACGTTGTAGTCTTTTTCAACCAAGGAGTCAAAAATGGCCCGCCCCATGCCAGGATAGGAGAAGATGGTCTCGGTAATTACCGCTCCGCCAAACACCCCAGGAATGGCCAGGCCTACCAGCGTAATGATGGGGATCAAGGCGTTACGTAAGGCGTGCTTGTAGAGAACAATGCGCTCACTCAAGCCCTTGGCCCTGGCGGTGCGTACATAGTCCTGGTTCGAAACCTCGAGCAAACTAGCCCGCATGTAGCGCGTCCAGGCGGCCATCTGGATGGTAGAGAGGGCCAGCACTGGCAAAACCAGCTTGAAGGCCCAGTCCCCAATGAACTGTAAGAAGGTAATCTCACCCCTGAGCACCTGCACCCACTGGAAGTCGGAAACGCTTTGTACAGGGAACTGAGGGAACCACGACACCCGCTCAGGTATCCAGACTGCAAACAAGAACAAGAGCAGTATCCCTAGAAAGAAAATTGGCATGGAAAAGCCCACAAACGAGAAGAAAGTGATCACGTAGTCAGCCCAGCTGTACTGCCGCACCGCCGAAAATACGCCTACCGGAATGGCAACCAGCAAGGCCAGGATCAGGGCCACGCCCGACAGAACGAGCGTGCGTGGCAAACGCTCCATAAAGACAATCTGTCCAGCCGGCGTAGCATAGGTGCGGGACTGGCCAAAATCCCCTTGAATCGCCCGCCCCAACCACTTGAAATAGCGCACATATATGGGCTGATCGAGGCCGTAGGCCCGGCGCAGTTGCTCCAGCTGCTCAGCCGTAATCCTGGGGTTTTGCTGGCGTAGTTCATCCAGCGGATCTCCGGGCTGCAAGGCCAACAGGGTGAAAATCACTACAGAGGCTGCAAAGAGTAGAGGGATCATTTGCAGCAGTCGGCGAACCGTATAAGTAAACACGCCCTACATAATACCTTTTCGGCAAGCCTTTTGTATGCGTGCCCTGGTGTGAAAAGCCCCTTCATTCCCTCATGGAGCAGGCTAGAGAGGCCCAATTCCACCTTTACAATTAGGCCCCTTATCCACCTTCTGGTGGATGTTTCTCGGCGTAAAAAAGCCCGTCCAAGGAGGGACGGGCTATGCCTTACCTGATGGGCTGGCCATACCTGGCCTGATCGTAAACCTTTTGTGCACCCCTGGATTGCCAGCCTATCAACCACGGTTCAATGGTGGGGTAAGCCGAGCTGGCAAAGGTAGAAGAAACGTAGTTCAGCAAACCCACTCGGAAAACCCGTGCGTCAGACTGAAAGTACAGGGGGATCATGGCCACTTCCTCGGCCCAGATCTCTTGCATACGTGCAAAGAGTTGTTTACGGCGGTTCACATCGAACTCTGTTACCGCTTGGTTGCGCAGACGGTCGAACTCCTCGTTGCACCAGCCCCCAAAGTTAAGCCCACGGAAGCCATTTTCGCGGGTGGGCACATACACCATCCTGCCTTCCTCGTCTCGGCAAGCCGAGCGCACCCCATCATCGGCCTGACCCATGCTGAAAGCGAAGTGTAAGAAGCCGGTCCAGGTACCCTCTTGAGCCCTCGAGCGGTACTGCGCCCCTAAAACCACCGCGCTGGGAGCGTTGTTGATGCGAACAGCAATTCCCACCTGGCGGTAGTTCTCGGCCACAAACTGCTGGATGCGCTCACGCACCTGGTTGCCTGCAGTGGTAACCCACTCGATCTCAAAGCGCACGGTGCGTCCTTCTACGTTGCGCTGCAAAATGCCATCCGGACCAGGACGCCAGCCTAGTTCAGCCAAGAGCTGGCGGGCCCGCTCGGGATTGTAGGGGTACTTGGCGACATTTGGGTTGTACATGGGGTTCTTCGGCGAAACCCAGGTTGAGGCGACCGTATAAAGCCCGTCAAAAAAAGCCTTGGTGATGCCCTCACGGTTCATAGCGTAGACCAGGGCCTGGCGGGTTTTGACGTTATCAAGCATCAGATCACGCACCCGCTGCAGGTTGGTGAACTGGTTGATCTCTATGTGCTCGAAGAAGGGGGTTTCCACTGCCCATATCTCGAAGCGGCCCGGCGCGCGGCTGGTAAGCTGCCTACTGCGCCCTTGATCAAAGGTAATGGAGACGCTCGAGGTGGCGTCAATCCCGCCGCCCAGAATGGCCACTAAGAGCGAGTTGGTGTTTTGAATGATGCGGTAAATTACCCGTTGCGCGTACTTGTCCTCGCCTCCTGGAGGTTTGATCCAGAAGCGGGGGTTACGCTGTAGCTCAATGGTGCTACCTGGCACCCAGCGGGTCAGGGTGAAAGGCCCTGAGTACACCATGCGTCCGCTGTTTAGGAACTGGGGGTTGGAAAACTGAGTAAAGAAGTTGCGGAAAATTTCGGCCTGTCGTGCGGTATCGCTGGTCTGGGCCGCTGCTGCTTTAGCCCTATCCCACTCTGAGCGCATGATGTGGCTAGGCGCGTAGTACACCTGGTTGACATCCAGGTCGTAGAAGTAGGCTGGCTCTAGAATCACTGTGAAGTTACGGGCATCCCGCACCCGAAGGGTGGCCCGATCGAAAAAGTCTATGGCGGTAGAGGGCACCCCTTTAGTTTTGCCCATCTCGAAGAAAAGGGCTACGTCCTCGGTGCTGATGGGCCGCCCGTCCGACCAGACCGCATCGGGCCGGATGGTGTAATCGAGCTCGAGGCGACGCACCCCCGGACGCACGGTGCTAAAGCGCAGGCGGTTGTTCTGGGTTGTGGGCACCTCCGTCACTACCACCGGTATCACATTTAGATCGCGGGTGGTCTGCACAATGGGAGCGAACAAAAAGTTTTCAATTTCAAACTTGATGGACTGATTGGAGATGGCGTTAACCACATCTCCTGCTAAAGCCCGCGGCTCCTGGGCTGCCCCGATAATCAGGCTGTTGTCCTGGGGCCCCGCCAGGGCCAATCCACCCATAAGCACCCAGGTCATGGAGCTTCGTCTCATAATGACCTCCTCATATCATATTTAGTTAGGCGTGATTTTAGCGCCTGAAACGCACTAAAGGAATTGCTCAGACCAAAGGCCTGCCCCACATGAAAAAGCCAGGGGGAAACCCCCTGGCTTTGCGGTTGAGAACCGTCTTACCTAATGGCGATACCGCCAGCCTTCGCCTGGTCATGGCGCCTGACCGCTCCACGGCTGGCCCAGCCGATCTCCCAGGCGTTCCAGCCAGGGTAGCCGTTGCCTCCTGAGTAGGTCGAGGCTACGTAGTTCACGAGCCCGTTACGCACCACCAGGAAGTTGGAGCGGAAGCGCAGGGGCAGGGCAGGTAGCTCCTCCGCCCAGATCTCCTGGGCCCTGGCGAAGAGCTGCCTGCGACGAGCTTCATCAAACTCAATCACAGCCTGGCTGGTCAGACGGTCAAACTCCTCGTTGCGCCAGTTACCGATGTTCTGCCCGGCGTAGTTGTTCTCCCTGCTGGGTACCTGAATCGCACCGGTGTTGAGGTTCCTGTACTGGAACAGGCTACCGTCCTCAGCCAGGCTGCTCACCCAGGCGAACATAAAGAACAGCCACCTGCCGTCCTCACCCCGCTGGATGAAGTCATCGGCGAAAACCACCGCGCTAGGGGCGTTGGCAGGCCTGACCGCAATCCCCACCTGGCGCCACTGCTCGATAAAAAGCTGCTGGGTGCGCTCACGGATGGCGTTGCCAGCGGTAGTCACCCACTCCAGCTCAAAGCGTACCGTACGACCGTCCACCGTCCGCTGCAGGATACCATCGGGTCCGGGGCGCCACCCCACCTGGGCTAGTAGCTCGCGGGCGCGG
>Ga0209691_1001309_pt1 | contig 14967 bp, 14 predicted proteins | sample YNPMSBMetaG_FD_187120 | JGI IMG/M metagenome (GOLD analysis project Ga0209691, IMG submission 187120) | Anoxygenic and chlorotrophic microbial mat microbial communities from Yellowstone National Park, USA - YNP MS-B MetaG (SPAdes) (version 2) ... | reverse complement strand
TGACGAATTATTAACTGGACTGAATGAGGAGAGAGAAAAAATTTCAGAAAACTTAAAAGCATTTTCGGAAATGGCTACCAATGCAAAAAGTGCATTCCCGATAATTCACCAAGAAATCACAAAACTCACAACAGATTTTTCTAAAAAAGTTGAAGTTGCTACCTATGAAATTACCCAAGTAGTTGAAAAGCTCAAAGAAAGTTTAGCACAGCAAGGCAATATGATAACTGAAACACAAAAAAGTGTAAATACTCAATTAACTAAAATGATTACCAATCTCAATGAGCAGATTGATAAACTAATGAAGGACAATACAGAAAGGATTGCAAAACAAGTTACGGAGTTAGACAAAGCATTGGGGGATGAGCTTAAAAAATCTTTGGAATCATTAGGCAATCAACTCGCATCGCTTTCGAAACGATTTGTGGATGATTATACCCCACTTACAGATAAATTGCGAGAAGTAATTAACATAGCTAGAAATATTAATAATGGCAAAGATATTTTCTAGTTCAAAGGAAAACGGAGAATACTGGATTTCAATTTCAGATATGATGTCCGGTTTGATGATGATATTTCTTTTCATCTCAATTTCCTATATGATTAGCGTAATCCGAGAGAAAGATAAAATTAAAGAAATAGCAGTAACCTACAACCGTTTGCAAAATGACCTTTACGAAGATTTATACAATGAATTTAAGAATGACCTGCAAAAGTGGGACGCTACTATTAACCGACAAACTCTTTCTGTAAGATTTGAAAGCCCAGATGTATTATTTAAACTTGGTTCATCTCAATTGGAAAATAAATTCAAGGAAATCCTTGAAGATTTTTTCCCCCGTTACATAAAGATTTTGACGAGCGAAAAATATAAAAGTGATATTGAAGAAATTCGCATTGAAGGACACACATCAAGTGATTGGGCAACACAATGCCCGCCTGATGTTGCTTACTTTAATAATATGCAACTTTCACAAGACAGAACAAGGAGTGTGTTGGAATATGTTTTGACACTCCCATCTATAGCTGATCATAAAGATTGGGTAAAAAAGTATCTCACAGCAAACGGTTTATCTTCAAGCAAACCGATTTTTTTCCCTGATGGTAGAGAAGATAAAGATAAATCCAGACGAGTAGAATTTCGGGTAAAAACAAATGCAGAAAAAAGAATTGTAAAAATTATCAATGAAGCAGAATGAAACTTCCAGATTTTCATAATCACCAATTATTTAATGAACTTCGGCAAAAAATGGGTGCTGAATTAGTTGAAATTAAAATGGAAAGCACACCTTGGCAAAAAATAGATACTGATGATTTGCTTGGTAGGCTAAATAGTATAGAGGGAATTTTAGTTGAAAACATTAGAGACATTAAAATTCAAGAGGACGGAACTTTTGAATATAAAGGTCAAAAAGTTTTAGTTTACATAAGAGATCAACGATATAATCCCCGCTATGGAAGAGGCGAATATAAATTTCATATTTCAAACTGCGAGACAATAAACCGATATATTCAAAATAACCGCTTTGACAGATATGTAGTTTCAACACGGACAGATGGGAAATTTTTAGTGAACATTAAAAATTCCGTAACGAATTCTTTTGAGAAAAAGAATGTAATAATGGAATTGAAAGTATGCAAAAACTGTCTACTTAATTTAAGTTACAAAGGTTATAGAGGGCATTATGACCCTGAATCAATAAAGATTTACAAAAACTTTAAACTAGAAGAATTTTTTGAACAATACAGCACTCGGCACACCACGACACCAACGCACACGGACACGAACGCACCCGATGACTTATACCCGGATGACTTTGAACAAATATCCAGAAAAATCAGAGAAGAGTGTGACTGGACCTGCCAAAATTGTGGAATAAAAGTAAAACCAGAGCATAGAAACTTTTTGCATATACACCACATTAACGGGGTAAAATCGGACAACAAACGAACAAACTTAAAATGTTTGTGTATCAAATGCCACGCAGAACAACCCGACCACGAACACTTACAATTTTCACCTGACTATTTTAAATTTAGAGAACTATATCCTTGATACCGACAGACAGACAAAAGAAAAGAACGGCACATAACAGCGGTTTGGCGTAATGACGGTTGATATGCTACTATGACAGTTTAAGTGACATTTGCAAAGGATTTGACCCATACTATATGCTGCATTGCGAAAATAAAAATCCCGACATTGGAGATATTTTTACTTTACGAATTGCATTGTGGTATTATGACTTCAAAGGTAAAGATCGCAGTAGTTTACGGGAAAAAGTAAGTAGTAATTTCGCTTTCCCTAATTCTTTAGGGACGGATAGACATTGGTCTGAATGGATTTGTATTTGGACTGGTAACAGCTATAAGTTAAGTGACTTAGGCGAGAAAGATGTTGAAGGTCTGACTGCACTATTAACTAATGGAATTAAGCAGACTTATGACCAATATAAATTGGGACTTAAAAAACTAGCAAAATTGAGACTATGAAATCTTTGGGGAATGTCGGCGAGTTTGGTTTCACGTAGTAAAAAATCAAATAAAAGCCAATGGAACAAAAATTTTACATTGCTATAGATGGACAACCTGCTGGTCCATTTACGATTGAAGAACTTAAATCAAAAAAAATTCAGCGAGAGACACTCGTTTGGACCGACGGTCTTGATAATTGGACAAAAGCCGAAAACATTCCTATCTTGAAAGATATTTTACGGGGAATACCACCACCATTGCCCAATACAGAAGCGAATACAACTTCGCCTAAAATACCATCAATACAAACATTACCTCCACCAATTTCTAACAACAAGTATTTCGGCTACGAATTGGCTCTCAGACGTGAAAGATTATTCGCTGCAATTATTGAAGACATATTTGAAGCCGTAATTATTTCAGTTCTAATTTTACTTTCTGGCAGAGATGTATTCAACGACGACTTATACAGCCTATATAGCTTTGATTCGATTGTTAGCAATATGATTTTATCAGCAATTTTTGGTGCAATTTTTTATTCAATGTGGGGTGGTAATCTTGGACACAAAATAGTAGGCTTAGCAGTTATTTCAGCACAAAACGGAGAAATTCAAAATAAAGCAATAACAGGTGCTGTAAGAGAAGCACTTAAATCAGTTTTTAGTTTAGCATTTATCCCTGTTTTATGGTTGTTGTGGGATGACGACAAACAAAATTTATATGACAAAGTCGTTAAGACCTATGTCGTAAAAAAAAAGTAGGCGCGACAAGTAACTTTTTTAGGAGTTGCCTGCTATTTATTCTAACCTTTTTCTTTATCATATTTCTGATAATCTTTGGCTCAATATATTTTTATATTGATGGTATTCATGCCGTATCAAATTACATCGTGAAGCAAATTCCTACATCGGTTGACAAAGAAGTAGGAAGAGAATTAAGGCAAGAAATTTTAAGGTCAGTACCTATTGACGAAGAGAAAACCGAACTTTTATCTGCGTTTTATTTAGAACTCGGCTATGACAGCAAAACAAAAATATATGTAGTTAAAGGGGAAAATTTCAATGCATTCGCTTTGCCTGACAATTCGATATTTGTTTTTGACCGAGTTCTTAAAGAGGTTAAATCTTATCCCGAATTAGCTGCACTTCTCGGACACGAATACACACATATCAAAAAAAGACATGGAATGAAAACCCTTGTTAATTCATTATCAAGAGAGCTATTAACCGAAATCTTAACCGGTGGAGAAAAATCTGAAAAAATTATTAGTAACTCAAATAGACTTTTGACTTTGAAGAATTCACGAGATTTTGAAATTGAATCTGACAAGGGAGGGCTTGAATTGTTAGTTCAAAATCGCATTGATATAAACGGTATGGTAGAACTACTCAAACGAATAGAAAAATTAAGTGAGAAAAGTGGTAAGCATATTCCGACATATTTAAGCACACACCCTCACATTGAAGACCGTTTAGACGCAATCGCAGAAGAAGTAAAAAGAAAACAAAATAACTATGTTCGTAATAAAAAACTTGAACAATTATTTCAACAATTAAAAACATTTCAACACTAACATAACAAAAAAGCCCCGCAACACGGCGAGGCTTTCTCTTTTTTCGCTTTAAGCACGCTTAAACCGTTTGTTTCATCGTTGCCGTTTTGCCTTCGTGCTTGTGCGCTTGTCCATTAGAACCGTTGCTGTGGTGGTCGTCTTTTGGTGCGTTGGGATTAAAGGTTACGAAGCCGTTTTCGTCCATTAAGACTTTATCGTAGTCGTAAGGTCCCCAGAGTTGGCGCGGATTGCCTAAAAAGTTTTCGGTGGGTGGTGGCGAGGCAGTTGTCCATTCGAGCGTTAAGCCGAGCCAAGGGTTTTTAGGGGCTTTCTTGCCGTTAATCAGCGACATAGTGAGATAACCAGCCATGATGATAAATCCGACACCCAAAATCCAAGTGCCGTAAGTAGAAAGCGCGTGCATGGATTGATACTGGTCGATATAGGTGTAGTAGCGGCGCGGCATTCCTTGCGCACCCATAATGAACTGCGGGAAGAAAGTTACATTAAAGCCGATAAAAATCAGTGCGGCGGCGACTGTTGCCCATGTTTCGTTATACATTTTACCGAACATTTTAGGCCACCAGTAATGCAATCCGCCCAAGAATGCCATCGTTGTTCCGCCCATCATCACATAATGGAAGTGAGCGACAACAAAGTAGGTATCGTGCAGATGAATATCGACGGAAAGCGCACCTAAAAAAATACCTGTGAGTCCACCAATCGTAAAGAGTGCGAGAAAGGCATGTGTGTAGAGCATCGGGGCTTGGAAAGTCAGCGACCCTCTATACATTGTTGCCACCCAGTTGAAAATTTTTATGCCTGATGGAATCCCAACAAGAAATGTAAGGAACGAGAAAATCATAGAAGCAAGGTCGCTTTGTCCGCTTGTGAACATGTGATGTCCCCACACAATAAAGCTCACTAACGCAATCGCAACTGATGAGAACGCAATTGGCGTGTAGCCGAAAATCTTTTTGTGCGAAAAGGTTGCAATCAGTTCCGAGATAATCGCCATGCCGGGCAGAATCATGATATAAACGGCAGGGTGCGAATAGAACCAGAAGAAGTGTTGATACAAGACAGGGTCGCCGCCCATGGCAGGGTCAAAGATGCCAATGCCCCAAACGCGCTCTAAAATGAGAAGCACAAGTGTAATCGCCAGCACAGGCGTTGCCAAGACTTGAATGAGCGAGGTTGAATATATTCCCCAAAGAAAGAGTGGCATATTGAACCAAGTCATTCCCGGCGCACGCAGGCGATGAATCGTAACGATGAAATTCATGCCTGTGAAGATAGACGAGAAACCGAGAATGAACACGCCAAGCGTCATTGAAATCACGTTGGTATTTGTTTCAACGCTATATGGCGTGTAGAATGTCCAACCTGTATCCACGCCGCCTGTAACGAGTGAGTAGAGGCAGAACGACGCGCCAAAAATATACACATAGAAGCTCAGTAAATTGAGACGCGGAAATGCAACATCTTTTGCGCCGAGCATGATTGGCAAGACGAAATTTCCAAGTGCCGCAGGAATTCCAGGAATGATAAACAGAAATACCATAATTGCGCCATGCAAGGTGAAGAGTTGGTTATAGGTGTCGGGACCAACGATATTTTTTCCTGGCGCAATTAGTTCAAAACGCAGAAGCAGGGCAAATACGCCTCCCACAAAGAAGAAAAACAACACGGAAAACAGATACATCAAGCCAATGCGCTTGTGGTCGACCGTCGTGAGCCACGACCAAATTCCTTTCGGATAGTTCAGATAGTTACGCTCTTCTTGCAGTTCAGATACAACCTGACCGAGTGCTTGTGTAGTTGTCATTGTTAGTCTCCTTTCTTTTATTACTTCAATGATTTGATATAGGCAATAAGCGCGTCAATTTGCTTATCCTTCAAAATGCCTTGATAGGTCGGCATAACGGGCTGGTAGCCTGCCACGACTTTTGCATTTGGGTCGAGCATGGATTCACGTAGATAATTTTCGTCGACCAAGACTTCTCTTCCGTCTGCCAGTTTGTGTTTTGTGCCGTAGATGCCTTTCCAAGTTGGACCAGTGTTTGCACTACCATCAACGCTGTGGCATGTAGCACAGGCTTTGGATACATAGAGTTTGGCACCGAACTCCGCTGGTGAGATATTGCCGCCACTTTCAGATTCTTCAAGCCACTTGTTGTATTCGGTGGTAGAGACCACACGCACTTTGCCAATCATTTCCGAGTGTGATTTTCCGCAATACTCCGCGCAGAAAATATCAAATGTGCCTTGCTTTGTTGGGCGCGTGCCTACAACGGTGTAGCGATTCGGCACAGCGTCCATCTTGGTGCGAAATGCGGGAATGTAGAAACTATGTATCACATCTTCCGATGAAATCAAAAACTTCAATGGCTTGCCTTCAGGCACAACGAGTTCATTCACGCTATTCACGCCGTTTGGATAGTCAAATGCCCAAAACCACTTCTTCCCTGTTACTTTGATTTCCATCGCATCGGTTTCAATCACTTGCATATCAAGGTAAGAGCGAAAGCCCCAAAAGAAAACCACGAATACAAGAATCGTTGGGATAATTGTCCAAGTGATTTCCAGTCGATTGTTGTGAGAAATCGGCGAGGTAAATGTTGCCTTGCCTTTTCGGCGATAGAGCCATAAGAATGCAAGTGAGACAACAGTAATCAGCAGGAATAGTGCCAGTGCGACATCTGTAATGAAGAAGAACAGTGCGTCGATGTCGCCTGCATGCGCAGATGCTTCGACCGGCATTGAAAACGGGTTCATTTTTTTTACTCCTTTTTTCGGTTAAGTTTCTTGAGTTCTGGGAGTATTGTGCTCCCATTGTTCATTATCATTATTTTATTCAATTCAGATGAACATCTGAACTGGGTTCTCCTTTTAAGACATGTTTCTTTCGTTCTTGCACAAAGAGCCACCACACGACTGACGCAAGTGTAATCACAATCAAAAAACCTCCAAGTCGCATTAGGTTTTGCGCAAAGAGCACATAGCTTCCTTCTTTGGCATCGTAGTGAAAGCACGAAAGGATAATTCTATCAATTGTGGTTCCGACTTTGCCTTGTGAGGCTTCAATTAAGCCCATTTTCAAATCAAAGCGTTTATAGTCCATGCCGTAAAGGTAACGCATGATTTTTCCGTCAGGCGAAATCAGATACGAGACGGCGGGGTGTGCATATTCATCGCGCTTGGCATCATAGAAATATTTGAAGCCGACCGCATCGGCTAACGCTTTGGAATTTTCCCCACTGCCGACAAGGAACGACCACCCTTCTTCAACGCCTGCTTTTCCGAACTGCTCGACATAGCGCGTTTTCTTTAACATTGCAAGTTCGGCGGTTTCGCGTGGGTCAATGCTGACAGTGAGGATTCGGTAGTCTTTTCCGGGAACAAGGTCAAGGGCTTTTGTGCTGTTGCACACACCGTTAAGCATCAAACCGCACAGCATTGGACATCGGTAATAGGCAAGCGTCAGAAGCACAGGTCTTTTGCCGTCAAAGTAATCGCCGAGTTTCACTCTCCTGCCGTGTTCGTCAGTAAATTCAAGGTCTTTGGGCAACACTGCTCCGAGATGCTCTTCGACATCAATGCCTTTGAGTTGCCTTGGGTTTTCCAAAGCCACTTGTGCTTGCACGATTGAGACGGCAAACAGCCCAATGCAGAGAAGTGCAACCTTATTCCTCGCGCCTGCCCAATACTGTGATGCGTGCCATGTCGCGCTGTTCTTGAAGCAAGCGTTGTGCGTTAGCTTGCAGATGTTCGCTGTTTGATTGCGTTTCAGAACGTTGTTCATTTTCTACTTTGCCCTCTTGTTTCGTGCGATTCATCACTGCTACTCCTCTATGGTTAAGGTCTTGGAAATGTTATTAAAATGTGCTTGTGAATAGTTACTTCTTTTTCGCACTGCGTTTTGCATCTTTCTTAGGAGATGCTTTTGCTTCGGGCGCAGGCGGCGGTTGTGATGCGTTCAGCCGTTTTTGATAATCTTCACTTGCCAAAAGTTTCATTGCTTCGGTAATTGGGATTTGATAAATCCCTTCTTTTTCGTTAATCAACTTGTATGAGTTCAAGCGTTCTTCTTCACGGGCGCGCACATCGCGATAGGTTGATGAGACCACAGTATTTGCTGTTTGAATTTTTGCTTCTTTGCGAGCGGTGAAGTATTCAGATAAAAGGAACATAATCGTGCCGATGGTAATCGTGCCGATGATGAACATGATGATAATCACGCGCGCATTAACATCTTCTTTTTCGTAGTCGCTTTCCGCCATGAAGAGTTGCGGTTGTTCGGGTAAGTTTTGCATTGGCGGTTTGACGGTTTCAGTTGTTTCAGTCATACTTGCTCCCAATTCGTTTAAGCGTTTTTGAGGTGAATAGAGGCTTCAATTCTTGGGTCGCCGACAGGCACAATCGAGGCAGAAGTCAAGCGATTCCACACGAACCACAAGAACACGCCGCCGACTCCCAGAAAGGTTGCCAGGTGTTGCCACGAGAAATGCAACCCGTGATGTGCATCAGGATTGACGATGTTGAACGTTGGCATAATCAGCCAATAGAGGTCGACAAACTCCATCAATAAGAACCAACTTGCCGCAATTTTCATCACCGTGAAATTGCGTTTTGAAGCACGGAAAATCAAGACTAAAAACGGCAGAATAAAATGCCCAATTACTAAGAAGAGACTCACATACTCCCAGCCGTGTTCCCATCGATGTTTATACCAGATTGTTTCTTCGGGAATATTGCCATACCAAATGAGCATGAACTGCGAGAATGCAATGTATGTCCAAAATACCGTGAAGCCAAACATGAGTTTGCCCAAGTCGTGATAATGTTCAATCGTCATCACTTCACCGAGTTTGCTCTTACTGCGCAGATACATTGAGAAAAGCACCACGAAGGCGAGTGTTGTCCACCAACTACCTGCAAAGAAATAGACACCGAAAATGGTTGAAAACCAGTGCGGGTCAAGCGACATGAGCCAATCAAATGCGGCGGCTGTAATCGAGAGTGCGAACACAATCATGCTTGGTGCACTCACGCCGCGCATTTTTTCCGTAACATCTTTTCCGCCATCTTGCTCGAGCGAGGCTTTGTAGAGCGTCCAGGCAATCAGCGTCCATAAGCCAAAGTAAATGTAGGCACGAATCGTAAAGGCAGTGGGATTAAGCCACGCTGATTTATGTTGCAAAATCGGGTCGCTGGCAACGACTTCGGCATGAGACCATTCGTAAAGGTTGTGCATACCCAGCACAATCGGAATAAAGAGAATCGCCATCATTGGAATTGCAGAGGCAAGCGTTTCAGGGATTCGGCGAAGCACGATGCTCCACTCTGCACCGACAAGGTGATGCACCATCGTGAAGAACAATCCGCCTAAGGCAATCGCCATCCAAAACATAAATGCCACAAGATAGGCGAAAAAGAACGTCTTGTGGTCAATGAAAAGTCCGGCGACACTTGCCACAACGCCTGCCACGCCGACTCCCAGAGCAACTGTGCCAAACTTGCTTTCACTTGTTAGTTTGAAATTTTCTGCACTCATTGTTGTCATTCAGTTTTAGTTTCTCTGTTAAATTTTTCTCCAACCTTCAACCTCTCTGCTACTGCTTCACTTGCAATTCGCGACGCATGCTTTCAGGCACATCGGCAACGCTTGCGTGCTGGCTTCGTTGAAGCGCGCGAATGTAGGCGACAATCGCCCAACGGTCTTCGACCGAGATTTGACTGCGATACGATGGCATGTTGCGAATCCCATTGGTAATCACGAGATACAAATGTCCATCAGGAACATTACGCAAGCGGTTGTCGTGATAGGTCGGTGCGGGTGTGTAGCCACGTTCAACCACGATGCCTTTGCCGTCGCCGACGCGGCTGTGGCACGGGGCGCAATAGATGTTGTAGCGTTCTTGTCCGCGAAGCAGGGTTTCCATTGTGTAAGCCACAGGCGCAACGAGAAGCGTGTCGCCGTCTTTGGTTTTGCCTTCGTAGAAGGCGACATCATCGCGCAAGTAGCCGCGAGCGACCGTTCCTGCCACAGGCACGCGCATTGCCGCGCCATCTTCAAAGAAGTTGTTTTGCGCCTGCGCCTTATACTTTTCTTGGCTATACATATTTTGAAGCAATCGAATCGGCGGGTCTTCTTTCGGCAACCCTCGGGCGCACCCTGAAAGAATCGCGCCGATGCTCACGACAATAATCCATCTCTTTTTCATTGATAACTCCTTTAATTCTTTTGTGTTAGTTCGGTTTCAAGCGGGCGGTGAATCACTTCGATATTTTTTCCGCCAATGTCTTTGAAAAATTGTTTGACTTCACGCACGTTGAACTTCTCATCCCACACAAAAATGGCGGCGAAAAATCCATCGTCGCTTGCTTTCTTGCAGAAGTTTTCAGAATAAAACATCGGGTGAAAGAATCGCGGCATACGGTTGAGCGCAAACATTCCAACCATTGCCGTAAATCCAGATAGAATGACCGTTAATTCAAATGTGATTGGAACAAACGCAGGTAAGGCAAAGTAAGGCTTGCCTGAATAGACAATCGGATAATCGACAGCACTTGTCCACCATTGCAATAAGAGTGCGCCAATACAACCGATTGAACCAACGGCAAACACAATGAATCCAAGCGGTGATTGTTTCAAGCCCATTGCGTCGTCCATTCCATGAATCGGGAAAGGGGAATAGACTTCGAAGCGTTTATAGCCTGCATCTCGAATTTTTTCAGCCGCTTCCAACAGTGCGCCGGGGTTTTCAAACTCGGCAACTACGCCTTCGGCTTCTTCTTCAATCAAAATTTCTAATGCCTTCGCGCCTGTTGCTTCTGCCTGTTTCTTTAACTCTTCGGCGGATTGCGATTTAATCTCGTTCATAGTTAGTGTCCTCCGTTTTTCGTTGCAAGTTCTGCGACTTTTTCGGTGTGATGTTGTTCGTGTGCATGTCCGTCGCTATGTCCGTTGAGCGCATGGTCAGGGTGATGTGGATTCGCGTGTGGCAAAACGCCCTTCACTTCCGACATCGCTACCATCGGCATATATCTCAAAAAGAGCAAGAAGAGCGTCATAAACAGCCCAATCGAGCCGACAAAGCACGCCACATCATAAATCGTGGGATTGAAGTATTTCCAACTCGATGGAAGAAAATCTTGCGAGAGCGATGTAACCGTAATCACGAACCGTTCAAACCACATACCCACATTCACAAGAATTGAGACGATAAAACTCACGGTCAGATTGGTGCGCATGGATTTAATCCAGAAAATTTGCGGCACAATTACATTGCATGTAACCATTGACCAATAAGCCCACCAATATGGACCTGTTGCGCGCTTAATGAAAATTGAGGCTTCGTAAGGATTGCCACTATACCACGCAATAAAGAACTCACAGCCGTACGCATAGCCGACCATCATGCCGGTAACCATGATGATTTTGTTCATGTTGTCAATGTGTCGCTCATTGATGATTTGTTTGATTTGCGGGAATGTCCAATAGGCGATAACCACGAGGGACATCACCATTGCGAAGCCAGAGAAAATTGCACCAGCAACAAAGTAAGGCGGAAAGATGGTCGTATGCCAGCCAGGAATGATGGAAGTTGCAAAGTCAAACGAGACGATGGTATGCACGGAAAGCACGAGTGGCGTTGAAAGTCCTGCCAAAATCATGTAGGCTCTTTCGTAGTGTCGCCATTGGCGATTGCCGCCGCGCCAGCCGAGCGAAAACAGTCCGAGCAAGGTTTTTCTGATGCCGGGTTTGGCGCGGTCGCGCATCGTGGCAAGGTCGGGAATCAATCCGACATACCAGAACATAATTGAGACCGAGAGGTAGGTTGAAATGGCGAAGACGTCCCACATCAACGGCGAGCGGAAGTTGACCCACATTTGCATGGAGTTCGGAAGCGGCAAGAACCAGTAGGCGTGCCAAATTCGCCCCATGTGAATGAGCGGGAACATTCCTGCGCAGATAACGGCGAAAATCGTCATCGCTTCGGAAAAGCGGTTAATCGAGGTGCGCCACTTTTGGCGGAAGAGAAACAGCACGGCGGAAATCAGCGTCCCTGCGTGACCGATACCGACCCACCAGACGAAGTTTGTAATATCCCACGCCCAGCCTACGGTTATGTTGTTTCCCCAGATTCCAATCCCTTTCCAAATCAGGTAGCCAATTACGCTCAAATACATCACCATTAGCGAAAATGAAACCCAAAAGAGAATCCACCATAGACGCGGCATTTTGCCTTCGGGAACACCACAGATGACCTCTGTAATCGTGTTAAAGGTTGGTTTGCCATCAATGAGTTCGGGTTCAGGCACATAGACATGATGGTGTCCGTTGTGCGTTTCCTGTTTCAGTGTTGCTGTTTCCATACTTACAATCGGAGTTTGATGTTAAATTTTGTCGGGTTATCCCAACTCAATAATTTTCCAAATCTTGTTTTTCAGGCTTTGGTGGCTTGGCTTTGACCTGACTTGATTTTGGGTCATACATTTTTCGGAACTCTGCCACTGTGAAGCTTACGCCGCCTAAGAGCAAAAGCGTTACAAAGACACCAATTACTATAATCACCGTATCGCTCATTAGTAATCTCCTTCACGCTTTCGTATCTGTTGCAAGGTTCTCGTAAATGCACTTCGGAAATAGAGTGCAAGTGCCACTCCGCCTGCAACCCAAATTGCTACTAATGCACCTGCTTCTTGTTCATTGGCGAAAAACCACAAGTAGTTCGCAACAACAAAGGCAACTGCAATTCCACCCAAGAAGAAGTAATCAAACCTGTGCAAACTTCCTGCTTTGGCTTCTTGAACGGCGAGAAACGCTCCTGCCAAAATCAAGAGAAACACAAAACTGCCAACACCGAGTATGAGTGATTCAATCGCCATGATACTTCATTGATTGAATTGGTGCGGTTGTCGCAATGTTTCTGAAATAGATGCCGAGAATCAAATTCGTTGGCACCCACAGACTTACGAAAAACGCACTATCCAGCAATGATTTCTTTTCTTCTTCACTTGTCGCTCCGACTGACATTATCAAGAGATAATTCGCCAAAAGGAACGAAATCAAGGTTGCCGCAAAGAAAAGCCAATCATATTTCTTAAACATAGTTTAGAACTGTTTAAGGTTTAGCCTGTAACTGTTTTTTCCAATTCAGGATTCGGGTTGCGCAATTTTGCCAAATACGACGTGCGCGGTTTGACATTGAGTTCTGCCAAGAGCTCGTAGTTGCGCTTTTGTCGTTTCATTTGCGAAACCTTGCTGTTCGGGTCGTTGATGTCGCCGAAGACAATCGCTTGCGTTGGGCAGGCTTGCTGACAGGCAGTTTTGATTTCGCCGTCGGCAATCTCTCTGCCTTGATTTTTTGCGTTGATTCTTGCGCCTGCAATGCGTTGATAGCAATAGTTGCACTTTTCCATCACCCCTCTGAATCGCACCGTCACATCAGGGTTCATTGCCATCTTCACGGTTTCAGGAATGCCGCCGTTCCACACTGGGTTGTCGGTTACATAGTTGAAGTAATTGAATCGGCGCACTTTATACGGACAGTTGTTGGCGCAATAGCGCGTGCCAACACAACGGTTGTAGACCATCGCATTGATACCATCTTCGGTATGTGCCGTTGCGGCGACAGGACAGACTTGTTCGCACGGCGCATTTTCACACTGCTGACACGCAACGGGCTGATAGACCATTTCAGGCGTATCAAAGTCGCCTGCGAAATAGCGGTCAATACGAATCCAGTGCATTTGTCGACCTTTGCGCGTTTGCTCCTTGCCGACAACTGGCACATTGTTTTCCGATTGACACGCAATCGCACACGCATTGCAACCAATACATGCATTCAGGTCAATCGTCATACCCCATTGATGCCCTTCATCATGCTTGTAAGGACGCTCAAAGAGTTTGACTTCTTCATACTTAATCAGTTTTTCTTTGACAAAGTCGGGGTGTTTGAGGTATTGGTCTAAGGTGCCTTCGATAACAATCGCCTCGCGACCATCGAGCGAGCCTTGATTTTGCGTTGTGGCAAGCACATATTCTTTTCCTGTTCGTGTAATCGTTCCTGTGCTAATATCCATTCCACTTGTTGTGCGCAAGGTGTAGCAATTAAAGCCGACGTCGTTTCCAACATTGCCCGCCGCTTTGCGACCGTATCCGAGAAACAGCGTGATGCTGTAATCGGCTTGACCAGGAACAATCCAAACGGGGATTTCAAGTTCTTTGCCTTGCACAGTTAGTTTGACGACTTCCCTATCCATATCGTTGAGGTGTGTGCGGTCGCCTTCTTTTGCATAAGCACTTTCGCCTTTCAAGCCCAGTTCTTTGGCGGTTTTGAGGCTCATGAGTGCGGCGTTATCCCAAGCAAGTTTGGTTACGGCACCCGGCAGTTCTTGAAGCCATGCATTGTTGGCATAGCGTCCATCAAACGTTGATTCTGATGGCAAGAACACGATTTCGAGCGAATTGAGGTCAGGGGCTTTGGTTGAGAACGGATTTTTCGCAATCGCTTGTGCAATCGCATCGGAATTCAGTGTAACGGATTTTGTTTCCGATGCTAATGCAAGCACACCTTCGTGCAAGGCTTTTTTCCAATTTTCTTCGAAGCCAAGTGTGCCAATGCGTTGTTTCCAAGTGTCGCGCACGAGGTTGTAGCCGAGTTGCTCAACGCCTGTGTTGATGAGCGCAAGCACTTCGATGTTGCTCTTTCCGCCATAGAGCGGCGCAATGAGCGGCTGAATTGGGCTAATCGTGCCGTTGGCTGAAATTGCATCGCCCCATTGTTCGAGGTAATGCGTTGCAGGAATATGCCACGAGGCAAGGCGAGCGGTTTCATCAACATACAATCCCCAGTGAATCGTTGTCTTCACCTTTTTGAGTGCGCTTTCAAAATTCAAATCAGCGGGCGCATCATAAACAGGATTTCCAC
>Ga0209691_1001306_pt1 | contig 15029 bp, 14 predicted proteins | sample YNPMSBMetaG_FD_187120 | JGI IMG/M metagenome (GOLD analysis project Ga0209691, IMG submission 187120) | Anoxygenic and chlorotrophic microbial mat microbial communities from Yellowstone National Park, USA - YNP MS-B MetaG (SPAdes) (version 2) ... | reverse complement strand
GACGATTTTGGAGCTGACCACCACATAGGTAAAGGACCGCTGGCTAGTGTATAGAATCACCTGATCGCCTGGTTTTAATTGGTCAAGATCGCGAAAGATCTCGCCAAAGATGTCGTTGTGAGCCGATAGTACAATGTTGCCGGTTTCGCCCGGGTTGGGCGTACCGAGGCTCTGACCGACACCCTTCTTAAGCTGTTCCCAACCATCCCCCTGGACCACCGGCGCATCAACCCGAATAGCCGGAATTTGAATGCGAATCGCCTGTTGAGGACTGGGGGTAGGGAGGGGCAAACTGGCAAGCGACTGCACAATCGGGCGGAGGTGCTCAGGAATCTCAGCATCGTTCGGACGAGCGCCGCCTATGGAGTTGGGCGGCGTATGTCCTGAAGGTAAGACGACAGCCATCAGCAGGGGCGTTGGGGTTAAGGTGGGCTGCTCCAGGGCTGCGGCCACTTCCCGATTCAGTTCGCGGATCAGACTTAAGCCGTTAAAAACCACAAAAAGAAACCCCGCCACAGCGACAATCTCGATCAAGAGCAGAAAAACGTCCAGGGCTTTGCGGCGGCGAGTGTTGGGTTTCGAGGCTTCTTCCTCGTCAAGGCTGATCTCCTCCACGCTGGAGCGGAGGGGTTGCATGGTTAAGGCGCTTTCATCTGGCAGAATTGTAAGCGTGCGCCCACTGCGCCGATAGTATTGTAAGCGCGTTAGCCTGGCGGCGCGGCGCTTTTCCACCAGCAGCCAGCGCAGTTCTTCTTCGGTTAAGTCTTCCGGATTTTTCTTGCGCACCACAGTTGAAAATTATACCAGACAGCAGCCTTCGATTGCCTTATCCTCCACCTACACTGCCCTCAAAGATGCCCCCCTCGGTCATCCGCCACAGGTCTTTCAAGGCCATTTCAATTTCCCGCTCGCTCAATGGTTTGCCGCTCTCGCGATGGAGCAGTTCCCCCTGGCGCGCTTTCCTTAAGGCTAACTCACGCACCGAGAGATCGTTTGTCATCGCCTCTTTGGCAAGGGCGGCTGCCGCCGTGTAACCGATGAGTGGGTTCAGGGCAGTGACCAGTATGGCGTTCTTTTCCAGCCAGGTTGCTGCTTTGTTGCGGTTGGCTTGAATACCCAATACGCACTTTTCCGTAAAAGCACCGAGAGAAGTGATGAGCAAATGCATCATCTCGAACAAACAATGAGCGATGATCGGCATCATCACGTTGAGCTCCAACTGCCCGGCTTGGGCTGCCAGGGCTACGGTGTAATCCAATCCCTGCACATAGTACATCACCATATTGAGCATCTCTGCCATGACCGGATTGATCTTGCCCGGCATAATACTGGAGCCTGGTTGCACGGGCGGTAAGCGAATTTCGTCCAGGCCGGTCGCTGGTCCAGATGCCAGCAAGCGCAGGTCATTGGCGACGCGCGTCAAGGTAATGGCAAGGGTACGCAACGCAGCCGAAAATTCGGCAAAATCGGCCATCGATTGCATCGATTCAAACAGGTTATCTGAGGCCGTCAGCTTCCAACCACTGCGCCGGCTGAGACATTCCACCATGCGAAAACGATATTGAGGATGAGCGTTCAAACCACTGCCAACGGCCGTCCCGCCGATGCCCAGGCGGTAAAGCCCTTGAGTAGCGCGCTGGATGCGCTCTCGATCGCGCTCAACGGCGCGGGCATAGGCCTCAAATTCCTGACCCAGGCGGATGGGCACAGCATCCTGAAGGTGGGTACGCCCAGATTTCAAGACATCATCGAATTCACGCCCTTTATCTCGCAACGCAGTGGTGAGCGAGGTGACGGCTTGCAACAGCTCTTCCAATCGCCACAGACAACCCAGCCGAATGGCGGTTGGGATGGTGTCATTGGTTGATTGAGCCATGTTAACGTGATCGTTGGGATGCACACGATATTCACCCAGCCCACCACCGAGAATCTGGGTAGCACGATTGGCGATCACTTCGTTAACGTTCATATTGTGACTGGTGCCGGCTCCGGCCTGAAAGGGATCAACCACAAACTGGTCGTCCCATTTCCCCTCCATCACCTCCTGGGCAGCTTGTTGAATGGCTGCGGCGCGTTCTTCATCGAGCAAGCCCAGGGCGTGATTCACCTGCGCCGCGCAGGCTTTGATCAATGCCATCGACCAGATAAACGCTCGGTAGGGCCGCCGGCCGCTAATAGGGAAGTTCAATACCGCCCGTTGCGTTTGAATGCCATAGAAGGCTTGAGCCGGCACCTGCAATTCACCTAGCGAATCTTTCTCCCATCGAAAAGACTCTTCCATACAAACCACCTTTAAACTTATTTCACTCATCCACGCACTGCAAAAACTCACCGCCGAGGGCTGAGAGAGCAGCGTTCTATGCTTTCGTCTCCACGGTGAAGCAGTTTATCAGCACCAGGCTAAAGGCCGGCCACACCGTAGCTCTTGGATTAACCTGAGCTCAGCCAGATTATAACACCCCCTCGGGTTAGGCAGACAAAAGCAAGGCGGTGGTAGCAAACGCAGCCAGGCGGGGCGACTGTGCTATAATTTTCCAGCAACCTGGCTGGATTACCCTTTGGCTTTGTCTTGCCAGGGATAAATCTTTACCTCAATTCCTTAAAAACGGAGCGAGAGCCATGAATCCATCCCTCACGAAAGAAACCCTTGGCATTGGCATTGCCGGCACCGGCTTTATCGGCCCCGCCCACGTTGAAGGGCTGCGCCGCAATGGTTTGCGGGTCTTGGGTCTGGCTGAAGCCACTCCCGAACTGGCGCGTCAGAAGGCGGCCGAATTGGGCATTCCTCGCCCCTACGCCTCGGTGGAAGAGATGCTTGCCGACCCGGAAATTCATGCCGTTCACCTCGCCACGCCGAATCACCTTCACTATCCGCATGCCAAAGCCGCCTTGCTGGCCGGCAAGCATGTGGTTTGCGAGAAACCTTTAGCCACCTCTTCTACCGAATCCGCCGAGTTGGTTGCCCTGGCAAAGGAGTTGAAACGAGTCAACGCCATCAATTTCAACCTGCGCATGTATCCGCTTGTCCAACAAGCGCGGCAGATGGTGCAGAGCGGCGAAATCGGGGAGGTCTTCATCATTCAGGGGTCTTACCTGCAAGACTGGCTGCTCTTCCCCACCGATTGGAACTGGCGCTTGCAGCCAGAGCTCGGCGGCAGTTTACGCGCCGTGAGCGATATTGGATCGCACTGGCTGGATATGGTCACCTATATCAGCGGTTTACGCGTCAAGGAAGTGTTTGCCGATTTCAAAACGGTTCACCCGCTGCGCAAGAAACCCGCCAAACCGCTGGAAACCTACAGTGGCAAACTTCTCCAGCCCAGTGATTACATTGACCAAACGATCACCACCGAAGACTATGCCAGCATCCTGTTGCACTTTGAAAACGGCGTCGTGGGGGTGCTGACGGTCGCTCAGGTGTGCTCGGGGCGCAAAAATCGCCTGTTCTTCGAGATCAACGCTTCTCGCTCTTCAATAGCATGGGATTCAGAGCACCCCAACGAGCTATGGATCGGTCATCGCACGCAACCCAATCAAGTCTTGATGAAAGACCCGGCGCTGCTTTGCCCTGAAGCCAGGGCGGTAACTTCTTATCCAGGCGGGCATAATGAAGGCTTTCCCGATACCTTCAAGCACCTGAGCGCCAAGTTTTATCGCTATCTTTTAGCCGGAGACTTCTCCGCGCCGCCGGATTTTCCCACGTTCGTCGACGGGCATAATGAAATGTTGTATTGTGAGGCGATTGAGCGTAGCGCCAGAGAGCAGCGATGGGTCGCCGTAGCGGAATGAGCCATCCTATACATCAAAGACGATGTACGCTTCATACCCCCGCTCGGTCTGGCGCACTTCCAGATTATGGTAGGTCACGGCCTTGATGGCTTTTTCGAGGGAACGGATGGGATAACCGCGCAAGCGAGCTTTGAGACGGCCTTGATCGAGAGCAAGGTGAACCTCGGTGAAAGCGAGATTCTCCTGCTCGATAAAATACAAGATTTCGCTCAGGAACTTGACCAGTAATTGCTCTCGATCGAGAAAGGGTATCTCAATCTCGCGCTCTTTGACAGGCGCATCCGCCACCTTAACGCCCGCCAGGGTCAGCATCCCCCGCGCAGCTTGCTCCAGCAAGCTGCTCATTTGTGGCGCCCAGACCCATAACGCCCAGTCGGCGGCGTGTTCAACCTCTTGAAAGCCAGCAGTCGAATTCTCCATGATTAATGAGTATACCATCTCTGCAATTTGTGGTAAAATCCCCCCGCTCTGGCGTTGTACCCTTCGCCGGCGCCCGCTTGAAGCGGATCTCTGCACGTAGAAAGGGCTTGAACATGAAAGTTTTGTTGTTGAAAGATGTTTACAAATTGGGAAGAGCGGGGGATGTCAAGAAAGTTGCCGATGGCTACGGCCGCAATTACCTGATCCCGCAGGGATTAGCTGTTTTAGCCACACCAGGGGCGCTTAAACAGGCAGAACACATCCGCCAGAAAGCCGAACTTGCCCGCCAGGCGCTGAACCAGGAATTGAGCGGCATCGCGGAAAGAATTAACGGCTTGCGGCTAACCTTTGCGGCGAAAGCCGGCGAGACCGGCAAGCTCTATGGCTCGATCACCCCGGCGATGATCGCCGAAGCGATCAAGGCCAAAACGGGGTATGAAGTTGACCGTCGGGCAATCGATACCCAACCGATTCGCAACCTAGGTCTGTATGAAGTGCCGGTGCGCTTAACCGTTGATCTATCGCCAACGGTGCGGGTGATTGTCCACCGCGAGGGGGAACAACCCGTGATCGAAGAGGAAGTCGCCGAAGCAGAAGAGTCGTCAGAGAGCCAGGTCAGCCAGACGGAGTAAATGGCTCTCAAACGACCAGCAACGAATTGGCGGCGCAACCTGAAACGTTCTGCGCCGCCGGTTTTTGATTCCCTGAGCCCCCTGTAGGCAACCTTGCTAATTTGTTAAGGTTTCTTTGAGCACAAGGACAGATTAAGTCCATTTTTTTTGATAAAATACAAATCAGAAAACAAATCTCGTTTCTGTAACTCAACAATTGCCGACGAGCACCCTGGCGTCACTTTTGAACCGTCGGTAACGAGGGTTGGTCGAGCAGAAAGGACGGTGCGCTGCTGTGGATCGTCAGCGGCAACAGGTGTTTTTCCCAAGGCCTACCAGGCCAACAGAAGGGAGGGGTTGATGACACTGCCCAATGACACCCTGCGTGAGCTGGTCAGCCAATATACCCGCTTGAAGCAAGAGAACCAGGAATTGCGCGATGAGCTTACCCGTTTACGCCAGGCAATGCGCTCGCTGGTGCGCTTGCAAAGCAAAATCGAAATGATCACCCCGCAATCCAATCCGTATGACCTGATCCATCTGATCCTGAGCACGGCGCTGGAGGCGGTTAATTCCAAAGACGGTTCTTTGATGTTACTGGATGAAGAAACCAATGAGCTGGTGTTTGTGTTGGTGCTTGGTGCCGCTCAAAAAACCCTCACCAATTATCGCCTGCCAGCCGGCGAAGGAATTGCCAGTTGGGTGGTAGCAAGCCGCACCCCAAAACTGGTGCTGGATGCCAGGGCTGAGCCGCTCTTCTCTCCACTCGTGGATAAGATGACCGGCTTTATGACCGTTTCGTTGATTTGTGTGCCGCTGATTTATCGAGAGCGCACCCTAGGCGCCATCGAGGTCGTCAACACCATCAGCGGGGAACCGTTTAAACAGGAAGATGTCGAGTTGTTGCAACTGGTGGCGCTCCTGGCAACCCTGGCGATTCTGCGCGCTGAAGGCTAAAGCCCTGCAAAACCCCCAATTCCCTTGACAAGCCACAATTATCTCATATAATTACTACAAATATTGTCGGAAATAGAGAGGATGGCGCGCATTTTTCGAATGAACTGCATGTGTAGCCGGCGGGGGAAGTAACCACCGCAGGGCTGCGCATTTAACTCCATTCCGCGCCGACAGAACCCAACAGGTGGTTACCACCCCCGCAGGAGAAATCCCGGGAAACAGGACAACCACCTGTTTGTTTTTCTGTTGGCGATTTTGTTTAAGGACACCTGAAAAGGAGTAGAAAAATGGATGTGCAAATTTCACAAAACCTCTTTCAAGCAAAGATTGCCCTCCCGCCCCTGCGGTCTGCGGGAGGTCTGGAAACGCTGGTTGGCAATACACCCTTGATTCCCTTGCGCCGCCTGACGACTCATCTTCCTCCAACCGTACAGGTTCTCGCCAAAGCGGAGTGGTTTAACCCAGGCGGCTCGATTAAAGACCGGCCAGCCTTGAACATCTTGCGGACTGCCCTGGCTGACGGCAAGCTGAAAGGAAACAAGCGCCTGCTCGATTCAACATCGGGCAATATGGGGATTGCTTACGCCACTTTCGGGGCAGCTCTGGGCATTGGGGTGACCCTGGTCGTGCCGGCCAACGCCAGCCCAGAGCGCATCGCCATTCTCAAGGCATTGGGAGCAGAATTGATCCTTTCCGACCCCGCTGAAGGCTCCGACGGCGCCATCCGCATTGCGCGCCAGCTTGCTGCCCAACAGCCCGAGCAGTATTTTTACGCCAACCAATACGATAACCCGGCCAACTGGCAAGCTCACTTCTGCACCACCGGCCCGGAAATCTTCCAGCAAACCAGGGGGTGCGTCACCCATCTGGTGGCCGGGCTAGGCACCAGCGGCACCTTGATCGGCGCCGGAAGGTATCTGCGCCAGGTTTCCGCGGGCATAAAACTGGTTGCCGTCCAGCCCCACAGCCCCTTTCATGGCTTGGAGGGCTTAAAGCATATGCCGACCGCTATCCGGCCGGGCATTTTTGACGAGTCGGCCATCGATCAAACCATCTGGATGGAAACCGAAGAGGCATACCAGATGGTGCGCCGCCTGGCACAAGAAGAAGGCCTGTTCGTCGGCATCTCGGCCGGGGCTGCCGCAGCGGCGGCTCTCAAAGTTGCCGAACAACTGGAAAGCGGTACGGTGGTGACTATCTTCCCCGACGCCGGTTACAAGTACCTGAGCGACAAAGCTCTATGGGGAATCTAAACTGCTCCTTTCCGACCCATCGTTTGCGGAGGTCAAGCGAATGACAACGCTTTCCTTACCGGCGACATTGCTCGAAGAGCTATCCCGGCACCTCGAATCGGCTTATCCGGATGAGGGAGCTGGATTCCTTTTCGGGGAGATCGAGGGGCAATTGCGGCGCGTGCGGGCTATTCTGCCCCTTGCGAACGCCCGTGAAGCCGCGGCGCGCCACAATCGCTTTTTGATTACCCCTCAGGATTATGCCTGGGCTGAGCAACGCGCCGCCCAGGCCGCCCTGGATGTTTTGGGAGTCTTCCACTCACACCCCGACTCGCCAAACATCCCTTCTGAGTTCGATCGGCAATGGGCATTGCCCTATTTTGCGTATCTGATTACAACCGTCAAGCAGGGGATTGCCGATCAGCATCGGGTGTGGATGCTGCGCGAAGACCGTTCAGCTTTTGACGAAATTCCTCTGCAAATTGACGCAGAGACAATCCCGCCGCAAAGCGCTAACCCGCTCTTCAAGCCATTTCCCCCTTAAACAACACATCATCTTAAACAGGAGGTTTACGATGTCACTCTATTTTGTCCGTCATCAACATTCTGCTGAGCACTGCCCGGCCAAAGACCCTGAGATGGGCTCCATGCTTTTGCAACATCTCAGCCCTACCCAGGCAAAGCAGTTTGGCATCCACATCCACGGCGATGCGGTTCTGGATGGCGCCCATACGCTGGTTCTCATCCTCGAGGCCGAAAACCAGGCAAGCGTTGAAACCTATTTACAGCCCTTCCAGCAGGCTGGGAAGGTTGAAATTTTCCCTGCTTCGCCTTGTGAGTCGGTTGTGGAACGACAAGGGTGTTAAAATATCATTTAGTAAGGAAAGGTCTATGGCAACCATTCGCATTCCGACTCCTTTGCGTCCCTATACGAACGGACAGAGCGAACTGACTGTCTCCGGTCAGACCATCGGGCAAGTGCTTGACAGCCTGGTGCAACAATACCCGGCTTTGCGCATCCATATCTTCAACGAAGATGGGGAACTGCGTCCGTTCGTCAATCTCTTTATTGGTGAAGACAACATCAACGATTTGCAGGGAACCCACACGCCTGTGAAAGAGGACGATCGCATCCTGCTCATTCCCAGCATTGCCGGAGGGTGAAACCAAAGATGCTCCCCAATCTATCCCACGAAGAAATCTTACGCTATTCCCGTCATTTGCTGATCCCGGAAGTTGGCTTAGAGGGACAGCGCAAACTGAAAGCCGCCTCGATCCTGGTGATCGGCACCGGCGGCTTGGGTTCACCGGTCTCGCTGTACCTGGCAGCAGCCGGGGTCGGCCACATCGGCCTGGTCGATTATGATGTGGTCGATGCTTCCAATTTGCAACGCCAGGTGATCCATGGCACAGCTTCGGTTGGAGAACTCAAAGTGGAATCGGCGCGGCGGCGCATGCTCGATCTCAATCCGGGCATCGAAGTCGAAATCTATAATGAACCGTTCACCTCTGAGAACGCCATGCGCATTGCGGCCGATTACGATGTGATCATCGATGGCACAGATAACTTTCCCACCCGCTACCTGAGCAACGATGTTTGTGTGTTGTTGGGCAAACCCAATGTGTACGGCTCAATCTTTCGCTTCGAGGGGCAAGCCAGCGTTTTTGACGCGCGCCGCGGGCCTTGTTACCGCTGCCTCTTCCCCGAACCGCCTCCGCCCGGCATGGTGCCTTCCTGCGCCGAAGGGGGTGTGTTGGGGGTTCTGCCCGGCACCATCGGCACCATCCAGGCAACCGAAGCTCTAAAGCTGGTGCTTGGCATCGGCGAGCCGTTGATTGGGCGTTTGTTGCTCTACAATGCCCTGGATATGTCCTTTGACTTTGTCAATCTCAAGAAGAACCCAAAGTGCAAAGTTTGTTCGCCCAATCCCGAAATCACCCACCTGATCGATTATGAAGCCTTCTGCGGCGTGCCGGGCCACGACCATGAAGAAGGTTCAGCCGGAAAAGAATGGGACATTAGCGCTACCGAACTTGCCCAAAAGCTGAGAAGCGGAGAGCGTCTGCGTCTAATCGATGTGCGCGAACCGCACGAGCTGGAGATCTCTCAGATCCCCGGCGCGCAGTTGATCCCCCTTGGACAACTGGCCGCCCACCTCTCCGAGCTGGATAGCGCCGAGGAGATTGTCCTGTTTTGCAAAGCCGGCACACGCTCGGCGCGGGCTCTGGAAGTGCTATTGAGCGCCGGTTTCCGCAAGGTGAAAAATCTCAAAGGCGGCATCAACGCCTGGGCGCGAGAGGTAGACCCATCCTTGCCAATCTATTAGTCGGCGGTTAAGATTCAATTGCTCTCAGCGCCGGGGTAGCTCGATGGCGGCGCGCTTTCCCCCGGCGTGTCCGCCAGCACCCCTCACACCGATAATCGCCAATGGAGCCGCATCCGATGACTCAAGCTACAAACGAAAAAAGACTGCTGGCTGTTTTAGCGCATCCCGATGACGAAACTTTTGGCATGGGCGGCACGTTAGCCTATTACGCCCAGCGCGGCGTGCACACCTATCTGATCTGCGCTACGCGCGGCGAAGCCGGCGGCATGGAAGAGAACTGCCTGGACGGCTTCGACTCGGTGGCAGCGCGGCGGGAAAGCGAATTACGCTGCGCGGTGGGCATCCTGGGAATCAAGGAACTGTTTTTCCTGGACTATCGCGATTCGGGCATGCCGGGTTCGGCAGACAATCAACATCCCAATGCCCTAATCAATGCGCCGCAACGCCAGGTAGCTGAGAAGATCGCCCATCTTATCCGCCAAATCCGACCTCAGGTGCTCATCACCTTTGACCCGATTGGCGGCTACAAACACCCGGATCACATTGCCATCCACCGCGCCACCGTGGAAGCCTTTTATTTAGCGGCTGAGGAACGTTTTGAAGATGGGTTGCCGCCCTATCAACCGGCCAAGCTCTATTTTCATTTGATCCCCAAAGGTTTCCTAAAAACCGCCATCCACCTACTACGTCTGTTTGGCAAAGACCCGCGCCGCTTTGGGAAGAACGGCGATATCGACTTGGTTGCCCTGGTCGAAGAGGGCGACTTTCCCATCCATGCGCGCATTCGGTATGGCGCAGCGTACGAAAAGAAACAGCTTGCCTCGCGCTGTCACGAAAGCCAGTTGGACGGGGCGCTGATATCTAATCCCATTGCCCGCTGGGTCAACCGCCTGTTTGCCAGCTCCGACGCCTACCTGCGCGCCTACCCTCCTTCTCCTTCCAATCATCTGGAGAACGACTTGTTCGAAGGGATTCCATAGGCAATTTTTTACAATTTGCATATGCTCCGCCAATTTTTTTCTTACATTTACTCCTTAAATTAACGGGCAGAATAAAGTTTACAAAATCTCACTCAAAGGAGGTGGCATATGTTCCAGATTATGCGTCGGGATCCCTTCCGCGAACTGATGAACATTCGCAGCATGATGGATCGTCTGTTTGACTCCGCTTTTGCTGGCTGGGAGCTGGACACCAGCTTCGACTGGGAGCTGCCTCTGGACGTGGTAGAGAACGACGATGAATATGTAGTTGAAGCCTCCCTGCCGGGCATGAATCCGGACGACCTGGAGATCACCTACAGTGGCAATACCCTGACCATCAAGGGCGAGATCAAGTCCGAAGAGGAGAGCAAGAAAGGTCGCTATCATCTGCGCGAACGACGCTATGGCAGCTTCTGCCGCAGCATCACCCTGCCCAGCACGGTCAAGGCGGATGAAATTGAAGCCAGCTATGAAGCCGGTGTGTTGAAACTGCACCTGCCCAAAGCTGAGGAAGCCAAGCCGAAGCGCATCGCGGTCAAAAGCGAATCGACCAAGATGATCGAGGGCAAGATTTCCGACATCAAGAGCAAGAACTGATCAAACCAAGCTTTTGAACGACAAACGGGCAGTGCGCAGACTGCCCGTTTGTTGTTAATCGCCAGCTATAGCGCGCGCACGCCACCCTTGCGCCTATTTCTAGGACCACAAATGAACGCCAATAAACGCAAATAACATAAAGCGTCCGAATCATCGAATGCCCGTCAGGGCAATGTTCGCAGTCTATGGCTTCATCACGGCTGCTTGGCTCTCTGAAATCGCCAAGAAAATCTACTACGCTTCTCAAGGAATCCCCTATTAAAGACGCAACGAGGAAGAAGTCGCCCTAGAATGGCTCGAAGGACTGACCGGAAGGAGATTCGATGAATTATAGGCAGCCCAAAATCACTACTGAGCGAAAACGTCATTAGATGACCAGACACCCGAAAACAAAAGGCATGGATGATCTTATAGCAAAAGGATTACCTGCTCCAGATTTCAGGAATTGTATGGAAATTTGCATCAAACATCATCTAAAGGCAGGCCATTGTATTTAAAAAGTTGACAATGGACAGCCGTTCGTTTTGACTTCTTACATTACTACCCGAAAATGAAAAAACCCTGGGTAGACTTACGCTAGGTCTACATCTCCTTTCGGAATGCTTTTCGCGTAAATTGCACCACCAGGGTTACAATTAATATAGCACATCTAGAGGAGATTTTCAATATGTGCACAGCTAAAAAAAGCCCATTCTGGGCTTTGCGCCTGCCGGAGCGCCCACCGTCCCGGTCTTCAAAAGGCGTGCTCTGGGCGACTACACCCCAGGCGAGATTTCATCATAGCAAAAAAGATGGAGAATGTCAATGAATCATTTTGCGTTGCGCAGCTTAACAAAGTGGGGACTTGCATCCAAGCCCAGATTGACGCTGATTGCGAGCGCCAACGCAGGGATGCTGATGCCGCAGACGCTGTATCCGATAGTGAATAAGTAGCACAGGATTAGTCCTGTGTTACGACTGTATCCTCGAACGCCCGCAAGGACAATAAGACGGATATTGGAGCGTCCCGCTCCAGAGCCCAGGTTAGTGGGGCGGGACGTTGGTTTGGAGCGAGACGCTCCAGAGCTCAGGTTAGTGGGGCGGGACGTTGGTTTGGAGCGGGACGCTCCAGAGCTCAGGTTAGTGGGGCGGGACGTTGGTTTGGAGCGGGACGCTCCAGAGCCCAGGTTAGTGGGGCGGGACGCTCCAAGGCCGGCAAGGGGGGCGCGATGCTCCGAAGCCAATACAATGTTCGAATCTCGAATGCCCGCCAGAGCAAGCTGCGCTAGTACGGCTTGCGCACTCCAAAAGAATCTCTTCGTGTCTATTGGCGTGTATTCGCGGATGCGAAATTGGCGGTTAATCCTCCGCCGCGGTAGCCGCCGGCGCCGAACGACGCTGTTTGATAAAATAGTCCAGCATCACCGCCAGGATAAACACCATGCCCTTAACCACCTGCTGATTGTAGGAAGGCACCTCCAGCAGGTTCAAGCCGTTGGAGATCATGCCGATTATAAAGGCTCCCGCCAGCGTGCCCGCAATTCCGCCGCTGCCACCAGCCAGGCTGCTGCCTCCCAGCACTGCGGCGGCGATGGCGTCCAGTTCCAGCCCAATGCCGACGTTGGGCTGCGCCGACCACAGCCGCGCCGTCAGGATCAAACCGCTCAGCGCTGCGCATACGCCACTGAACAGATAGACACTGAATTTGACCGTCCCCACGTTGACCCCTGCCAGGCGGGTTGTCTCTTCACCGCCGCCGGTGGCGTAGATGCGCAACCCCAATGGCGTTTGTTTCAGGATCAGGTAGCCAATCCCGGCCACTACCGCCAACACCCAAACCGGCACCGGCACCCCCAGCCAGCCGTTACCTCCCCAAAAGGTGAACGATTTATCCAGCCCGGCGATCGGCCGCCCCTGCGTGTAAACCAGAGTCAGACCACGCCCGATTGCCATGGTTGCCAGTGTGGCAACAAATGGCGGCATGCGTCCCCAGACGATCAGCGCGCCGTTGAGAAAGCCTATCACCACCCCGCTCAGCAAGCCGACCACCAAACCCGCAACCGTGCCCAGCCCCAACCGCGTCGCCACTCCGGCCGCCAGCGCCCCTGCCAGCGCGGCCGTTGAGCCAACCGAGAGATCGATCCCGCCGCTGATAATCGTGAATGTCATTCCAATCGCCACCAGAGCAATCAGCGAGGTTTGCAGAGCAACCGTCAGCAGGTTGTTAATCGTTAGAAACTCTGGGGAGAGCAGCGCAAACCATACCAGTATGACCAGCAGAATCAAATAGGTGCTGGCATTGCGGAGAAAAGACATCAACCGGAAGATGGATGAGCTTTGGTTCATGGAATTCTGTCCCTTTTCACCGTTCAATCTGCCCTGTTGCAGCTTGCATAATGCGATCCTGAGTGGCTTCGGCGCGAGTCAATTCCGCTACCACTCTCCCTTCGCGCATGACCAGAATGCGGTCGCTCACTCCCAGCACTTCTGGCAGCTCGGAGGAAATCATCAAAATTGCCATCCCTTGGGCAGCTAGCTCGTTCATCAGGGCGTGAATTTCCGCCTTGGCACCCACATCTACGCCGCGGGTTGGCTCATCCAGAATCAAAACTTTGGGGTTCAGCGCTAGCCAGCGGGAAATGACCACTTTTTGCTGATTGCCCCCGGAAAGATTGCGCACCTGTTGATTAAGAGAGGGAGTGCGCACCCGCAGTCGTTCGACCAGATTGCGCACAATTTGATTGATGGCGCGAAAGTTCAGAAAACTCAACCGTGAAAGCCGTTCCAGTAAAGCCGTGCCGATGTTATAGCGCACGCTTTGCTTGAGAAACAGCCCCTGGGCTTTGCGGTCTTCTGGAACCAACCCGATCCCCAGCCGAATGGCATCGCGCGGGGAGCGAATGTGAACCGGTTTGCCCTCAAACCAGATTGCGCCTTGTTTGAGGCGCTCAACCCCAAACAGGACGCGAGCAACATTGGTGCGACCAGAGCCGACCAGCCCGGCTAATCCCACAATCTCGCCCCGCCGCAGTTCAAAGGATACGCCGCGCACCTCTTTGCCAGCCTGTAAATCGACCACCTTTAAGATGGGTTCCCCCTGCTGCGTCTGGCTTTTGGGGAAAAATTCATTCAGCTCACGCCCCACCATCAATTGCACCAGGCGGTTGGGCGTGAACTCGGTCACTTTCCCCTCCGCAACCAGTTGCCCATCGCGCATCACGGCAATGCGATCAGCCAGTTCAAAGACTTCTTCCAAGCGATGGGAGATATAAATCAGGGCAACGCCTTCCTGGCGCAGGGTGCGCACCAGGCGAAAGAGCGTTTCCGTTTCACGGCTAGTGAGCGAGCTGGTGGGTTCATCCAAAACAATCAAGCGCGCCTGATAGGAAAGCGCTTTGGCAATCTCGACCAGTTGCCGTTCAGCGATGCTCAAATCAGCCACCCTGGCGCGGGCGGAAACCTGTATCCCCAGCCGATCCAGCTCTTGCTGCGCTTGCCGATAGACCTGCTGCCAGTTAATCCAGCCCCCGAAGCGCCGCGGTTCCCGTCCCAGGGATATGTTCTGGCCGACAGTCAATTCGGGAATCAGTGCCAGCTCCTGATGAATCATGGTAATACCCAGTTCCAGGGCACGGCGCGGGGAAGGGATTTGCACCGCCTGACCATCCAGAACTATCCGTCCGGAATCGAGGGCAACCACCCCATTGACGATGTTCATCAGCGTGGATTTGCCAGCGCCGTTCTCGCCAACCAGGGCAAGAATCTCACCACCATACACTTCCAGACTGACATCCTGAACGGCTTGAACGCCGGGGAAAGCCTTGTAAATATGTTCCAGTTTGAGCCGGGGGATAGCTTCAGCCATGCGACCTCAAAAAATGGACGCGGGGGGCAGGGCACCCCGCCCCCCGTTCGGTGGGTTAGCGCTTATTTGGTCACCAGACTGAGCGGCACGGGGATATATGCCTCCACCTGGCTGCCACTCAGGTATTTGATGGCTGTCTCAACTGCCAGTTGACCCATCACGGCGGGCTGTTGAGCAACAGTGGCAGCCAGCTTGCCATCCTTGACGGCTTGCACGGCGTCATCAATGGCATCGAAGCCGACGAAGATAATGCCCGTCCGCCCGGCCGCTTC
>Ga0209691_1001300_pt1 | contig 15072 bp, 12 predicted proteins | sample YNPMSBMetaG_FD_187120 | JGI IMG/M metagenome (GOLD analysis project Ga0209691, IMG submission 187120) | Anoxygenic and chlorotrophic microbial mat microbial communities from Yellowstone National Park, USA - YNP MS-B MetaG (SPAdes) (version 2) ... | reverse complement strand
AATCTTCTCGACCAACTCATTAAGCGGTTGCGAAGGCGAAAGAATTTCAATAGTCGTTATTGGCGGCGCAGTCATCTTGATTTCATCGCGCTCCCAATCGCTTTGTGAAATCGGATAGAGTGCGACATCAGGATTTGCCTTTCCCGAAGGAAGCTCTAAACTCGGTTCAGTTAAAACATCATAGATTTTTTCATATCGGCTAATCAAGGCAAATGAAAGTCTTGCTTCGATTCTTGAATGGTTTTTGCTGGGCATGGGTTTTCCGCGTTCAAGTTCGTAGGGCGAAAGCGTGCGTTGTGTTTCAAGTGCTGTGGTTTCCATCGGTGCAGTTGTGTTGGGTTAAGTTGTTCATCACTTAAAAATCTCTTCTAAACGCAGTTCAACGCTTGTGGCTTTGTCGGTAATGGTGCCTGTCGTGAAGGTTTGTGTGGGCGCATCAGGATAGAAAATATGCACAGTTTTTAGTGGCGGAATGATAATCCACGATGATTTCACACCTGCGGGGAAATACACATCACGAATCTTCTCGACCAACTCATTAAGCGGTTGCGAAGGCGAAAGAATTTCAATAGTCGTTATTGGCGGCGCAGTCATCTTGATTTCATCGCGCTCCCAATCATACTGCATTTTCTCGTAGAGGCAAATGTCAGGCACGCGGCTTGCGGTTAGGAAATCAATTGTAATTTCGTTCATGATGTCGAAGCGTTCTTCAAACGGCGTTAGAAGCACATTGAGGCGGCGCGCAATTCTTGAATGGTTTTTGCTGGGCATGGGTTTTCCGCGTTCAAGTTCGTAGGGCGAAAGCGTGCGTTGTGTTTCAAGTGCCGTAGTTTCCATCGGTGCAGTTGTGTTAAGTTTGATTAAACATAGTCAAATGCAAGGGTTCTCGCAATTCAGGGCGAAGTTTCGTATTATTGATTCTCACAATAATCAACTCTGCAAAAGACCATTACAGTCAAGCAGTAACTTCATTAACTTTTTCACACCATTTAAGTTATGTCTAAAATCAAAGTCGGTATCAACGGGTTCGGTCGGATTGGTCGCCTTGTCTTTCGCGCCATTGCCGAGCAAGGGCTTCTCGAAAAGGAAGTCGATGTTGTCGCTGTCAATGACCTTGTTCCTGCCGATAACCTTGCGTATTTGCTCAAATACGATTCAACACAGGGACGATTTGCGTACGGTGTTTCGAGTGAAAAATCCAGTCCAACGGTTGCCGAAGACGACACGTTGGTCGTTTGCGGTCATAAAATCAAGTGCCTTGCGGTTAAGGAAGGTCCTGCCGCACTTCCTTGGAAAGACTTGGGGTGCGAGATTGTGCTTGAATGCACGGGCTTATTTACCGAAGCCGAAAAAGCCAAAGGGCATCTTACGGCGGGCGCAAAGCGCGTCATTATTTCCGCACCTGCAAAAAATGAAGACATTACGATTGTCATGGGCGTGAATCACGAAAAGTATGACGCATCAAAGCACTTCATCATTTCAAATGCTTCTTGCACAACGAACTGCCTTGCGCCTATTGTGCATGTGTTGCTCAAAGAAGGGTTCGGCGTTGAAGAAGGCTTGATGACGACTGTTCACTCATACACCGCCACACAAAAGACGGTCGACGGTCCTTCTCGGAAAGATTGGAAAGGCGGACGTGCGGCGGCAATCAACATTATTCCATCAACGACGGGCGCGGCAAAGGCGGTCGGACTTGCGATTCCCGAAGTTAAAGGCAAACTCACTGGCATGAGTTTCCGCGTGCCAACAGCAACGGTTTCCGTTGTCGACCTCACCGTGCGCACGGTCAAGGAAACATCTTACAAAGAAATCTGCGCCGCTATGAAAAACGCGAGCGAAACTTACCTCAAAGGCATTTTGGCTTACACTGAAGACGAAGTTGTTTCCAGCGATTTCATTCACGACACACACTCGAGCATCTTCGACGCAGGTTCAGGCATTGAACTCAACAGCCGATTCTTCAAACTGATTAGTTGGTATGACAACGAATGGGGTTACTCCAACCGCGTTGTTGATTTGCTCAAATATATTGCCGCCAAAGGATAGTCGCACAACACATGAAGCCCTCTTTTGCTTGATGGCATCTGCTTGATGTGAAAGGGGGCTTTTCTCTGTAACATTAAAAAGAAGTTGCGATGATTCACATTCAACACATTCTTTGTCCGATTGACTTTTCTCCGCCGTCGCGCAACGCGCTTCGTTATGCCAATGAGTTCGCCAAAGCCATGAATGCCAAAATTACTGCGATGCATGTCATACAGCCCCAACCGATAGCCGCCGACATCAACGTGCCCTACATTCCTCCTGAAACTGAAATGGAACAAGCGGCAAAAGACGACATGGCACACCTTATCCGCGAGATTGTTTCAGAAGGCGTATTAGTTGAGCAAGTCTTGGCATTTGGCTTGCCATCAGAATGCATCATTGAGCAAGCAAAAAAAGGAAATGTTGATGTGATTATTCTCGGCACGCATGGGCGGTCGGGCATTTCTCGCCTCTTAATGGGAAGCACTGCTGAAAGCGTCATTCGGCATGCCACTTGTCCTGTCTTGGTGGTTAAAGCCTCTGAAAAAGAGTTTATCTCTTGAAATCTCTTGAACGTTTTGCCTTTCTTTTTTTCCTGAAAGTCCGTTTTGTATCTTACTCAATAAACTATTCCAATTTAACTATGTCTTGGTATAAGCGTGAGCGACCTTCGGTTCTGACAGAAAAAAAGCGCGAGATGCCCGAAGGGCTATGGTGGAAATGCGATGAATGTGGCACCATGATTCACCGCAAACAGTTGGAAGACCATCTTTACACCTGTCCGAATTGTGGCAATCATTTTCGGATTTCCCCTCAAAAGTATTTTGAGATTCTTTTTGATAGCGAGAAGTTTGAAGAGTTTGATGCGTCGCTTCGCTCGGCTGACCCACTTCATTTTGTAGATACGAAGCGATACATTGACCGAATTGAAAGCACGATTAAAAAAACAGGGTTGAACGATGCTTGTCGAAATGCGATTGGGAAAATTTCTGGGCGGGAAGTGGTGGTTTCGGCAATGGATTTCGGCTTTATTGGTGGCTCAATGGGGTCAGTGGTCGGCGAAAAAGTTGCGCGTGCGATTGACAAAAGCCTCGCGCTCAACGCACCGCTTTTGGTGATTTCACAATCGGGCGGCGCACGCATGATGGAAGCGGCACTTTCGCTGATGCAGATGGCAAAAACAGCGTCTCGCTTAACGCGCCTTCATAAAGCCGGGATTCCATACATCTCTTTAATGACCGACCCAACTACTGGCGGCGTTACGGCTTCGTTCTCAATGCTTGGCGATTTCAACCTCGCTGAACCAGGCGCGCTCATCGGCTTTGCAGGTCCGCGTGTCATCAAAGAGACGATTCGCCGCGAACTGCCTGACGGCTTTCAGCGTGCTGAATTTCTGCAAGAACACGGGTTTATTGATATGATTGTGCCACGACGCGAACTCAAAGGAACTCTGTCTCAACTCCTTGACCTTGTCTGCGATTAACAATGAGCGGTTGATTATGAAAGTTCGACTCATCGGTGTTCCATTGGATTTAGGCTCGGATTATCAAGGGGCAAATTTGGGTCCTGCCGCAATTCGCATTGCGGGACTGCAAGAAAAAATTGAAGAACTCGGACACGAAGTCTATGACGATGGCGACCTTCCTGTTCCACCTCGTAAGTCGCTTTCGGCTGGACCGCCAAACGCCAAGTTTCTTGATACAATTAGAAAAGTTGCCGCCGACCTTTGTGTGCGTGTGATTGATGCTTTATCTGAAAATGCCTTTCCTGTGGTTATTGGTGGCGACCATGCAATGGCGATTGGAACAATTGCAGGCGTTTCAAAATTTTTCAAACAGCGTGGACAAAAAATCGGACTGATTTGGATTGATGCACATGCCGACATCAACACGCCTGAAACCTCGCCCAGTGGCAACATTCACGGCATGCCACTTGCAACCGTTCTCGGCCTGGGTGTGCCTGAACTCGTGAACATTGGCGACAGCGGCGCAAAACTTCCGCCTGAACACGTGCATCTTATTGGCATTCGCTCAGTCGATAAAGGCGAGAAAACCTTACTCAAAAAAATGGGTGTAAATTTTTATACCATGACCGACATCGATAAACGCGGCATTCAAGAAATCATCAGTAAAGCCTCTGCACACCTTGTTAAATCGGTCGACGCGATTCACATTAGTCTTGACTTGGACGGATTAGACCCCGACATTGCACCCGGCGTTGCCACACCTGTCAAAGGCGGACTGGACTATCGTGAAGCGCATTTGATTATGGAAACGATTGCCGAAACCGGCAAACTCGCTTCAATGGAAGTTGCAGAAAACAATCCAGTTTTAGACATTCGTAATCGCACAGCGGAAACAGCCGTTGAGCTTGTTCAATCCGCTCTGGGCAAACGTATTGTCGATTAGCCTCAACACTCAAAAACTTCTACTATGATTATTTTCGTAGACGACGACACGCAGATTTTAGAAGTGCTGAACGATTTTTTCAGCGACCTCTACGAAGTGAAAACCTTTGACCAGCCTTGGCAAGCCCTTCGGTTTATTGAAGACAACAAAAAGATGGTTGAAGTTTGCGTTACTGACTACAAAATGCCAACGGTAAACGGTGTCGAACTTGCCAAAAAAATTCATGCGGTCGACCCAAACATCATGATTATCCTTATGTCAGGCTTCGTTGATTTTCCAACGATTGAAGAGCATTTGAAATCGCGCTTGATTTATCAATTTATCAACAAGCCCTTTGTTTTGGAACGAATGGCGCAAACGATTGAAACTGCAAGTAAAATTTACTTGAAGAAAGTTTCTCTTTAATTGCATCTAAAAGTCGTTTTTTAGCAACTCTAAACTTATCTCAACTGATGAAAAACACACGATTGCTCACACTTCTGCTGGCACTGCTTTTGCATTTTTCCGCCACTTCACATGCGCAAGAAGCAAGTTTTGCTCGAACCCTTGAACAACTGCTTGCCGAAAAAAACGCTCGTACGCCTGCACAACAAAAAATTGAATCCAACATTTTGCAGAAAATCTCATCAATGCGCCAAGCAGGATTAACTTCGCAAAATGCCCAGATGCGCAACGCCATCCAATTCAGTGATAAGCACGGCGTTCAGGTCGATGAACAAGGTCGGATTTATGTGTATCTGCGTCCGACCCAAAATGCCACCTTTGAGCAACTCGAATCTATTGCGCTTCAACATGGCGCAACACTTGGCGCAACAAATGCAGAGTTCAAGATTGTTCAAGCGTGGATTCCGTTCGATAAACTCGAAACGGTTGCCGCACAACCTGCGATTGCATCAATTCAACCGGTGCTTCGCCCTATCACACAAGTTGGCAGTGTTATCTCACAAGGTCGAGATAAATCGCGGGCGAACACGATTCAGACGCGCTACAATGTGCGCGGTGCCGGCGTGAAGGTCGGCGTGCTTTCGGACGGGTGCGATGGCTTTCAGCAATCGATTGCATCAGGCGATTTGGTTGGCTTGCAAGTCATTGATAACAGCGCAGGCGGCGCAGAAGGCACCGCGATGCTTGAAATCGTTCAAGACATGGCACCGCAGGCTAATCTTGCCTTTGCCACCGCCTTTGGCGGCATTGCTAACTTCATCAACAACATTCAAGCCCTTGCTGATGCAGGCTGCAAGGTGATTACGGACGACGTGCGCTACTTCGGCGAACCTGTCTACCAAGATGGACCGATTGCGCAAAAAATCAATCAAGTCGCACAAGTTAATGATGTGGTCTACACATGCTCTGCAGGCAATAACAACCTTGAAACCTACTCGACCGACCTCTATGTCGGAATGTCGCCGGCTACGCTGACCCAACTTGTCGGCACTGTCCATAACTTCGGCACACAAGCCTCGCCTGACGACAATCAAACTTTTACTGCGCCTTCGGGTGCGGGCGTTTCCGTTGAACTGCAATGGGCTGATGCCTTCGGTGCTTCAAACAACGACTACGACCTTTACATTGTGAATTTGAACAACAACACGATTGTTGCCAGCGGCACCAGCACCCAAAACGGCACTCAAGACCCATTAGAATTTGCTTTTCTGAACGCAGGTGGCTCGTTTCGTGCGATTGTGCATTTGAAGAGTGGCAACCCTGTGCCGTTCAAAATTTTCTACCGCTCATTTGCGGGAACTAACGCTATTAACCTTTCTTCACCAGCCGCCCCACAAGTTGCGAACACGGGCGGACATGCGGGCGCAACCGGCGCACTGGGTTGCGCCGCTGTCGATGGCGGTACAACCGCCGCCACAGGCACGCCTTCGGTGATTCGTAGTTACAGCGCACGCGGTCCAGTTACGATTTACAACGGCGGCTATCCTAACCTTTTAGAAGTTCGTAACAAGCCTGACATCACCAGTTTCGACGGCGTGCGCGTCACAGGCAACGGCGGATTTCCAACGGTGTTTGAAGGCACTTCGGCGGCGGCACCTCACGTAGCAGGCATTGCCGCACTCATTCGTTCTGCTAATCGCAATCTCACTGCATCACAAGTGCGTAACATCATTCGTAACACCGCTGTTGATTTGGGCACAGCGGGCTTTGACCCTGTCTTCGGTTTCGGACGTGCCGACGCATACAGTGCCGTAACTTCCGTGCTTCAAGGCACAGCCATCTATCAAAACCTTAACCTTCTTTCCATTCCTGACAATGACCCAAACGGCGTGAGCGTTACGTTCAATGTAACAGGAACAGGCACGGTGAATTATGTCGCATTGAGCCTTTCAACGACGCACACACGATTAGGCGATTTAGTCGTAACGCTTCGCTCACCGTTAGGCACAACGCGCACGCTTGTTAATCGCTCGGGTGCAACGCCTGGGGCTTCAACGGCGCAACGCGCACACATTGCCCTTGAAAATTTAGCCACTGTCAGTATTGGCACCACGCAAACGAATGCGAATCTGATAGGCTACTTCCGTCCTGCGCCTGACACCTTTGCGTTCTTTGGCGAAGCAATTGATGGCGATTGGGTCGTTACAGTTTCTGACCTTGCCGCAACGAACACGGGCGCCTTGCAACAAGTTGGGCTTGTTATCAACGCAACTCCTGCGCTTTTTGCACCGATATTTGTTTCTACGCCGCCGACGGTTGTCGTTCGTGGCGTTACATACACTTACACGGTTATTGCGGCGGGTAATCCAACTCCCACACTTTCACTCACGACAGCACCATCAGGCATGACGCTGAACACGGCAACAGGCGTACTCACTTGGAACACACAAAATGTTGCGCTTGGCTCTTATCCTGTGGTGATTCAAGCCCAAAATTCACAAGGCACAGTTACGCAATCGTTTAATGTTCTTGTTCGAGAAAGTGATTGGATTCGCCAAACGCCTGCCCCACAACTTGCAAACTTCCAACTGTATGAAGTCGCCCTTGCTGGCGGCAATGATACGCTTAACATTTGGGCAGTTGGTTCGCAATCGCTTCAATCAGGACCGACACGCGTGATGCGAAGCACCAACGGCGGCGTAACTTGGATTAACGCCACTGGAAATTTGACCACCTCGGGCAGAGCCTTCACGATTGGTGCGGCAACCGACCAAATCGCTGTGGTTGGTTTTGAAAGCGGCGCGGCATTCCGAACCACGAATGGCGGCACAACTTGGACACCAGTTACTTGGCCTCCGCCCGTCAATACCTTCTTGAACCGCATTCTCTTTGTCAGCCCAACCGTCGGCTACGCACAAGGCGACCATGCTCCGCCGCCAAACCTTCAATGGCCTGTTTATAAGACCACCGACGCGGGCGCAACTTGGACGCTCACCAACACGCCCAACGCCTTACAAGTCGGAAGCGATATTGAGTATGGACAAAATTCAGGGATGTTTTTCCTTGATGAAAATCGCGGTTGGTTTACAGGCGTCATTGGCAACAGTCCGCAGACTTCGCCGAGTCGGGTGTATCGCACCACCGATGGCGGAAACTCGTGGTCATTCACAACCCTTCCACAAGGCACAGGCTTCAACATCAACCTTGCGGCGTTTAATGCCAACGATGTGTTCGTGATGATGCAACAAGCCGCGCCGACCGTCCGCCGTTCAACCGATGGCGGCGTTACCTTTGTCAATCCCACGCCTGGTCTCTCGACCATTCCAACGGCAATCGCTGCTCGTCCTAACACGAATGAACTGTATGTAACTACAGCAAACAGCATTCTCAAATCGACCAACGGTGGCAATACTTGGGAAACCGAAGCGATTCCTCCAAATATCACGGGCTTAAACTTCCTTATTTTTGCTAATGCGCGTCATGGTTGGGCGTGCGGTGCCAACGGCATGATTGTTAAGTATCAGCCTGCCGCGCCTTTGTCTGTTGCTCCAAATGTCAGTTCCGAAAAGCCAAGTTCGTTCAAACTTGCCCAAAATTATCCGAACCCATTCAACCCTGCGACAACGATTACTTATCAACTTCCTACATTCAGCGATGTGAAGTTAGAAGTCTTTGATGTGCTGGGGCGAAAAGTTGCCTCACTTGTCAATGCCACTCAACCTGCGGGCACATACAGCGTGAATTTCAATGCGTCTCATCTTGCCAGCGGCATCTATTTCTATCGCTTGCAAGCCGGCTCTTTCGTTGAAACGAAAAAGATGATGTTGGTGAAGTAAGAGGTTGAAGGTTAGAGGTTAGAAGTTGAAAGTCGTTGGTTGAGGGTTTGAAGTGATGAGTTTGAAATTGGGGCGAGCATTTGACTCGCCCTTTTGTTTTAATAGACTTACTACATTCAAAATCAGTTCAAAAAGGTAATTTGAACCACTTGAAGACACTTTCAAAGGAAGAATAGGCAAGCATTTACACGAACCTGCGCAACCGAGCGTTACTCGTGTGCAAGGCGAGGAAAATGTAACCTCACCCTGTCGCGGTGCGACGTCCCCCTTCTTACGAAAGGGGAGGGACGTTTTGGCGAAGCCGAAACAGGGTGAGGTTAAGAGTAAGGCTTTGCAGTCAAGGTTACCTCAATCAAGCCTTTAATGATGTAGTAAGTCTAATAGATTGACTTTATGCTGATGTTATTTCGCAACTGAATCAGCAGTTCTTCGATTGAACGTGCCGAAGATTCAGGATTTCGGAAAAATGATTTTTCCATTGCTTTTAAGTTTGCTGATGGATTTTGGCGCAAGAGTTTGAAGTGAATAATTGCCGATTCAATCGTCAGGCGGAGCGACTCACGTGGGAACGGCTTAACAAGATAGCGATATACTTGTCCTTCGTTTATCATTCGAATCGCTTGCTTGGCATCTTGCGAGTTGGTCATTAAAACGGTTACGATGTTTGGATATTTCTCTTTGATGGCAATGAGAAAATCTGCACCGTCAATTTCTCCGAGTGCCGAATCAGCAACAACGACTGCGATATTGTGTTTTGGAATGATGCTCAATGCCTCGCTTGCGTGGGTAGAAATGTGCGTTCTATACTTCGGCTCAAAAAAGTCTTTGAATTGTTCCAAATGTCTTGGATTGCTATCAACAAACAGTAGTTCAAATTCTGATACACCCTCTGCTGATGGGGTTTTTAGCGCAGGAATTGCAGTGGTATGTAATTTCGCCATAGCACGACGTTGCTCAACAACTGTGCAAGCAAATCGGATAGTTTCTTTGAGTTTTTCGGTGTTCCATGGCTTATTGACATATCGGAAAATTTCGCCGACATTGACCGAGTCAACGACCGCTTGCAAATCCGCGTAGCCTGTCATCAAAATTCGAATACTGTTTGGCGAAATTTCTTTGGCGAGTCTCAAAAAGTCTACGCCCGACATGTGCGGCATGCGCTGGTCGCTGATAATGACATCAATCGTGTGTCGTTTGAGTATGTCTAATCCTTCTGTGCCACTCCCCGCCGTAAAAACGGTATATGACTCACTAAATAAGAGACTAAGTGATTTCAGAATAAGCGGTTCATCATCAACAAATAGCAACTGTGCTTGGCTTGACATCTTGCGTTAATTTGATGATTTAGGTTAGTCATTCAGCGGACTGAATGCTCTTCAATCTGCTTTTGTAGAACACTACCATGCCTGTTTATTCTGCAAACGGCGAATCAGCAAAGGGTGAACTGACCCCTTGCTTTGTCGTTGAAAGTTGCGCCGAACCTGAAACAGGCAATGTGATGGTGAACTCCGTTCCGCGTCCAACTTGACTTTGCACTTCGATTTTTCCGCCATGCTTTTCAATGATTTTGTATGCGATGGAAAGCCCAAGCCCTGTGCCTTGTCCAACAGGCTTCGTTGTGAAGAACGGGTCAAAAATTTTCTTCAAGTTTTCAGGCGGTATGCCTTTGCCATTATCAATCACCTTAATGACCACCGAATTGCCTTGATGCATGGTTTTGATGGTAATTCTGCCTGTGCGCTCATCGACGGCATGAACCGCGTTGGTAATGAGGTTCAAGAAGACTTGATTCATCTGAGCCGGGAAGGCTTGCACGGGCGGCAGAGGCGAGAACTCTTTGATAACTTGAATGCCGCCTTTGAACAAATGCCCTGCGATTTTGAGCGTCGACTCGATGTTTTCGTTGATGTCGGTTGGCTTGAAATCGGCTTCGTCTAAGCGCGAAAAGTTTTTGAGGTTGAGAATCAAATCTTGAATTCGGTTGATGCCTTCGACAGAACTGCGGAACAGGCTATCAGATTCTTGCCAAACACGGTTCTTGACCTTTTGCGAGACCGTATCAATCTGCGAGAGAAGCAGAGCAACATCGTTAGGACTGCCATACATGATTTGAGAGCGCAGTTTTTCATAGAGCGCGATGAGTTCTTTTGTCTCCTTGTTTTTGGCTTCGAGCATCTCGATGTTGTTTTTGACAAATCCGAGCGGCGTGTTCATTTCGTGCGCAAGCCCTGCGACCATTTGACCGAGTGATGACATTTTTTCGGTCTGCATCATTTGCATTTCGTTGAGGCGCGATTCTTCGCGCAGTTTGGAAAGTTCCGTTACGTCCATCACGAAGGTTACTTTTTTCGGCTTGCCGTCTGCTCCAACGATTCGTGCCGCATCAGCAAGAATGGTCAACTTTTTGCCTGACTTATGTACCGTGTTCCATTCCCCGCGAATTTCTTTGTAGCCTGCCAAATACTTATCGTGCAAGTCTCTCCAAAAATCCACTTTGTCCTGCTCAACAATCATCGTGAACGGTTTGCCAAGCATTTCTGATGGATGGTAGCCATAAATATCGGCGTAGGCTTTATTGACATACTCAAAAATGTAATCAGCATTGGTGATACAAATGCCGAGTGGTGTTGCATCAATAATTGTGCGCAAGCGTGCTTCGCTTTGACGAATTGCCTCATCAACACCTGCACCTGACGAGAGAGCAGAAGGAGCAGATGGTGCAGGTGCAATCGGCTGTCCGCCTTGTCGCATTTGCAGTTTTTTCAGCCATTCTTCGTAGCCCATCGGTGGCGGCTCTCCATTGCTTGGTGCAGATGCCGGCGGCGAAGGCTCACTAGAAACAGGCAGTTGAAGTTGCTGTATAAATTGTTGCGTTGCGATTGAAAACTCCGATGCCAACATACGCGGCGAAAGATGTGGCGGCAACTGTCCTGTTTGTTGTGCCTTCATCAATTCTTCAAGCAATTCCATTTGCTCAATAGATTTCAAGGCTCTTTTGAGCGACTTTTTAATTTTTTTGTAATCAATCATAGTTGAAAACGTTTGGAGTTAAAGCGCGCCGATAAACTTGCCCGCTCACAGAGTTGAACAGTATCGCCCTAAACTAACTTAATTCGTTTGTAAAGGCAAACCATGTGCCAAAGCCTTAATGATTTAGAAAAATCTGCATAGCACTAACCTTTTGCTTTGGATTGATGCACAATTTTCACCGATTGTGGAAAAAATGCACCATGCTTTTTGCAAGATGAGTTTATCGCCGCTCTCGTTGGTATCGCTCTAAACGCGCTTTGGCTTCGCGTTTGAAGTAGGCATCAAGGTAGGGATAGCGTTCTTCGGCTTTCAGGCAGGCATTGAGTGAGCCAAGTGCGTCGCGATGGTTGTGCAGAGCAAAGTAACACTCAGCTAATCGGTAATAAGTTACCGCTAAAAATTCGCCTTCTAATTTGACTTGAAGTAAATGCAACAAGGCACGGTCGTAATCGACTTCGGGAAGCGCGCCGTAAAAAAGTTTTGCAAGAAATTTCTTGAACCCACCAAGTTTCAAAATTTCAATACTCATCGAAGCATACACGAGTGAGGCAAGCGTGTTTGAAAAATCTCGCTTTAAGATGCTATCTAATATGGGCTTGTAGAAGTTCAGCACCTTTACTGCGGAATCATTCGGTAGAAAGTGCGTGAGTTCAAGGTGATGCGCCGCCACAAGAAGCGTATCTCGACTCTCCTGCGCAATCGATAGTCCTTTGGCAAGCGTTGCTTGTCGGAACTCGGTGCTATCAGGATATTTGAACGAATAAAAAAAATACTGTCTCGCTAACTCATGCCGAACTTCATCTTTCTGCGCATCAGGCGTTATGTTCAGGCGCGATTCCAGCGATACGATGATACTATCTTGTGCCAAAAGTCCTGACGGCATCAGCAAAAGAAACAACAGCACGCGCCTCATTTTGAAAGCGTTTGAACTTGGGATAATAACTCTTCAACCGTGCGATATACCACAGGCAAGAGTTCGCTATGCGCATACTTCACTGTTCCTGTTTCATCAATCAAGACGTAGGCGCGTTGCGAAACGCCGAAGAAACTCAGCGCATCATATTGCTTGGAAACGGTTTTATCCTTGTCGCTCAAAATCGGAAACGGGAATTGATATTTCTCCGCAAACTTTTTCTTCGAGTCGGGCTTATCAGTGCTAATGCCGAGAACTTGAATACCTGCTTGCTCAAAGGCAGAAAAGTTATCGCGATACGAACAGAGTTGCGCCGTGCAGACGGGCGTGTTGTCGCCAGGATAAAATACAAGCAAGACTTTCTTGCCTTTGAAGTCAGAGAGCGACACTGTTTTTCCGTGTTGGTCAAGAAGTGAAAATTCGGGTGCTTTTGAGCCGACTGCAATCATTGATGTTTGTTGATTAAATTATATGACGATTGAAGAACATGCTTCTCTTGCTTGGCGTTCAATATCCAACTTTGCACAAGATTTTTCAACGATGCACCGAAAATCCATTTTCTTCTTTCTTGGTTCAGCCATTTTGATTGGTATGTTGGGCGCGTATTCGTTTTGGGAGCTCAATCGCCATGAGGGATTGGTCAAGGAGTACTACCGCGATGGCTCGCTTCGCTCCGAAGTCTTCTTCAAAAACGGTTTGCCCGATGATACCGTGCGGCTCTATTACAAAAACGGCAACTTGCGCCGCATTGCCTACTTCAAAGACGGCAAACAACAAGGGCGAACCCTGAGCTACTACGAAAATGGCGTGCTCAAAGCCGAAGAATACTACAAAGACAGCATGCTCGACGGACATTGCAAATTCTATGACGCCAACGGCACTCTCCAATGGGAAGCCGATTTCAAAAATGGCATTATCGTTCCGGGAACACGCAAAGACTATACAAAATCCAATTAGAACTTTCTATCTTTGCATCAGTTTGTTTAGCGTTGTTTCGTATGTCAATGTCTTGCCCTAATGTGCTTCGCCGTTCAATCAACTTTCAACATCAGTTGTTTCCTCAATGTCGTTATCAAAAGTTCGTGCCGCGCTTCAATCGCTGACTTATCACAAGCCGTATTTCATTCCATCGCTTTGGAAAAATCCAACATCAGAAACTTTAACGGCGATTGAGGTTTCTCCGAAGGCATTTTATACCGACGTGATTGATTCGATTCTTGATTTGCCAAAAGCGGAACTTGTGCCAACCGAACATGGCGAGTGGTCGCGCTCGGCGGTGATTTACAATCTTTTTCCGCGCCTGACCACTGCGTTTGACCACAATCAGAACAAACAGATTGATGTCTTGCCCGATGAAGCCTTGCGCGAAACAGGCACATTTCTCAAATGTATTGCGCTTCTGCCCTACATCAAGTCGCTGGGCGCAACAGTTGTGCATTTGCTTCCGATTACGTCTATTGGCAAAGATGGCAATAAAGGCTCGCTTGGCTCACCTTACGCGATTAAAAATCCATACAAACTTGATGAACGGCTTTCTGAACCTGCGTTGAATCTTGATGTTGAAACCGAGTTTGCCGCCTTTGTTGAAGCGGCGCATCACTTGGGCTTGCGCGTGGTGTTGGAATTCGTGTTCCGCACTTCTGCCAAAGATGGCGATTGGGTTAAAGAACACCCCGAATGGTTTTATTGGATTGATAATCGCTTGCACGACCGAAGCCCACAACATCGGAGCGGATTGGTATATGGCAATCCGATTTTTTCTCGTGAAGAACTTGCAGTTATCAATGCCAAAGTCAGCGCAGGTGATTTCAGCAACTTGCCGCCGCCAAGTGCGCTCTATCGCTCGTTCTTCACCGAGACGCCTGAAAGTGTTGAACTCATCGGCGGTCGCTATATCGGCAAAACCAAAGACGGACGCGAGTGCCGCATACCAGGTGCATTCGCCGATTGGCCCCCCGACGACACACAACCCCCATGGAGCGATGTAACCTATCTCAAAATGTATGACCACCCCGCCTTCAACTACATCGCTTACAACACGATTCGTATGTATTCGGCGGAATTGGCGCAACCGAAATTCGCTAACAAGCCGCTTTGGAAAAAAATTATCGGTATCATTCCGCACTATCAAGATGCTTTCGGCATTGACGGCGTGATGATTGATATGGGACACGCGCTTCCCTCTGACTTGAAAAAAGAAATGGTGCGCACGGCTCGCGAAAAAAACCCTGACTTCGCCTTCTGGGACGAAAACTTCGACATCACCACAAAAAGCGTTGCCGAAGGCTACAATGCGGTCATGGGTAGTTTGATTTTCGTTGGACATCAATTCGATGAGCTCAAAAAGTTCTTAACCTTTTTTGCGAAACAAGGCGTGCCGATTCCGTTTTTTGGTTCGGCAGAAAATCACAACACGCCGCGCAACGCTTCACGATTCGGTGGCGGCGAGGCAGGCGCGAATTATTCCAAGTTC
>Ga0209691_1001298_pt1 | contig 15104 bp, 10 predicted proteins | sample YNPMSBMetaG_FD_187120 | JGI IMG/M metagenome (GOLD analysis project Ga0209691, IMG submission 187120) | Anoxygenic and chlorotrophic microbial mat microbial communities from Yellowstone National Park, USA - YNP MS-B MetaG (SPAdes) (version 2) ... | reverse complement strand
GCTCATCGGATCTTCAGAGTCGAGAGGCCGATCAGCGCCAGAACCATGGCGATGATCCAGAACCGGATGACGATCGTGCTCTCCGCCCAGCCCTTCTTCTCGAAATGGTGGTGCAGCGGCGCCATCTGGAACACCCGCTTGCCGGTGAGCTTGAAGGAGACCACCTGCACGATCACCGAGACCGTTTCGAGAACGAACAGCCCGCCGACGATCGCAAGCACGATCTCGTGTTTGGTCGCGACCGCGATCGCACCCAGCGCGCCGCCGAGGGCGAGCGAGCCCGTATCGCCCATGAACACCATCGCCGGCGGGGCGTTGAACCACAGGAACCCCATGCCCGCCCCGATCAGCGCCGAGCAGACGACGGCGAGCTCGCCCGCGCCGGGAACGAAGTTGATCTGGAGGTAGTTCGCGAACACGGCGTTGCCGGCGAGATAGGCGATCAGCGCGAAGCACCCGGCGGCGATCATCACGGGAACGATCGCAAGCCCGTCGAGCCCATCCGTCAGGTTCACGGCGTTAGAGGCGCCCATCATCACGAAGGCGGCGAAGAGCGGGAAGAACAGCCCGAGCGGAATCAGGACGTCCTTGAACACCGGCACGGCGAGGGCGGTCGCAAGCGGCGGCCTCGTCGCGAGCATGATGATGGCGGCAGCGCCCAGGCCCACGCCTGCCTGGACGGCGAGCTTGACCCAGCCCCGCACGCCGCGTGTGTTGCGCTTCGTCACCTTCAGGAAATCGTCGGCGAAGCCGAGCAGGCCATAGCCCCCGGTGACGAGCAGAACGGCCCAGACGAAGGCGTTGCGCAGATCGGCCCACAGCAGGGTCGAGAAGGTGAGCGCGAGCAGAATCAGCACGCCCCCCATCGTGGGCGTGCCGCGCTTGCCGAGGAGATGGGCCTCGGTCATGTAGGCCTCGCGCATCGGCTGGCCTTCCGCCTGCAGCGCACGGAGGCGGCGGATCATCGCCGGGCCGGTGGCGAAGGCGATCAGAAGCGCCGTCATGCAGGCCGCGCCGGAGCGGAAGGTGAGGTAGCGGAACAGGTTGAACAGGATGAACTCGTCGGCGAGCGGGGCGAGGGCGAGGAACAGCATCAGCGCATCCCCCCGCCCGCCTCGCCCGCAAGCGCGGCGACGATCAGCCCCATCCGGCTGCCGAGCGATCCCTTCACCAGCACGACATCGCCCGGCCGAATCGCCTCGGCAACCAGCGGCGCGAGCGCTGCGCTGTCGGGCGCATGCACGGCGGCGATCTCGGTGGGCAGAGCCTCGTGCAGGGCGCGCATCAGCGCCCCGCAGGTGAACACGGCATCGACGCCCGCCTCGACCAGAGGCCCCGCGAGCGCGCGGTGCTCCGCCTCCGCACGGTCGCCGAGCTCGAGCATGTCGCCGAGCACGGCGATCCGTCGCGCCGCCGGAACGGCGGCGAGCACGGCAAGTGCTGCGCGAACGGAGGGCGGCGAGGCGTTGTAGCTGTCATCGAGAAGTGTGGCCTCGCCGCCCGGGAGCGTGATCGTGCGGCGACGGCCGCGGCCGCCCGCCGGCGCGATCGACGCGAGCACCGGAAGCACCGCGTCCGCATCCGCCCCTGCAGCCGTGACGGCAGCGAGAACGCAACAGGCATTCAGCGCCGCATGCCGCCCGGGCGAGGTGAGGGTGGCCTCGAGCGCACGTCCGAACAGGCCGATCCGAACCCGCGCCTTCCAGCCCTCGGGCTCCCACGCGAGGAGCCGCACATCGGCGTGCGGGTCCGCGCCGAAGGTGAGCACGCGGCCGATGCCGCGCGCCCGCGCTCCCGCCTCGAGGCGGGGGAAATGGCGGTTGTCGCGATTGAGAACCACCGCTCCGCCCGGCTCGAGGCCGTCCATGATCGAGGCCTTCTCCTCGGCGATCGCCTCCTCGTTCTGGAAGAACGCGATGTGCACCGGCTCGACGGTGGTGATCACCGCGACATGCAGGCGCGCAAGGCGCGCAAGCGGCGAGATCTCGCCCGGATGATTCATGCCGATCTCCACCACCGCGAAGCGCGCCTCGGGCGGCAGGCGGGCGAGGGTGAGCGGCACGCCGAGATGGTTGTTGTAGGAGGCTGGGGAGGCATGGGTCGCGCCTTGCGCCGCGAGCGCGGCGGCGAGCGCCTCCTTCGTGCTCGTTTTGCCCACCGAGCCGGTGATGCCGATCACGGTCGCGGCGGAGCGCGCGCGCCCGTGGCGGCCGAGGCCGCGCAGGCCCTCGAGCGTGTCGGGGACGGTGAGAAGCGGGGCGTCGGCGGCAACAGCGGGCGGAGGGTCGGAGACCAAAGCCGCGGCGGCGCCTTTGGCGAACGCATCGGCGACGAAGGCGTGGCCGTCGCGCCTGGCCTTGAGCGCGACGAAGAGGTCGCCCCCTGCGAGGCTTCGGCTGTCGATCGACACGCCCGAGGCGGCGAAGTCGCGGCTCGCCCTGCCGCCCGTCGCCGCTTCCGCCTCGGCCGAGGTCCAGAGGGGGGCCTTCATGCGCGCCTCGCCGCCGCCGCACGGGCCACGGCGGCATCGTCGAAGGGAATGATCCGGCCCGCGATCTCCTGCCCCTGCTCGTGGCCCTTGCCCGCGATCACGAGCACGTCGCCGGGGCCGAGCAAGCCGATCGCGGCGGCGATCGCCTCTGCCCGATCGCCGATCTCGAGCGGCTCGGCGCCGGCTGCGCGCGCCCCGGCAAGCACGGCCGCCCGGATCAGCGCCGGCTCCTCGCTTCGCGGGTTGTCGTCGGTCACGATCACGACCTCGGCGCCGCGTGCCGCCGCCTCTCCCATCAGCGGGCGCTTGCCGGCGTCGCGGTCTCCCCCTGCGCCGAGCACGATCGCAAGACGCCCAGCGACATGGGGGCGAAGTGCTGCGAGCACGGTTGCGATTGCATCTGGCGTGTGGGCGTAGTCGACATAGACGGCGGCACCATTGCCGAGCACGGCGACGCGCTCGATCCGCCCGCGCACGCCGGCAAGGCGCGGCAGGAGAGCGAACACCGCCTCCGGCTCCGCCCCGGTCGCGATCGCGAGCATCGCGGCGACGAGAGCGTTCTGCCCCTGGAAGCCGATCAGAGGCAGCCCAAGACGCAGCCGCCGCCCCGCATGGGTGAGGGTAAGGGTCTGCCCCTCCGCGCTCGGCTCGGTGCGTTCGACGGCGATCGACTCGCCTCCCGGCCCGACGGTGAGAAGGCGAAGCCTGCGCGACGCGGCGATCGCGTGAAGGCGCGCGCGCGCCTCATTGGGAAGAGCGGTGTGGGCGACCGCGGGAGCACCCTCGGGGAGGATGTCGAACAGCCTGAGCTTCGCCGCGAGATAGGCCTCCATCGTGCCGTGGTAGTCGAGATGGTCGCGGCTGAAGGTGGTGAAGGCGGCCGCCGCGAGGCGAACGCCGTCGAGCCGGCGCTGGTCGAGGCCGTGCGAGGAGGCCTCGATCGCTGCGTGGTCGATCCCCTCGCGCGCGAGCCTGGCGAGGGTGGCGGCGAGCGCGACCGGGTCGGGCGTCGTGAGGCTCGGGCCCGCTGCATGCCCCGGCGCGACGAGGCCGAGCGTGCCGAGCGAGGCGGCGCGGCCCTGGTGCAGCCCGGCCCAGATCTGGCGCAGGAAATCGGCCGTCGAGGTCTTGCCGTTCGTTCCGGTGATGGCGGCGATCGTCTTCGGCTGAGCGCCGTAAAAGGCGGCCGCCATCAGGGCGAGGCAGCGGCGCGGGTCGGCGTCGGTGAGAAGCGGCCGCGTCGGCACGCTCTCAGGCCACATGGTGCCCTCGGGGGCGAGCACGGCCGCCGCCCCGTTCGCCACGGCCTCGGCGATGAAGGCGCGGCCGTCGGCGCGTGTCCCGGGCAGGGCGGCGAACAGGAAGCCCGGGCGGACCGCGCGGCTGTCCGCCGCGAGGCCGGCGATGGCGACGCCGGCCTCCGCCTCGCCGGAACCAGAGATGAGGCCCGCCGCGCGCATCAGGTCAATGAGACGCGGCACGGGGTTCGGCCCTTGACGCAGGGGCGGCGGCGGTGCGCTGCACCGGCGGGGCGGCCTGGCGCTGCGGGCGCGGCGGCTGCAGCGGCATCGCAAGCGCGCTGCGCACGGCCTCCGTCTCGGCGATCGGCGCGAGCCCAAGCAGCGGCCCGATCCGGCCGATCACCTCCTGTGCCGCTGGGGCGGCCACCCAGCCGCCTGTGGCGTAGCCTGCGGTGTCACGCCGCGGCTTCGGCTCGTCGACCATCACGTAGACGACGTAGCGCGGCTCATGGCTCGGGAAGATGCCGGTGAAGGAGGAGATCCGCGCATTCTGGAGGTAGCCGCCGCGGGGGCCGACCTTCTGCGCGGTGCCGGTCTTGCCGCCGACGAGATAGCCGGGCACGTCCGCGCCCTTGCCGGTGCCGTCGGTCACGGCAAGGCGCATCAGACGCCTGAGCGTGTCGGAGGTCTCGGGGCGGATCACGCGCGTGCCGCGCGCCTCCGTCCCCGGCTCGCGGGCGAGCAGGGTCGGGCGATGCAGCACGCCGCCATTGACCATCGCCGCGGTCGCGGTCGCGACCGCAAGCGGGCTGACCGAGATCCCGTGGCCGTAGCTGATGGTGAGCGTGTTGAGCTCGCGCCAGGCGTTGCCGCGCGGGTAGAGGGGGGCAGCGACCTCCGGCAGCTCGATCCCGGGCCGGGCGGTGAGCCCGAGCCGCTCGAGAAAGGCCTTGTGCCGAGCCACACCGACCTCGAGCGCCATCCGGGCAGTGCCGATGTTCGAGGAGTAGGTGAAGATCTCGGGCACGGTGAGCCATCGGTTCTTGCCCTTGAAGTCGCTGATCGTGAAGCGGCCGTAGGTGATTGGGCGGGAGGCGTCGTAGCCGCTCCAAATCCGCGCGGTGCCGAGCTCGAGCGCCATGGCGGTGGTGAACAGCTTGAAGGTGCTTCCCGGCTCGTAGACGCCGACGGTGATCCGGTTGAAGCGCTGGTCGTTGGTCGCCGTCCCGACCTCCGCCGGGAGGTAGTCGGGCAGGCTGACCATGCCGAGCACCTCGCCCGTGCGCACGTCCATCACCACTGCCGCGCCGCCGATCGCGTCGAACCGCTCGATCGCGCGCGCGAGCGCCTCGCGCAGAACATGCTGCACCCTGACGTCGATCGACAGCCTGAGCGGCTCGCCCGGCTCCTCGCGCAGGCGCTGCTCGAAGAACCGCTCCACGCCGGCGATGCCATGGCCGTCGATATCGGTGCCGCCGAGGACGTGCACGGCGGCCCTCCCTTGGGGATAGACGCGACGCTCGGCGCGCTCGAAATGGAGGCCCGGGATGCCGAGGCCGTTCACCGCCTCCTGCTCGCGCGGCGCAAGGTGGCGGCGGATGTAAACGAAGGAGCGGTCGGCGGAGAGGCGCTCGGTGAGGGCCGCGACATCGAGCCCCGGCAGGACGCGGGCAAGCGCGCTCGCCGCCTCGGCCGCGTCGGGGATCTGGCGCGGATTGGCGTAGAGGGCGACGGTGGGCAGCGAGACAGCGAGCAGCACGCCGTTGCGGTCGACGATCGAGGCGCGTCCGACCGGCGGCTCGGGAGCGAGCGCGGCGAGAGGTGCCGCGGCGACGCGCGGCGTGGCCCGGCTGAACACGGTCGCATCCGCAAGCCGTGCGGCCACGGCGAGATAGAGCACGCCGAACAGTCCGGCGCCGATCATCAGCCTCACGCGCGCGCGCTCGAGCAGAAGCCGCCGCCTGCCGTCGGCGGTGATCCGCCCCGACGGCCGCGCCCCCAGTGCGAGAGGGGCGCGGCCGGGCTGGTCAGGGCCGATGCTGACGGGAGCGGGTGGGACGGAGCGGATCATCGCCGCCTCAGTTCGCGTCCGCGCCGCGCCGGATCGGCACCGGCGGTGGCAGGGCCGGGGCGGGAGCGCCGAGCGCCGAGTGGGAGGCCCGCGGTGGTGGCGCTGTCGGAGGGGCGGCCACAGGGATCACGGGAGTAGGCGGACGCGCGGCCGGGGGAGGGGAGGTGCCGGGCAGGAGGGGGCGTGGCGCTCCCGCCTCGAGGTCGCGCCGCGGGGCTGGTGCCGCCTCGCGCGGCCGCGGCAGCGGTTCCTCGCGCGGCGGCGCAAGCCGCGACGGCGGCTGCGTGCCCGGCTGCGCCTCGCGCCGTGCCTCGGCAGGCCGCGGCGCCGGGACGGGCGTGGCGGCGGGGGCGGCAGCCTGCGCCGCGCGCCCGCTGCCGGGGGAGGCGGCGACCTCGGCTTCCCCGGAGCGCGGCAGGGCAGCCGGGAGGGACGCGATGACGGCCTGGTCGACGAACTGGGCTGGCCGCATCGGTTCGAGCTCGAGATGGCGGCTTGCGAGAGCGCGCAGCCGCTCGGGCTCGTTGAGAAGCGACCATTCCGCCTCGAGCACGTGGATGCGCTCCCGGGTGGTGGCGATCGCGCGGTTGAGCTCGACGAGGCGACGCTCGAGCCCCTGCACCTCGTGCTTGACGTTGTAGAGGACGAGACCGACGGCGATCGCGACGGCAAACCACAGGAGCGTGGCGGGGCGGAGCATCAGGCCGCCTCCGGAAGCCGTTCGGCGGCACGCAGCCGGGCCGAGCGCGCGCGCGGGTTGGTCGCCACCTCGGCGGCGGAGGGGCGGAGCGGCTTCGGCGTGAGCAGGCGGAGCGCAGGCGGCGCTGGGGCGGAGGCGAGGGCGGCCGGGTCGTGCCGCGAGGGTCGCGCCGCGCGGCCCGACGCCTCGGCGAGGTGCCGCTTCACCAGCCTGTCCTCGAGCGAATGGAACGAGACGGCGACGATGCGGCCTGAGGGCGCGAGCAGGGAGATTGCCGCCGCAAGCCCGCGCTCGAGTTCGCCGAGCTCGTCGTTCACAGCGATCCGCAGGGCCTGGAAGCTGCGCGTCGCAGGGTCGATCCCGTCTGCCGAAGGGGGCAGCGCGTCGCGCACCACGACGGCGAGCCGGGCCGTGGTGTCGATCGGGGCTTCGGCGCGGGCGCGGACGATCGCGCGGGCGACGCGTCGGGCATAGCGCTCCTCGCCGAACTCGAGAAGCAGCGCAGCGAGCGCGCGCTCGGAGAGGGTGTTGACGAGCTCGGCCGCGGTCGGCCCCGCCCGGCCCATGCGCATATCAAGCGGGCCGTCATTGCGGAAGGAAAAGCCGCGGCGCGGATCGTCGAGCTGGAAGGAGGAGACGCCGAGGTCGAACACCACCCCATCGAGAGCGGCCACCCCGCGTTCGGCGAGCAGCGCCACCATGTCGCCGAAGCGTCCCTCGATCAGGCAGAGCCGGCCGGGGAAGCGCGCCGCGAGTGCAGCGCCGCGGGCGATCGCGTCGGGGTCGCGGTCGAGGGCGAACACCCGGCACGCCGCCGCCTCGAGGATGGCACGTGTGTAGCCGCCGCCGCCGAAGGTGGCATCGAGATAGGTTCGGCCGTCCCGCGGCGCGAGCAGCCCGAGCACCTCGGCGAGCATCACCGGGGTGTGGCCGGCCTCGGCCATCACGCCTCGGCCCGTCATGCCGGCCCCGCGCTGCGGCGGCGCGGAACGGTGAGCCTCCGCTCGAGGGTGCGTCGCTCGGCCTCAGCGAGGCGCGCCTCGGCCGCCTCCGGCGCCCAGAGCTGGAACGAGGCGCCGGCGCCCATGAACGTGACCTGGTCGGTCAGCTTGGCATGCGCGATCAGGCGCTCGGGCAGCGTGATCCTGCCTTCCGCATCCGGCATCGCTGAGGTCGAGCGCGCGAACAGCGTGGTGGTGAGGTCGTCGTGCTCGTCGGAGAACACGTCGAGCGTTTCAAGCTGCGCGGCGAGCTGGCGGAACAGCGTGTCGGGCCGGGCGTCGATGCAGGGGTATTTGTGGTTCGGCGAGAGGATGAGATCGGTCGCGCCGAGGCGTTCGAGCACGGCCCGGAACGGCGCCGGCACCGACACGCGGCCCTTGCGGTCAAGCCGGTTCGTATAGGTGTCGTAGAACTGGGTCATCCAGGCTCCGACACTGCCTCCGCATCCGGTGTCGACGGGGGTGCCCCGCGCGGCGGCCGCGAGGCCCCACCCTGCGCTGCCGTGACGGGAGCCGCGCCCTCTTCCGGTGGCGCTTCATGGCGCCTCCCGTCCATGGTCAAGCATGGGATAACACGGGACGGTATGGGTTACAAATGGAAACAGCCCGTCATCCGTCGGGTCCGCGCGCGTCGAGGGTCCTTCTCCGGTCGCCGAGGGACAAACCCGGGGGCGGCGCAAGTATTCACGGTTTGTTCTTGAGGGTCGTTGCCCGCGCGGCACGTCCCGGTGCGCGCAAGCGGGGTCAGGCGGCCTGTAAGCCGGGTTCTGTCCGGGGCCGTTCGGCCCCTGGACGGCCATTCCTCTAGGACGCCCGTCTCCGGGCGCCTCGCGCGACCAACCCGGGCGGAGAGCGCGGGAACGCGCCTGCCGCCTGGCCCTGTCGGACCAGCGGCCGTCCGCCCCTATTCGGTCTTGCTCCCGGTGGGGTTTGCCGTGCCGCGGCCGTTGCCGGCGCGCGCGGTGCGCTCTTGCCGCACCGTTTCACCCTTGCCTTCGGTCCGCCCCGGGAGCCCGGTGCGGAGCGCAGGCGGTCTCTTTTCTGTGGCACTTTCCCTGGGGTCGCCCCCGCCGGGCGTTACCCGGCACCGTGTTCCCGTGGAGCCCGGACTTTCCTCACCCCGCCTCCTTTCGGAGCCTGCCGCCCCTCGCGGGGCGGGTGCGGAGCGCGGCCGCCCGGCCGCCTGACCCGCACGCGTCATGCTCCCGGATGATCGCCCCGGTCAAGCGCCGCGTGCTTTCGCCTGCCTGGTCTGCGCCGAGCGCACGCGCCCTTCGGCGAGGCCGGCCACACGGCCGATGCGCCAGCGGGTCTCGCCATCCGCCACGCCGTCGGTGCGGTGCTGCGCCCAGTGCCTCTGGAACGCCGTGACGGCGAGGGCGAGGGAGCGGTCGAACGCGCCCTCCGCGGCGACGCGGTAGCCGATCCGCCCGAGCGTACGGCGAAGCGACGCCACGCCCGGACCCTCGTCGCCGACCGCGAGCGTCGGCAGCGCCCGCGCCTCCTCCGGCGCCTCGCCCGGCCAGAGCCCGATGCCGGCAGCGGCGAGCGCGGCCCAAGGAAAGCGCTCGCCCGGGTCCTGTTTCCGTTCCGGCGCGATGTCGCTGTGCGCGACGACATTCCGGGGCGGGATCGGGTGCCGCCTGAGGATGTCGCGGCAGAGCGCGATCACGGTGGCGGTCTGAGCAGGGGGGAAGTCGCGATAGCCCCACTCGTGGCCAGGGTTGACGATCTCGATCCCGATCGACCGGTCGTTCAGAGATGCATGCCCGCGCCAGAAGGAGAGGCCGGCGTGCCAGGCGCGGCGGGCTTCCGGCACGAGCGCGAAGACGCGCCCGTCCTCCTCCACGAGATAGTGGCTCGAGACCTTGGCCTCGGGGTCGCGGAGCCGGGCGAGCGCCGCCTCGCCGCTCTGCATCCCCGTGTAGTGGAGCACCAGCGTGTCGATCGGCGCCCCGTCGGGGCGCGCGTCGTGGTTTGGGCTCGGCGCGTCGATCACGCTGACGGTCAGAGCCCACGCTCCCGTTTGATCCGGTTCCACGCCGCGTTGAACTCGGAGACGCGTCGCGTTGCCGCCTCGATGAAGTGCGGCGGCACGCCGCGTGCGGCGAGCGTGTCGGGGTGGTTCTCCCGCATCAGCCGGCGCCAGGTGGCGCGGATCTCCTCAGTCGAGGCGTTGCGGGAGACGCCGAGCACAGCGTAGGGGTCGGGCCCGGCGGGCTCGACGCGCCCCGCAGCGCCTGCGCGCGCCTGCTCCCACGCCCGCTCGGACAGGCCGAAGCGCGCGCGCACCGCGGCGAGGAACCGCTCCTCGGCCGGGTTGAGCGGCCCGTCCGCGCGCGCGACCGCGAACAGGGCGGCGAGCACCTCCTCGAGCACGGCGCGGTTGTCGGCGAATGCCTCGGCGAGCTTCTCGGCGAAGGGCTCGAACCCGTCTGCGCTCTCCCGCGCCCCGTCCCAAAGACGCGCGATGTCCTTGGCGTTCTCAGGCGCGAATCGAAACAGGCGCTTGAACGCGTCGATCTCAGACCGCTTCACCGGCCCGTCGACCTTGGCGAGCTTGGCCGCAAGAACGACGACGGCAATCGAGAACACGGTGTCGCGGCTGCCGAGCATCGCCGCGATCTCGGTCATCCGGAGCGGGTCGGGCCGGCCGAGCAGGTCGGCCGGGCGCATCCCGGAGAGCCCCTGGCCCCCCCGCGTGTCGGCCGCGTGCCCGAGCGCGGCGCCGAGCACCGCCCCCACGGGCCCGCCCATCGCGAAGCCCGCCACCCCGCCGAGGATCTTGCCCCAGACGCTCATCCCCGTCCGCTCACCGCACCCATGGAATGGTGCCGAACCCCTTGTCCGTGAAGGCCCCGTGCGCCTTGCCGCCGGAGCGGCGCGAGGCTACCACGGCGGCTTCGTGGCGGATATCTCGCCGCGCTCACGAGGAGATGATGGTCGCATGCGCGCGGCGGCGGAGACGGCAGGCTGGCAGTTCTGGATCGACCGCGGCGGCACCTTCACCGACATCGTCGCCCGCGCCCCTGACGGCACGCTCTCGACCTACAAGCTGCTGTCGGAGAACCCCAGGCGCTACCGCGACGCGGCGGTCGCCGGGATCCGGGCCGTTCTCGGGCTCGACGCCGACGCCCCGATCCCGCCGGGGCTGATCGCCGCCGTCAGGATGGGTACGACGGTCGCGACCAACGCCCTGCTCGAACGCAAGGGCGAGCGGACGCTTCTCGTCGTCAACCGGGGCTTCGCCGACACGCTCCGGATCGGCTGGCAGACGCGTCCGCGCCTGTTCGACCTCGCGATCACCCTCCCCTCGATGCTGTACGAGCGCGTGGTCGAGATCCCGGGCCGGCTGATGGTGGACGGCTCCGAGCGCGAGCCGCTCGACCTCGAGGCCACGCGCGCCCTGCTCGCGGAGGCGCATGCCGACGGCCTCTGCGCTGTCGCGATCGTGCTGATGCATGCCTGGAAGAACCCGGCGCATGAGCAGGCGGTCGCGGCGGTCGCGCGCGAGGTCGGCTTCGCCCAGGTGAGCGCGAGCCACGCGGTGAGCCCGCTCATCAAATGGGTCGGCCGCGGCGACACGACGGTTGCTGATGCCTATCTCTCGCCGATCCTCCGACGCTACGTCGCCCAGGTGGAGGCGGAGCTCGGCGACGCGCCGCTCTACTTCATGCAGTCGAACGGCGGGCTCGTGAAGGCGGGCGCGTTCCAGGGCAAGGATGCGATCCTCTCCGGCCCCGCGGGCGGGATCGTCGGGGCCGTGCGGACCGCCGCCATGGCCGGCTTCGACCGGATCATCAGCTTCGACATGGGCGGCACCTCGACCGATGTCGCCCTCTACGACGGCGCCTTCGAGCGCAGCTTCGAAACGCTGGTCGCGGGTGTGCGGATCCGCGCGCCGATGCTCGCGATCAACACGGTCGCTGCGGGCGGCGGCTCGATCCTGCACTTCGACGGCGCGCGCTACCGCGTCGGGCCCGACAGCGCCGGTGCCAACCCAGGGCCGGCCTGCTATCGCCGCGGCGGGCCGCTGACCGTGACGGATGCGAATGTCTGTGTGGGCAAGATCCAGCCCGCGCACTTCCCCGCGATCTTCGGCCCCGGCGGAGACCTGCCGCTCGATGCCGCGATCGTGCGCGAGTGCTTCACCGCTCTCGCCGCCCGGATCGCGCGCGACACCGCGACCCCGCTGCGCGACCCGCGCGAGGTGGCGGAAGGGTTCCTCCGCATCGCGGCCGCCAACATGGCGAATGCGATCAAGCAGGTCTCGATCGCCCGCGGGCATGACCCCTCCCGATTTGCGCTCCAGTGCTTCGGCGGGGCGGCCGGGCAGCACGCCTGCCTCGTCGCCGACGAGCTCGGCATGGAGACGGTGTTCATCCACCCCTTCGCTGGCGTGCTTTCGGCCTATGGCATGGGGCTTGCCGACCAGGCGGCGCTGCGCGAGGCGGCGGTGGAGCGTCCGCTCGAGCCGGCGGAGATGGGCCCCGTCGCCGCTGTGCTCGACCGGCTCGCGGCCGAAGCGGCGGAGGCGCTCGCAGCCCAGGGCGCCGACCGCGGCCGGATCCGGATCACCCGCACCCTCCACCTGCGCTACGAGGGCACCGACACGACGCTGCCGGTGCCGTTCGGCGATCTCGAAGCCACGCTCGCGGCCTTCACCGAGGCGCATCGCGCCCGCTTCGGCTTCGCCACACCCGAACGCCGGGTGATCGTCGAGGCGGCTGCGGTCGAGGCCATCTGTCCCGGCGAGACGTTGCACGAGGAGCGCCTCCCGGCACGCGGCGAGGAACCACTCGCCCCGATCGACCGCGTCGAGATGTTCACCGCCGGTCGCGCCTGGGACACCCCGGTGTTCGACCGCGCCTCCCTGCTCGCCGGCGACACGATCTCGGGCCCGGCCCTGATCCGCGAGGCGACGGCGACGACGGTGGTCGAGCCCGGCTGGCGTGCCGAGGTGACGGCGTCGAACCACCTCGTGCTGCGACGCGCGAGCCCCCGGCCGGGGCGCGACGCGATCGGCACCGGGGAGCAGGGCGAGGGCGCAGACCCGGTGATGCTCGAACTCTTCAACAACCTGTTCATGTCGATCGCGGAACAGGCCGGTCTCGTTCTGCAGAACACCGCCCAGAGCGTGAACATCAAGGAGCGGCTCGACTTCTCCTGCGCCGTCTTCGACGCCGAAGGAAACCTCGTCGCCAACGCCCCGCACATCCCGGTCCATCTCGGCGCGATGGGCGAGAGCGTGCGCACGGTGCTCGCCGCCCGCCGCTTCACGCTCAAGCCCGGCGACGTGGTGGCGCTCAACAACCCCTACAATGGCGGCACGCACCTGCCCGACATCACGGTGATCACGCCCGTGTTCGACGAGGCGGGGCGGGAGCTTCTCTTCTTCGTCGGCTCGCGCGGCCATCATGCCGATGTCGGGGGCGTTACCCCAGGCTCGATGCCGCCCTTGTCGCGCACCCTCGAGGAGGAGGGCGTGCTGATCGACAACTTCCTGCTCGTCGACGGCGGCCGCTTCCGCGAGGCGGAGTTCCGCGCCCTGCTCGCGCAGGCACGCTACCCCGCGCGCAATCCGGACATGAACGTCGCCGACATCAAGGCCCAGGTTGCGGCGAACGAGAAGGGCGTGCGCGAACTGAGGCGCATCGTCGCCGAGTTCGGGCTCGAGACGGTGCGTCGCTACATGCGGCATGTGCGGGACAACGCCGAGGAGAGCGTGCGTCGGGTGATCAACCGCCTGCGTGATGGCGCCTTCGACTACCAGATGGATGACGGCAGCCTGCTTCGCGTCGCGGTGCGCGTCGATCACGACTCGCGAAGCGCGGTGATCGACTTCACCGGAACGGGCCCGCAGCGACCCGACAATTTCAACGCCCCACCGGCGGTCACGCGCGCCGCCGTGCTCTACTGCTTCCGCTGCCTCGTCGGCGCCGACATCCCGCTGAACGACGGCTGCCTCAGGCCGATCACCATCATCGTTCCGGAGGGCTCCTTTCTCGCACCAAGGCCTCCGGCGGCGGTCGTCGCCGGCAATGTCGAGGTCAGCCAGGCGGTGACGAACGCCTTGTTCGGCGCGCTCGGCGCGATCGCCTGCAGCCAGGCGACGATGAACAACTTCACCTTCGGCGACGGCACGTTCCAGTACTACGAGACGATCTGCGGCGGCACAGGCGCCGGCCCGGGCTTCGACGGCACCTCCGCCGTGCAGACGCACATGACCAACACGCGGATGACCGACCCGGAGATCCTCGAGCTCCGCTACCCCGTTCTGCTCGAGGAGTTCTCGATCCGCCGCGGCTCGGGCGGGGCAGGGCGCTGGCGCGGCGGCGACGGAGCGGTGCGTCGGATACGGTTCCTCGCGCCGATGACGGCGGTGATCCTCGCAAGCCGGCGCACCGTCCCGCCCTTCGGACTCGCCGGCGGGGCGGACGGAGCGCCGGGGCGGCAGCGTGTCGAGCGCGCCGACGGCACCGTCGTCGAGCTCTCCGGCACCGACCGGGTCGAGCTCCTCCCCGGCGACGTGGTGGTGATCGAGACTCCCGGCGGCGGCGGCTACGGCTCTCCGTGAGCACGCACAGGTGCCGAGGGGGCCTCGGCGCTTGTGAACCCACCCGCGCTCTGGCAAGTCGCTCGCGTGGCTGCCCTTCTCCGCCTCCTTGCGTGGTTCGCCGCGTTCCTCGCCGCGCTTGCGGTGCTCGCGGCCTGGCTCGTGCCGCCGCGGCTCGACTGGTCGGCCTATCGCGCTGAGCTCGAGCGGATCGCCTCCGCCGAGCTCGGGCGGGAGTTCCGGATCGACGGCCCCTTCGCGCTGGCGCTTCTGCCCGAACCGCGCCTCGTCGCGCGGGGTGTCGCCATCGGCGAGGCGGGCGACACTGTCACCGGAACGGCCGAGGAGCTTCGCCTCACCCTCGCTCTCGGCCGGCTCTTGATCGGCGAGGTGGCGGTAAGCGAGCTGACCCTCGTCGCCCCGCGCCTCGCCATCCGCGATGTGCCGATCCCGCTCTGGGCGGCGTCGTCCCGCCCCCCGCCGTTTCTCGCCGGCACGCGCGTCTCGCTCGAGCGGGGCGAGATCACCGTCGGCACGGTCCGTCTCGCCCATGTGTCGGGGCGGCTTTCGGCGCAGGGGCCATTCGGCCCCTACACGCTCGTGGGGCGGTACTCTCTCGGGTCGATGCCGGTCGAGGCGCAGCTGACGCTCGGCCGGGCGGGGCTTGACGGGGCGGCGACGCTGGAGGCGGCGTTCTTCGGCCGCGGCGCGCGCGTCGCCGTCGCCGGCGTGGTGCTGCACGGCGGGTTCGTCTTCTCCGGGAAGGTGGAGGCGGAAGGGGCCGATCTCTCGCAGCTTCTGCCCGCTCCGGCTCTACCCTTCCGCGCCGAGGCGCGTCTCGCCGTCGAAGGCGGGGCGGGCAGCGCCGACCAGCTCACGCTCCAGCTCGGCCCCTCGCGACTCTCAGGCGCGGCAAGCTTCGCCACCCGGCCCGAGCCGAGGGTGGACATCGCTCTTGCCGGCGTGCGCTTCCCGCTCGACCCGTGGGTGGCTCCCGCGAGCGGCGCGCTTGCCGCCACCCCCTTCCCGATCGGGCTCGATCTC
>Ga0209691_1001296_pt1 | contig 15118 bp, 9 predicted proteins | sample YNPMSBMetaG_FD_187120 | JGI IMG/M metagenome (GOLD analysis project Ga0209691, IMG submission 187120) | Anoxygenic and chlorotrophic microbial mat microbial communities from Yellowstone National Park, USA - YNP MS-B MetaG (SPAdes) (version 2) ... | reverse complement strand
GGTAGCGGGGTCGGAGGTGTGGTAGCCGGCGTGGTAGGCTTGGAGGTAACTTTCGATGGTAGCCAAGGGTGAGCGGGTCAGCGAACGGATGTCCTGCGGGGAAAGACCGCGTTGGTGCAAGGCCAGGATGAGTTGGGGGCGGCCGGCGGCCAAGGTGTGAGGAAGGGTCAGAAAGCGATAAGGTTGGCAGAAAAAGTGGAGGGTGGTACGTTCCAGGCGGCGGGAGTGGAGGGGCAGGCCGACGCGGGCAGTGGCATAGATGGAGTACGGCAGAGGGGTCGCTGCGGCCCGGAGCACCAGCGGTGGGTCAGGCGAGCCCACGGGATGCTGCGGCACAGGGAGTTGGGTCCATTGCGTCTGCGGCGGTCGGCGTGAACGGGGGCGGGAGTGGTGCCTGGGGACGACGCATGGCAGGGGTTGACCGAATCCGGGAATTGGTTCAGAAGGTTGGCGAGAGCTGGTGTCGGGTGGTGCGATGGGGTGGTGGGACGGGTCGGTCTCAGGGGAAACAGCGGGGTGGTGCTGAAGGTGGGCGTCGAGTTGGGCAACGTTGGAGAAGCCGGTAGCTTCGAGGAGGAAATCGACGAGGCGGGAAGGCCCAGAGACGACGGAGCCGTCCGGCAGGAGCAGGCCACGCAGGAGGATGCCGCCGTAGCCTTGGCCATCGCTGAAGGTGAGGTCGAGCCCTTTGAAGGAACCGCCGCGGTAAGCAGAGTCGACACGGTGGAAGTACCAGCGGCCGTGGAGTCGCTGGAGGGGATGGCGGTGGCAGAAGGGGTCTGGGTGCTGGGTGGCGAACCAGTAGAATTCGATTTCCTGAAGGCGGCAGGGGAGGCCGGCGACGCGGAGTTCGGTGTGGAGAAGAAGTTGTCGGGCAACGTGATGGAATGCGTCGCTGGGATTGGCAGGGTCAGAAAAAGGTGGCGTGGGGAGGAACATGGTTGGAGAACGAGCGGGGGAGTCCTACAGAGGGATGTTACAGGATGCGGAGGTGGCGGAGGAAGTCGGCCTCACGAGCGATCTGTTCATCGGTCAATCCCCCGGGTCGCAAAAGAGTAGCGGTGACGGCCCGGCCGGAGGTCAGGTCGGTGGCGGAGATGTTGATGCGGCCGTTGGGTGCGACGGCACAGCGGACACGGACCGGGGAACCTCTGGGCAGACCAGGGGGCAAGTTTTCGATCCAACATTCCCCGATGGGAATGCAGGCTTCGGCCTGATGGGCTTCACCCTGGAGGACGCGGATGCGAATGCGGGATTGATGGTCTTTGACCGTGTAGTAGATATGCTCAGCGACGGCGGGCAATTGGGTATTTTTGGGGATGAGTTGGTGGTGGAGGCGCTGGGAGCCATTGCGGACTTCGATGCCGATGGCGTGGGCGTTGACGCTGATTTCGACGATGTCGGCCCAGGGGTAGAAAGCGGGATCGGCGGTTGCCTCGTCGGAGGAAGGGGTGGAAGAAGGGGGTGAAGGTTGTTGGCGTTGGGCGGCGAGGATAGCAGCATGGATGGCAGCCCCACGGGCGACCGCTTCGCTGACGGGCAAGGACGCCTCGGGGGGCCGACCACTCAAATCCGTCAGGAGTCGGCTCACAGCGGGCATGTGCGTGCTGCCACCGATGAGTAAGACCTGATCGATCTGGTCCCAGGAGCGTTGGGCGTGGCGGAGCAGTTGTTGGGTGGTCAGGCGGGTCCGCAACAGAAGATCCGCGGTCAGTTCCTCGAACTGGCTACGGGTAACAGGCAAGACCAGACGATGTCCGTCATGTAAGACGGTAAGGGTCGTTTGCTCGATTTTGGAGAGAGTACGTTTGGTACGTTCGGCGGTGGCCAGGAGGTGGGCGTAGGAACGGGGGTCGTCGCGGGGATCCGAGTGGAAGTGTTGGCGAAATTGTTCGGCAGCCCAGTCGGCCAGACGTTCATCCCAGTCCCGACCGCCGAGGTGAACATCCCCTTCGATAGCGAGGACTTGGAAGTGGCGACGGGCCAGTTTCACCAGAGTCACGTCGAAGGTACCGCCTCCCAGGTCATACACAAGGATAGTACGGTGTGAGGAGGGAGCGGCGATGGGGTCAGGGGTATCGAGGATCGGACGGGTCCAACCACTGGCATGGGCGTAGGCCAGGGCGGCAGCCGTCGGTTCATCGAGGATATCCAGAACCGGCAAGCCGGCAATCCGACCGGCATCGAGTGTAGCTTTGCGCCGGGTGTCGTCGAAGTAAGCGGGGACGGTGATGACACAGCCGGCGATGGGGCCGGCGGCGGCCTGAGCGTCGAGGGCGAGCTTCTTCAGCAGAATGGCAGCGAGGGTTTCGGGGCGGAAGTCGCGACCGGCCACGGGACGCCCGTAACTGGGGTGGCCCATCCGTCGCTTGATCAAGGTGGCCACGCGTTCGGGCTGCTCCAAGGCCATGTCCAGGGCAGCGGGACCGACCACGGCGGTGCCATCGGGAGCCAGATAAACGGCGGAAGGGGTCAACACTTCCCCATCACGATTGGGAAGCATGCGGGTGCGTCCGTCCGCTTCGAACAGGGCAACGGCACTATAGGTCGTACCCAGGTCGATGCCGATCCACATAGTGTCAGACCCTAGCAGCTGGTCGGTCAATCACCCGTGCGGGAAACGCGCCAGAGTCGAAGCCCCCGCTCTGTCCCGTTTGCGCTTGGCAGCTATCTTCCCGTCGGCAACTTCCGGAATGGGCCGGGGATATATCCTGCTGCATGTCATTGTAACAGCCGTGGTCCCGACCCGTAAAATCAGGATCGCGACCCGTAAATCAGGGTTCTTCCGCCGGCAATCAGTGCGACCGACCTGCCACAAACCGGCGGAGCCGAACCGAGGGCCGCACACCAGCAGAGGCCAGACAGTGACACGATCAGATCAGGAGGTGCGCCGGTGCCACGATCAAGTCGTCTCTTCGGGAAGCTGGATGAGGGGGCCAGAGGTACCGGTGCCGCCACGCAATTCCCGTTTGCTTTCGCGGGGTCGTGAGGAGGCATCGGCAGTTTCCTCGGTGGCTGTCGCTTCCTCGTGGGGCTGACCACTGTCGAGCTGTCGCATCGACAAGCCGATCTTCCGCTCCTTCGGGTCCACCCGCAAGACCTTCACTTCCACCTCCTGACCCACCTGGACGACCTCTTCGGGGCTTTCGACTTTGTGGTCGGCCAGTTCGGAGATGTGGAGCAAACCTTCCAGACCGGGCTCCAGTTCGACGAACACCCCGAAGTTGGTCAGTTTGGTGACGCGGCCGCGATATTTCTGCCCCGGGATGTAGCGGCTGGGAATGTCCGTTTCCCACGGATCAGGACTCATTTGCTTCAGACCCAAGCCGACGCGCTTGCGTTCCTGATCCACATTGAGCACAACACAGGTGATCTGCTGCCCTTTTTGCAGGATTTCGGCAGGGTTGGACACCTTGCGTACGTGGCTCATGTCGCTGACGTGGAGCAGACCTTCGATCCCCTCTTCGATTTCAATGAAGGCTCCATAGCTGGTAAGGTTTTTGACGGTGCCGGTGACAATGCTGCCGGGCGGATATTTGCGGGTGACCTCATCCCAGGGATTGACCTGGCACTGTTTGATCCCCAGGGAGATTTCCTTCTTCTCGTGGTTGATGGCCAGGACCTGAACCTCGATTTTGTCTCCGATATTGACCACCTCGCGGGGATCGTTGATCCGTTTGACCCAGGACATTTCCGAGATGTGGACCAGCCCTTCAATGCCGTCTTCGAGCTTGACGAAAGCCCCGTAGGGCATGATGTTGACCACCTCGCCGATGTGACGACTGCCCACGGGATACTTCTGCTCGATGTTCTCCCAGGGGCTAGGAGTCTTGTGCTTGAGAGACAGGGCGATTTTTTCTTTTTCGCGGTCGATGTGCAGAATATAGACTTCGATTTCCTGGTCGAGCTTGACCACGTCGTGGGGATTGGTGATGCGGTGCCAGCCCATGTCGGTGACGTGGAGCAGACCATCGATACCGCCCAGATCGACGAAAGCCCCGAAATCGGCGATGTTTTTGACGATGCCTTTGCGGATTTGCCCTTCTTGCAGTTCGGCCAGCAATTTTTCCTTCTGGATCTTGCGGCGGTCCTCGATCAACTTGCGGCGGCTGACCACGATGTTGCGTCGTTGCTCATCGATCTTGAGAATGACGCACTCGATGGTTTTGCCGATGTAGTCGTCCAGGGACTGAGGCCGACGAATGTCCACCTGCGAAGAGGGGAGAAACGCATTGACGCCGATGTTGACCAGCAGACCGCCTTTGACTTTCTTCAGGACAACCCCGCTGACCACATCCCCTTCCTTGCATTTTTCCAGGAAGGTGTTCCATTCTTTCTGACGTTTGGCTTTGCGATAAGACAGTTGGATGGTACCGTCATCCGTTTCCGCGTCTTCAATGAGCACCTCGACCGTGTCCCCTGGTTGGGGCAGGTGCAGGGCACCGGTTTCATCCCGCCATTCTTCGACCTTGACGACCCCTTCCGATTTGTAGCCGATGTCCACGACCACTTCTTCACCGCGGATTTCCAAGACTTTGCCGGTGACGACTTTGTTCGGTTCGTAGTCCCGATCCTGGTTGTACAACCATTCCGGGAGGGCTTGCTGGAAGTCCTGCTCGGTCTGCTGGATGATCTCTTCACCCAGTTCGATTTCGCGCATCAGCTTGCGGTTGGGCATAAACACACGATCCAGAGAAAAGGGGGGAATTCAGGGGGAAGGCTCTGTCTCTAGTCCGTAGGGCTGACCCGAGGTAGGCTTCCTGGCCTCAAGGGTGACCTAGGGGACAGGGCTTGGCCCCTTAGGATTCGCGTTCCGCTCGACGACCACCGTCGAGACCTCCAGACACGCGGAGTCTGGGAATTGTATGATCTGGCACGATCAGAAGAAAGGGGCATATTCTATTTTGCAAGGCCGTGGATGATCGTAACCGGTGGGAGAAGCGAGCAGAGGGGACCACCTCCCACGGCGGTCGGCAGAGTTCCGAGGCAAAACCCGGCCACGCCATTTTGGGTTTTCGCATAACACTTCCGTGGGAAGCAACTATGGGACAGAGAGTAGAATGGCTCCTGGCCATCCAGGGATTGTGGCGGCAGAAGGTGCGAAGTTTTTTGACTCTGCTGGGGATCGTCCTCGGGGCGTTGGCGTTGGCCTTCAGCGTATCCTTGACGTTGGGATTGCGGGCGTTCATCACGCGGGAGTTCCACGGTCGGGCGGAGTTCTGGCGGGTGCTGGTGCATGCTGATCCGACGGATGGGGATGTGGCAGCGGCACCTGCTGCAGTGGTGACGATCCGTGGTACGATCGCACCGGAACGCCAGGTCCGGTTGCAAGCGGCTTTAGCGGAACGGTATTTCTCGCGGCATCCCCGGCGAGGTCAGCGGATGCTCACCCCGGAATTGCTCTCTGAATTGGCCACCTGGCCGGATGTCGAAGCGGTCCAGGCTTATCGCAGTGTCGAGGCCCGTGTGAGCTTGCCGGCAACGGAAGCCGTCGCCTTCGGAACTCTGGTGAGCGGACCCCTGGACGAACTCGCGCCTCGGCTGCTCTGCGGCCGGCTCCCTCAACGCGGCGCCAAGGAAGTGGTGGTCAGTGAACTGGTCCTCTACGATCTGGGTCGAGGTAACGATGCCGATCTGCCCGCTATGCTGGGAACCGAAGTCCAGGTAGTCCTGGGCCGGGTACGTCAATCCCCTCCAGTAGCCCTGGCCCGTGTGTTGAGCGGCCGACTCGTCGGGGACGATTTGACCCGTGTGCAACTGGAAGCCCTGGAGCATCTGGCGGAACAACTCCCCCAGCGCCTGGATCAGTTCTCCTTGACCCCTGCTGAGCGCACCGCCCTGCAGGCCTTGTTGAGCCCTTCCCCAACCCCTTCCCCGCCCACCGATGCTACGACCACGCTGCGAGACACCTTCCGCATCTGTGGGGTCGTTCGCCTTCTGACCCGCGAGGAACGCAAGCGGCGCAACCCCTTGGATAACTGGGAACTGGCTCGCGCTGACCTGTTTCTGGCACCGGAGCCGGGTGAAGACGTGTTACGTGGGTTACCCTGGATCCGCGAAGGGGATGTGGGGGCAGCTTTGTTGCAGATTCGCCCCGGTGGAAACGTGCTGGACGTGGTCCGGGCGGTCGAAGCGAGGCACCTGCGGACCATCTCGGCTGCCAAATGGTTCGCCAGCGCTCAACGAGAGGTGACCTTGATCGCTACCGGGCTGAATCTCTTCGCCTTCCTGGCCCTCGGGGTTGCGACGGTCGGCATCGCCAATACTCTGGTCACCAGTGTGCTGGAGCGGACGCGGGAGATCGGCATCCTGCGGTCCGTCGGAGCCACCCAAGGTCAAGTGCAGTGGCTGTTCCTGCGAGAAGGGATGCTCCTGGGGGGTGTAGGGGGCGGCTTGGGTCTGCTCCTGGCGCGCTTGCTGATGTGGCCTGCGGATGCCTGGTTGCAAGCTCAAGTGGCTCAACTGGCCAGCGAGGAAAAGCTCCTCTCCGCTTCGCTCTTTGTTACCCCTTGGTGGCTTTGGCCGGCGACCTGGCTGTTCGTCCTTTTCTGGACTCTCCTAGCCGCAGTCTATCCTGCCCGCCGAGCCGCCCAGCTCGACCCAGTCCAGGCTCTCCGCTACGAATGACGACCGGCCTGGACCACACCGGCAAACCCGGATCGGGTTACACACCAAACAAGGCAAGGGATGGAAGGAGGGAATGGATCGACGAACGAGGGATGGAAGAGGAAATGTAAATGAGGCGGACATTGTGGTCCGCCTGCCCGGATGGAGTTCGACCAACTCACGCTCTGCCGTCAGGGGGAGGTGGACATCACTGCGTCACCACCAACCGCCTCAGATGACCTCGGGCAGGGGTTTGGCTTCGACCAGATGCTGAGGTCGGCCGGTGGGATCCAGCACCGTGGTGGTGGAGGGATCCAGACCGAGGTTGTGGTAGAGGGTGGCAACAATTTCGGAGAAATGGACGGGCCGGTCTTTGGCATAGCTGCCGGTGCGATCGGTGCTGCCGATGACCTGACCGGTCCGCATGCCTCCACCGGCGAGAATAGCGCAGCTGACCGGTGCCCAGTGGTCCCGCCCGGCATCTTTGTTGATGCGTGGGGTACGGCCGAATTCACCCCAGGCGATGACGGTGACATCATCGAGCAGGCCGCGGACTTCGAGGTCTTCCACCAGCGCGGTGAGGCACTGATCCAGTTTGCTGCCATGGTCGCGGACCAGGGCGAAGTTGCCACCGTGGCTATCCCAGCGACCATAGCTGAGAGTAACCACGCGGGCCCCGGCTTCGATCAGGCGGCGGGCGATCAGCAGATGCTCATTGACGGTCGGGGCACCGTCGTACTGATAGTTATAAGGCTTGCCATCGCCGTAACGTTCGCGGAGCTTGGGGCTTTCCCGGGACAGATCGAGCGCTTCCACCAGCTTGGAGGAGGTCAGGATTTCCAGGGCGCGTTGCGTATTGTTGTCCGCGGCTTCCAGGGTGCCGGCGTAGTCGAGCTGCCGCTTGAGGTTATCGAAGGCTTGCAGCAGAGTTTTGCGCTCCGGCAGGTGGTCACGATTGGCGACATTGAGGACCATGTTGGCCATATCCGGACCACTGGGACGGAAGGCGGCAAAAGTAGGACCCAGGAAACCGGGTTGTCCCGGATCGCTCCAGGGGACATGCTGGGTGAGTTCAGCCAAACCGATAAAGGGCGGGACGCTGGGATCAACTGGTCCTTGCAAACGTGCCACTACGCTGCCGATGCTCGGACGACCTCCCATGTTGGCCAACGAATTGGCAGGCCAGCCTGTAGTGCACAGGATGGCATCATGACGATCCTGCAAGCCGACGACGCTGCGGATAAAAACGAACTTGTGAGCCAAACGAGCGATCCGCGGGAAGCATTCGCCGATCTGGATACCGGGCACACTGGTGGGGATCGGCCGGAATTCCCCACGGATTTCGGCCGGGGCTTCCGTTTTGATGTCCCACATGTCCTGATGAGGGGGACCACCGCCGAGGAAAATGTGGATCAACCCTTTATGGCGAGTGCGGGGAAACGGGTCTTGAGCCGCTTCCGCTCGGAGCAGATCCCGCAACGTCCAATGAATACCAGCAAAAGAAAACGCCCCAATCGACAGGAACGCTCGGCGGCTGATACCATCGCAGAAGCGGGCTGTACCGATGGGAATGTGCAACATACGGTGGGACCTCCTTCAGGCAGACTCGTTTCCACTAAGAAGAGGGAAACAGGTGGGCTCGATTCTGGCGGGATGCAAGCCGTTTATGGCAGCGTTCACGGCGGGGTAACGAACTAATCGTAGTATAGTATACCGTGCGGACGGGCGAGCTTGCAATATAAAAATCGTGAAAAATCATGGGGGAGCGTAGGGAAGATCCCCTTCCGCACGCGAGAGAGGAGATGGGGCGATGCGTGTTTCGGAAGATATTTTGCAGCGGTTGCGGCAGTTTGACACGCCGACGGTCTGCAACGTACTGGAGCTGTTCGAGTATCGGCCGCGGACAACTGGTTACATGGACGGCCGGATCCGGGCCTGCTTTCCGCAGTTGCCACCGATGGTCGGTTTCGCCACCACTGCAACGTTCCGGGCCGCCGCTCCGCCCCGCAGTGGTGATACCTACATGGGACTGAGCGAGCAGGTCGAACGGATCGCCGCCCGGAGTGAACCCCAGGTAGTCGTCTTCCAGGACTTGGACGATCCGCCGGTGGCTGCCACCTTCGGGGAAGTGATGTGCGCCACCTACAAAGCCTTCGGTTGCGTCGGTATCATCACCAGCGGGGCTGGCCGCGACCTCGATCAGATCGAGAAGCTGCATTTCCCCTGCTTCACCAGTGGCACGATCTGCTCCCACGGCTACACCCAGATTGTAGCCCTGGATTGTCCGGTTCGTGTTGGCGGAGTGTGGGTCCATCCGGGCGATTTGCTTCACGGAGATCGCAACGGGGTGACGACCATTCCGGTCGAGTTGGCGGGCTGGGTGGCCGACGCCTGCCCGGAGTTTCTCGCTGCCGAGGCGATCATCCTCGAATATCTCCAAGCCGGGAATGTCACCCCTGCCGGCTTCGCCCAAGCCCGGGACGAATGCAAACGCCGTATCCACGAACTGGGTCAGAAACTCCGCCAGCACACCGCCCGCCTGCAGATCATCTGACCGGTTCCAGCGACTTCTTGATCGGTTCCTGCACCAACCTCAGCAACCCAACAAATAAGCGACGAAAGAAGCCCTGGTGACTGCAAAAAAGAAGCCCTGGTAACTGCAAAAAAGAAGCCCTGGTAACTGCAGACAGCCGTGGCACATCAGAATCCGCTCCCTTTCAGGCTGCGGTGCCCGCCTTCAGGCCTTCAGACCCCGTGGATGATCACCCGGAACTAAGCTTTACGGTCCCGCAAGAGCAGGTGGTTTGTCGTGATCCTTCCCACCTTTATCATTCATCAAATTTTCCCCCGAATTTTCCCTTGAAAGAGTCTCGGGAAGGTTTTAGAATACATCACCGTTTTGAGAATCTTTGGCCTCCTTCTCGCGGTACTCATGGTACAGAGCCTGTTGCCTGAATAGAGCACCGCTTGGTACCGAGGATGTTATGGACGTGCGACTGTTGGGTGGTCTGACCTGCGGGTTCGTCGGTGTGCTGCTAGCAGGCTGCTCGGGTGGAACTCCGCTTTATCCGGTCAGCGGCAAGGTGACGCATAAGGGCAGTCCGTTGTCCGGTGCCCTGGTCACCTTCCACCCCAAAGATAGCAACGATCCCCGGGCGGAACGGCCGACAGGATATACCAACGAAGACGGTACCTTCAAGCTCACCACCGGCCAGAAAGAAGGGGCACCGGCAGGACAATATGTCGTGACGGTGATCTGTACTCGCAAGGTGCCGACGGAGAACAAAGGAAAGATTTTCAACACCGGTGGCACCGACGAGACGGTGGACATTCTCGGCGGTGCCTACGCTAACCCTCAGGCGTCCAAAATCACGGTTGAGGTCAAGCCGGGGCCGAACGAAGTTCCGATCAACCTGCAATGACGGGATCGAGCTGGAAGAGGAGAAAACTTCTCATTCCACGAATTGTGTTCGGTTCCCTCGGGCTTTCGTCGGTTGAAGAGCTGCCCGGGTCGTTGCCATAGCCTTTTACCGGCGTGCAACGATCCATGTTCATACGGGTGTTTTATGGTGTTTCTCTGATTCCTTACTTTCATCGAGGAGGTTTGTGTTATGCGTGCTGTGCAAAAGAAGCGGTATCGCTCGCCACAGGGCTTCACCCTGATCGAGCTGTTGGTGGTCATCGCGATTATTGCGATTCTGATCGGTCTGTTGCTGCCGGCGGTGCAAAAGGTGCGGGAAGCGGCGGCCCGCATGAGCTGCTCCAACAATCTCAAGCAGATCGGCCTAGCGGTTCACAACTACCACGATGCCAACGGTTACCTGCCGCCGTGGGGATTCGATTTCAACCCGGCTCCCCCCGGCAATCCCTTGGGACCGCAGACGCAAGGTCACGCCGCTCTGACGCTCATTTTGCCCTATATCGAGCAGGGGAATATTCTCCAGGCGGGGAATCTGCAGTTATCGGTGCTCGATCCGCGGAACTGGCCACCCAATTGGGGTACCAATCCAGCCGTTACCACACGGGTGAAAGTGTACATGTGTCCGTCGGCACCGGAGCGGGATATTGACTACGCCCCCTATTTCGTACAACAGTTGGGGCTACCCAATGCTGGGCCGTTCCGCCTCGGTCCTTCGGATTATGCACCGATTCGTGGCTATCACAGCAACTTCCGCAACGCGTGCGCTCCCACCAGTCCGTTGCCCCCTTCCAACGGATTTAACCCTGGCAACGATAACGGTGGCGCCTTCGGAATCAAAGGTCTGATGACCGCCAACGGCCTGACGGTAGGACGCATCTCGATCGTCCACCTGACCGACGGCTCCTCCAACACCCTGCTGGTCGCCGAAAGCGCCGGCCGACATCAAGTCTATGCCCGCAATCGGCTGACCTCGGCGTGGGCGTTGAACGCTTCATACTTCGACTACAACGCCACCATCCAGGTCCGTGGTTTTAGCAACGATGGTTTGTTCGTGGATGGCGGGTGCTGTGTCATCAATTGCACCAACGGCGGCGACGCGGCTGCCTATCAAATGTATTCCTTCCACACCGGTGGGATGAACGCTCTGCGAGGAGACGGCTCGGTCCAGTTCATCCGCGACTCCGTCGCTCCGGCGATCGTGGCCGCTCTGGTCAGCCGCAATGGCCAAGAAGTCAACGTGAATATCGATTGAGTGGACCTTGGGAGACGACTTACGCAAAGATCGAACGATCCCCTGTAACGACCCAGCGACCTTTCGGGGAAGCTTAGGTCAGCGGCAAGCGGATCGAGTAAGTCAATACCCCTTCCCCACTCCGGATCAACCAACCCGGATCGAACCGTGGCCGGCTGGGACATACACCCAGATGGGGCCACGGTTATGTTTTGGACATTGCTAAAACCGGGGTTTGACGATCAGCGACGATGAGCGGGAGGCAGCGATTCAGGCGGGGTTTGACGGAATAGATGTGTAGGAAAGATGCCGGGGGGATTCGATGGTAGAAAGCAAGCTGCTGGGTCCCCGGCGAAGATCGGGACGAAGGAGGAGTTGGTAACAAGCTAGTAAATTCTGGCCCATCCGGTGTCGGTCGAAGCGAGCGCAGGCCGTGGCACGGGCATTCTGACCCATGCGGTTACGTAGATGCGGATCGAGGATGGCCCGACGTAGAGCCTGGACGAGACGGCTCAGGTCGCCGGGGGGAAACTTCAGGGCATCGACACCGTCAGTACACAATTCATCCGCTCCACCTGCAGCACTGACGATCACGGTGCGCCCACAGGCCATCGCTTCGACAATCGTCCGGCCGAACGGCTCAGGCCGGGTGCTGGCATGGACCACTATGTCCAAGCCCCGGTAAACCGCGGCGATGTCCTGCTGGAAAGGGATCAGGTGACAGTAACCATTCAGCCCAAGTTGGCCGATCAGCAGCTGAAGCTCTTCCGGAGAGAATTGCGATCCGAAGGTGTGGTAGATCGGCCCACCAACGATGTAGAACTGCACCGGCGGCAGCGATTCACGCAGCAATTGGGTGGCAGCCTGGAGGAAAAGCTCGTGCCCTTTCCAACGGGCGTAGGTGGCGACCAGGCCGATACGAACCGGGGGGCAATGATCGGCACCTGCTCGGGCACGGACCACGTTATCCCAGTTGAAAGTAGGGCCGTGGGGAGAGAAGTAGCCGGTGTCAATGCCGTTGTAAAGCGTGTGGATGGCGGTGCGGGGGAATAGTCGTTGCGCATCCTCGGCAACGGCTTGGGAGTTGGCGAACATCAAGTGGGGGCGGCGGGCAATCCGCGGCAGCCAGCGGCTCAAGTAGGGACGCGGAGAGAGAAAATCATGCAGATGCCAGACGATGCGGGCACCAGCAGGAGCCACCCAGCCGCTGAGAAGGTGAAACTTGAGGGCGTTGGAGTGGACGATGGCAGGACGCCACCGTAACAGCAGGCGACGCAACCGACACACGTAAGACGGCAAAGACCAGGCAGCCTCCCACCAGCGTGGGCCGAAACGGGGGTACCGACGCGACGACAGAGTTGGGGACCACAGCCGATACGATTCGCCGAGGTGGCGGATGGCTTGCGGGAGGGGAAGGATGCAGGTGCGGACCTGCCGCTGCTGCAGTTGGCTGACCAGGGGCCCGTCTTCACCTACGATCACACCGATAGTCCAGTCGGGGCAAAGTCGTCGCAGTTCGTCGAGCATGTCCAGCAAACTGCGTTCGGCTCCACCCAAGGCGGCAATCGGCGTGAGGAAAGCCACATGCATATCAGAAGTACTTCCGGGAGCTGCTAGGGTTTAGAAGCTGCTGGGCCCTCGAAGCGATGGTTACCAGATTTTTCAGCGCAATCGGAGGGAAAGGCGATGGTTGCTGGGGACGTCGGCCTTGATGCGGGTCAGGCTTGGGGTGTCCACCTGCATAAGGTTCTGGCATAAGGTTCTGGGGTCATCTGGCAGAGGAGGCGTAGATCTGCGTGTCGGCCTTTAGGGGAGGGAAAGTTGCTGGCGTTGGACAACATCGGCCAGAATGACCAGCGCCAGGATATGCAATCCCCCGACCGACGGATCACCGCGGCCGAAGCGTTGCCACAGTTGTTCGATCCTCTGGTATGAGAAGCCGATGTTGGACCACAAATGGGGTTGGAGGAGGCGTTCTTGGGCCAGGGAACGTAAGGGTCCGCGGAGCCATTGCGGCCAGGGGAAGGTGAAGCCACGTTTGGCGGAACCGAGTACCCAGGAAGGAAAGCGGGGACCCACTGCTTGGACCAGAAGCTGTTTGGGTTGATGCTGAGACCATTTCCAACGTCCTGGCCAGGTTGCGACCAGCTCCACCAGAGGGTGATCGAGAAACGGCACACGGATTTCCAAGCCGTGCACCATGCTGTAGGCATCGGCGTCACGCAGCAGCATATGGCGGAGGTAGCCGTGGATTTCGAGATAACTGATCTGGTTGAACCGGTCCAGGCCGGCTGGTGGCGGCGGCAGAGGTTGGTACAATCCGGTGAAGGGGTCGCAGGAAGAGGGCAGCGGCAACAGAGTGCGACGTTCGAGAGGCAAAAACAGTTCGCGGCGCAGCAGGTACAATGCCGACAATCCCGCGGGACGCACGGCCAGTTCGACCGCTTTCAGCAGGGCCCGGGAATGCAGCCAGCGGGCCAGTCGTCGCAGGGCATCGCGATAAGGACGCAGCAGAGAGAACCAACTGCTCCAGCGAACCAGGGGGGGCAACTGACGGAAGGTGGCGTAACCACCGAATAATTCGTCTCCCCCCAGACCGCTCAAAGCCACTGTTAGACCAGCTTGCCGGGCCGCACGGGCCACATAATAGGTGTTGAAGCCATCCACGGAGGGTTGGTCGGTCGCCGCCAGGACTTGAGGAAAGTCGCGGAGCAGGTCACTGCCCTGGAGCCGGACCGTATGATGCTGGGTACCCAGGTGGTGGGCCACCTTAGCCGCTGCGGCCGATTCATCCCATTCGGGTTGATCGAAGCCGATGGTAATGGTGCACACTGGCTGGCGGCGAATTTCGTTGGCAAGGGTGACCAAGGCGGTAGAATCAATTCCCCCCGACAAGAAGATTCCTATGGGTACATCGGAGAGCAGGTGTTGCTGCACCGTTTCCCGCAGCTGTTGGGCCAGTTGGGGGATGACCTTCTGCCGAGTGGTACCACTGGGAAGCGTGGAGCAGGGCCAGGACCAATACCGCCGCCGATGGCACAGTCGCCCATCCCAATCGCATCGCCACAGGGTGGCGGGCTCGAGAGCTTCCACTCCCTGGACATGACTAAGTTCGCCATAGACCGCTCCCTGAGCCAGAAAAGACTCCACTGCGGCCAGGGACAAACGACGGGGGACCAGTTCCGCTCCTGCTGCCAACAAAGCTCGCACTTCCGAGGCAAACAGCAAGCCACCGCAAGCGGGACGGAAGACGTACAGAGGTTTGATGCCCAAGCGATCCCGCGCCAGCCAGACACAGCGGCGGTTTGTGTCCACCAGGGCGAAGGCGAACATCCCCCGCAATTGTTCCACCCACTTTTCGCCCCATAACCGGTAGGCTAGCAATATAGTTTCGCTATCCGACTGGGTGCGGGGGACCAGACCGGCCTGAGCCGCGGTGAGTGCTCCTAGTTCACGATAGTTGTAGATTTCGCCATTGAAGGTCAGCCACAGGGAGGCATGAGCCGGGTCTGGGTAAGCCATCGGTTGGTTGGCAGCCGTGGACAAATCCAGGATGGCCAGACGGGTATGGACCAGCACCACCGGAGGAGCCGTGGCAGCAGGGTCATCAATCTCCACACAGCCGCTTCCATCCGGTCCCCGATGTCGCAGAGCGGCGAGCATCCGCTGAGCCGCAGGGCGGGCTAATTCGAGAGGGACGCCGAGGATACCGCCGATTCCGCACATCAGGGGTTACCCCCAGGCGATGGTTCCACCAACCGGGAATAGGTGGAAGCGATGATACGGGCGTGTTCAGCCCAGGAGAAACGGCCCGCATGGGCCAACCGTTGGGTCCGTGGTGGAGCCCAGTCCGGCTGCTG
>Ga0209691_1001294_pt1 | contig 15133 bp, 12 predicted proteins | sample YNPMSBMetaG_FD_187120 | JGI IMG/M metagenome (GOLD analysis project Ga0209691, IMG submission 187120) | Anoxygenic and chlorotrophic microbial mat microbial communities from Yellowstone National Park, USA - YNP MS-B MetaG (SPAdes) (version 2) ... | reverse complement strand
AAATAATACAGAGCCACTATAGCCAGACATGACAAGGAACAGACGAATACAGGGTACACAGTTACCTCCTTTCTCATCCCTGAGATATCAGGGGTTACCGCCTCTTCAGGCCCCCGCGGGCGATTCCTGACGCAAATCTAGTGCGCCCATAAGAGGTGTCAAATCAATAGGAACGAAACCTGGTGGGTCATGCTCCAGGAACAGTGTTTTCCGCCGGATGCTTTATGGTCTCAGCCAAGAATTGGCGATGAATGAAAATCCAATTCAGATCAGGCATGATGCTGGCATCCAAAAATCTCCGCTTTGTCATGCCGAGTATCTGTCATTCTGACCTTCCGTAGGGAAGGAACGCGGGGGCGATAGGTCCCGTTGGGGGGGAGGCGGGGTGTTGGATCGTGCCGAGGACCACGCCTGTCCCTGCAATCCACTCAGCGGGACACGACCCAGACGCAGGCGGCGATCACCTACTTGCAGTTCAAATACGTCCTCCAATTCATGGTAACTCAGGAGTTGCACGATGGTGCCGGGGATCAGGCCCAGTTCCCGCCAGTGGCGCAGGCGTGCTGGGTTGTCATCCTGGACTTCGCGGATGATCACGGTTTGGCCCACACGGAAGGCTGGCAAAGGTTTGAGTCGCCGACGACGGAGGGAACCGGTCCGCGAAGGGATTGGGTGGCCGTGGGGGTCCTCCAGGGGTTCTCCCAAGTAATCGGCTAAAGCTTGTTCCAACCTCGGGGAAATGGCGTGTTCCAGGGCTTCGGCCTCGGCATCCACTTCGCTCCAGTCCAGTCCCAGTACACGGGTCAAGAATAATTCTACCAATCGGTGGCGTCGGATCACCCGCCGGGCCGCCATCACTCCAGCACGAGTCAAGCGGGCACCACGGGACGGCTGGTATTCAATCCATCCCCCTTCTGCCAGGCGCTTGAGCATGCCCGTCACCGATGGACCGGTTACTTTCAACGCCTGGGCAATGGCTGTGGGTGCCACCTGCTGCTGGGCCCCACCCAGACGATGGATCGTCTTCAAATAATCCTGAATCGATTTGCTCAACGGTGGCGTCATACACTGGCGTCTCCCCAGGTCGTGCTGCTGCATTCATCATATGTCGCGCACCTTGACCCCAAAAGTATTCTCCGGTCGCATCGTTAGGTATCATCTGACCGCATTGTTCGAAGGGCTTTTCCCAACGGCACAGCAACGCATCCTATCGACGGTAATACGAAAACAGTTGCATCTATCCCACGATACTATACCATCCAAACGGGCAGTACCCCTTGCATTGGCCTGCTTTTTGGCGAGGTTGTACTACGGTGGGAGAGTCCGAGGTCAGCTTGTGGCGTTTGGCGGTTCCCCCGGCGACAACCGGCTATAAAGGGATCCTTCGAACTCTTTGGAACAGGTGTCTATCATGTTGGCATCGCAGACAGCATTGATTGTTGTGGATGCGCAGCGGGGTTTCACAGAACTTTGCCCTGAGGAGTTGCCTATTCCTGGCGGGCTGGCGGTTGTACCGGCCATCAATGCTCTTCTGTCCCTGCCTTTCGCCAGGATCGATGCCACTCAGGATTGGCACCCTCCGAATCATTGTTCTTTTTTCGGGCAGCGGGATAATCTTTATCCGCCCCATTGTGTCCAAGGGACGTTGGGTGCCGAGTTTTTACCAGGTCTCGACTCCCAACGCTTCCAGACGATCTGGCGGAAAGGGTATCAGGTGGACCGTGACGCCTACGCCGTCACGGCTCAGCATCCAAGTTTTGCCACCTTTCTTCAGGCTCAAGGGATTATCAGCGCGGTAATTTGCGGCCTGGCGTTGAACATCTGCTGCTTTTTCACCGCTCGGGATTTACGTCAAGCAGGCCTCGATGTTTATCTGGTCGAAGACGCCAGTGCGGGTATCGACGTCCCTGCCGCCGGACTGTTCCAGGAACAAACACGACAAGAAGCCGCTCGCTTGGGAATCTCCTATGTGCATGTATCGGACATCCGGCAAATGTTGCAACTTGTTTAGATGGTTCATGTCGGCTACGTCCAAGGGGTTGACCGACTCACGGTGCCAAGGCGGCTTATCTTTCCGGTCACGTTGGGGTAGGGTGACTGGTCTGGAATAGCCAGATGCTGCTTGCAATAGCACGTGCGAATCGTCACGATTACGAGTAAGTTAGGATTTACCAGCCCAGATAGCCCCGCAATCGCTCCAATCCACCGGCTAGAGCTTGCTCAGTCGTGGCATAAATGCTGGAATCATTACTAATCGGACGGGCACTGGTCATGTCCACAATGACGCAGGTGTACTGATTCCGAGCGGGTCGCACTTCCAGACGGTACAGGGGTTGTCCTTCCAGCCAGACTTCAACAATATTCGACTGGAGGTTCCGCCGGAGTAGGCCCCCACGTCGTTGCAGCCACTCTGGGGTTGGAGGAATGGCTAATTCTGGAAAGCTCAAACCGTAGATTACCGGCATGCGAGGTTTCCTCCATCACTTGTTCCCGACGGTTTCCAACATCAGGATCGGATTACCGATTCGTACAGGTACTCGGGGTGATGGGTCCCTGTTTTCGAACCGGTAGTGCGGCATATTTCCCAAAAAGCCCCCATGGGAAGGGGGGTAGGGGCAAGTCGCCATTTGGGCGAGCCTTACTACGGCTAATTGTTCCGAGGGTTGAAATAGACAGAAGGATTCTTTGGAGGATGTCTCTTGCAGTGTGGATCTTTGGCCGATAAGACAAGTTCCTCAATTCATTCCGGCAGAGGTTGGTCTTTTGTTTCCGGCAGGAACGGCAGCACAGCCAGACCGAGTAGAAAGATACTGCACATGGCCAGGCCGGCGTAACGGAAAGGACGATCAGGGTAGAGTCCACCTTCGGCAGCATAGGCGAACACTTCGGTGGTGAGCAGGCTCAGCATGATCGGTCCGCTGGCGGCAATGAAACGCCCTACGTTGTAGCAGAAGCTGGTGCCGGTAGCTCGTAAGCGGGTGGGGAACAGCTCCGGCAGGTAGATAGCATAGCCGCCGAACAAGGCCAGCAGGCAAAAGCCCATCACGACGTTCATCCAGAGAATATCCAGGCGGGTCTGCATTAGGGTAAAGACCAGGGCAACACTACCGGCAGCAGCCAGGAAAGTAAGGGCGAAGGAGGGACGGCGTCCCAATCGGGCGGCTAGCCAGGCAAACGAGGACATGCCCAGGAATGCTCCGACGTTGATCGCCAGGGAGGTCATCCCCGCCCAGATGATCCGCTGGCCGGCAATGTACCGTTCCTTGTCGGCACCTTGCAGTCCTAGTTCGTTGGCCTCAGTTGCGAAAGCGGTATTGGAGATGCGTTGGGTCAGATCAATAGAGAAGAAACCGATACCCCACAGGCCGACGACCCCAACAAAGGCTAGCAGCATGCCTAAAACGGCATGGCGAGTGATCCAGCCACCACCGAACAACTCCAGATACGAACCGAGTTTTTTCCCCAGTCCCTCGTCGGCTGCGGCTTTGGCAGCCCGCCAGCTCTCCGGCTCTTGCAAGCGACTTTGGATCAGTATGACCAGCCCTGCTGGCAAAATCCCAATAAGAAACAATATCCGCCAGGCACTTAGACCATACCGCTTAAGCCCGTCGAGATGACCGTTGAGTTCCAGCAAGCCTAAAGCGATAAACAGCAGCGCTGCGGTGATGTTGCCAATGGCCGACAACGCCTGCATCAATCCCAAGGTGAAGGGGCGGGCGTGATTAGGCATGGTCTCAGCCAGCAGAGCCACAGCCGCTGCAAAAACTCCGCCCACCCCCAAACCGGTCAGAAAGCGATACAAGCAATAGTCATAAGGTCCCAATGACAGGGCACTCAAACCTGTGAAGACCGAATAAAGCAGGATGGTCAATGTCAAGGTGCGGACACGACCCAACCGGTCGCCAAACATACCGAAGACCAGTCCGCCTGTGGCCCAACCAATCAGGAAGATCGACGTGGCTCGACTGGCCCAGCGGGTCACAGCATCCCGATCGGCAGATGGACCGCCCAGCAAATCCGTCAGCGACATCATCCGGGCCAGGTTGAACAACTGCTGATCCATGCAGTCGGCCATCCACGCCAACGCCGCCACAATAAAGACGAACCACTGATAACCGTTGAGGTCCCGCAAGCTTGCCCAACCACTTCGTGGTTCTGTGGTTGTCACTGTGGCCATGATCTTGTCCTCTTTCCTGGCGGTTGTGGTGACGTAGCGGCTGTCGATGAACCACACGTTATTCCACAATACGGACAGATGGCGGTTGTTTCCCGATGCTTACACGCTGAGGCTCTAACAAAGGCGGGAGCGGTAGCTATCTCATCACGCAGTCGCCGCTTTCCCGAAGTTTACGCGTTGAGACTATAACAGAGTCCAGCATACGTCCCTCCGTGATGGAAGACCAGTATCCGCTGGGCGTCTGGACTCGGTGGCTTCATCTGGAGTATCGAGGGGCTCGTGGCGCAACGGAGCGGAACCCACTCCAGCTTGAGAAGTGTGGCATAGAGAACGAACGACCTGGGCCATGAAATGCTTTGTCGAAGAGATCAGATGATGTGTGCATCGCAGTTCCGCCAACCGGGTGGGATCCGGTGGCTTTGGGTTACGGCGATGGCGATCACCATGGGAGGAATCAAAGGGCGGCAGCGTGCACCGGTGTGAAAGTGAGACGATCCTGGCTTGGTTCGTGATCCACTGTGACCGTATCCCCATCGCGGATTTCACCGATTAGCAGGAGGCGAGCCAGAGGGGTCTCGATTTCCCTTTGAATAGCACGCTTGAGTGGCCGAGCACCGAAGGAGGGATCGTAACCGACTTCGACCAGGAATTTCTTGGCAGCGGGGGTCAACTGCAGGGTAATCTTACGATCCTGCAGGCGATCTTGCAGCCGGCGTACTTGAATATCGACGATCCGGGTCAGATCGGCTTCGGTGAGGGAGTGGAAGACGATGATCTCGTCCACACGGTTGAGGAACTCCGGTCGGAAGTGTCGTCGCAATTCCTCAAACACGGCTTGCTTCATCCGCTCGTACAATTCTCCCTCAAACGCCCCCCGGTATTGCAGGATGCGTTGGCTACCGATGTTGGACGTCATGATGACGATCGTGTTTTTGAAATCCACGGTACGTCCCTGACCATCCGTCAACCGGCCGTCGTCTAGAACCTGCAGCAGGACGTTGAATACGTCGTGGTGGGCCTTTTCGATCTCGTCGAAGAGGATGACCGAATAGGGCCGACGGCGCACCGCCTCCGTTAATTGGCCTCCTTCTTCATAACCGACATAACCCGGTGGGGCACCGATCAGACGCGAAACAGTATGTTTCTCCTGATATTCGCTCATGTCGATGCGGACCATAGCCTTTTCATCGTCGAACAAGGCCTCGGCTAGGGCACGCGCTAACTCGGTTTTGCCGACACCGGTGGGACCGAGGAAGATGAACGACCCGATGGGTCGATTCGGGTCTTTCAACCCGCTGCGGGCGCGGATTACGGCTTCGGCTACTGCCTGGACCGCTTCATCCTGGCCGACGACCCGCTTGTGCAGTTCCTCTGCTAAATGCAGTAGTTTCTGCTTTTCCCCTTCCATCAGCTTGGACACGGGGATACCTGTCCAGCGGCTGACCACTTGGGCGATCTCTTCCTCACCGACTTCTTCCTTGACCAGGCGTTCGCCTTTGGTCTGTTCGACCTGGGCCACAGCAGAGGCTAGCTGCTTTTCCAGTTCCGGCAGGCGGCCGTACTTGAGCTCCGCTGCCCGGTTCAGGTCGTACTGCCGCTCGGCTCGCTCGATATCGCGGCGCACCTGTTCGATCTGTTCTCGCAGGTTCTGGATTTTCTGCAACGCTTGTTTTTCGGCCAGCCAGCGAGCTTTGAGGGTGTCGGCTTCTGTTTTCAGCTCGCTCAATTCCTTTTCCAGCTTCTGCAAGCGGTCGCGGGAAACCGGGTCATTCTCTTTCTTCAGGGCTTCCCGTTCGATTTCCAATTGCATGACCCGACGGAGCACTTCGTCCAGTTCGGCCGGCATGCTGTCGATTTCCGTGCGGACCATGGCGGCGGCTTCGTCCACCAGGTCGATGGCCTTGTCTGGCAAGAAGCGGTCGCTGATATAACGGTGGGATAGGACAGCGGCGGCGACCAGAGCCGAATCTTTGATCCGCACGCCGTGGTGCATCTCGTACCGTTCTTTCAAACCCCGCAAGATGGAAATGGTGTCTTCCACCGACGGTTCATCAACGTAAACCGGTTGGAAGCGGCGTTCCAAGGCGGCATCTTTTTCGATATGTTTGCGGTATTCATCCAGGGTGGTGGCCCCGATGCAGTGTAACTCCCCGCGGGCCAACATCGGCTTGAGCAGGTTGCCTGCATCCATAGCACCTTCGGCTTTGCCCGCCCCGACAATCGTGTGCAGCTCGTCGATGAACAGAATGATTTGGCCTTGCGAATCGGTGACTTCCTTGAGCACTGCTTTGAGACGCTCCTCAAATTCGCCTCGGTATTTGGCACCGGCGATAAGAGCACCCATATCCAGGGCAACGATCCGCTTGTCCTTCAGACCTTCGGGAACATCTCCCCGCACGATCCGCTGGGCCAGACCTTCAACCACCGCCGTTTTACCGACCCCCGGTTCACCAATGAGCACAGGATTGTTCTTGGTCCTGCGGGACAATACCTGGATCACCCGGCGGATTTCCTCATCCCGTCCGATGACTGGGTCCAACTTGCCTTGCTGAGCTAGTTGCGTCAGGTCCCGACCGTACTTCTCCAGGGCTTGATAGGTTTCTTCCGGATTGGGGCTGGTTACCCTTTGGCTGCCGCGGACCTCCCGTAGGGCCGACATCAACCGTTCGCGGGTCACTCCGAATTCCTTGAGAATCCGGCCTGTCGCCCCGTTGTCCTCGGTGGCCGCCAGAAGCAGGTGTTCCACCGAGACATATTCATCCTTCAATTTCTTGGCTTCGTCTTCGGCCAGGGATAGGAGACGCAAAAATCGCTGGGTGATCCGCGGCTCCACGTTGGTACCGCTGACCCGCGGCTGCTGTTCCACCTCCCGCTGCAGCTTGATGGTCACCGCTTCCGGGGACAACCCTGCTTTGCGAAGAATAGCCGGTGCCAACCCTTTGTCTTGATCCAACAAGGCCAGCAGCAGATGTTCAACATCAACCTGCTGTTGCTGCCAACGGGCAGCCAGTTTATGAGCTTCTGCTATCGCCTGTTGTGCCTTTTCTGTGAAACGGTTCAAGTCCATAAGAAATCCTCGAAATATCCCTGTTTTTACTCACCCAGGATCACCATATTCCTTGCTAACCTCGCTGCGTCACGGTTGCCTCTCAACCTACCCCTGGAGTCTCTTGCGAACCTTCAGGTTGACTCTCATGCTCCCCCAGTGGGACCCAGGATCATTTCCGCGAGTATGAGCAGCGGATCACTTCCATGAGTATGAGTGGCAGAATATCCCCCATCATGAGAGATGGGTAGGCTGATTTCGTCCGCAGCTACCATTACTGTATCCCTGGGAGCTGCGGGTAAGGGACATCGTGCCCTCGTCGAGTTGGAGGGGGGCAGCAGAGGGAGGGATTCAACCTTCATAATCAAGATAGCCTCGATTTGTGATAACCCTCCGCAGGCAGAACGCAAACAGAGATCGACAGCGGCTGTCGGCTGGTCCTTGCAGAGCCTTATAAGAACGGTCTATAGTGACACAGGGAGAAGAACGGGAAACCTCGTGACACAAGGATGAAATCGAGATTCCCGGGTTCCCAGGAATATGACGGTCAGAACCATATAACAGTCAGATATCTCGTACCAACGCGCTAGCGAGGATGGGAGACACACGAAGGCATCATATCAAACCACCGCAGCGAGCTGAAAAGATGTTTGTTCCTGTCGGGACCCATGCGTTTTTTCTGGGGAGATACACGTGTTCCTGGGGACAAAGTTGCTTTTCCAAGAACCTGTTCAAGTCAACGGGATGGGTGCAGTAATGGCACGGGAGACGTAAGCGGAGGGTGGCCTTGTGAAGTGGAACCTGGCAATGGCACGGCGGTTGTGCTGGACGGTGACGGCAGGCGTTATAAGCGCCGGAGGATTACTGGTTCTGGATGCATGGTGGTGGCTTAGGGGTTGGCAGCGGGCGTTAGCTTTATCCCTCTGGTTGACCAGTATGATCGTGCTGATGGCGTGGTCGGCTTGGGTGGCAGTGTATCCCAGCGAAACAAGCCATTCCATGGCTCGACGACGCCAGCGTCGGGTCAATGTGCTGGCCGTGGTTGCGGCGACGCTAGCTTTGACCACGTGGGTGGGGATCCTGCTGGGTTGGCAGGAAGCCCCTCACTATGCCCGGCGGTTGTTTCTGCCTTGGTCGGATGCGTTGCGACCGGCTCCCTATCGGGTTGTCGTTACCTCAGGAGACATGGCGGCTCCCGGAGGAGAACGCATCACCGTCAGCGCGTACATCGAGCGCTTGACGCCCTCCACTACTTGGCCGCCGACTGTCTGGCTGATCCGCCAGGTATGGCCCCAGGGCTTACCGGAAAGATTGCCCATGCACCTGGAGGAGGATGGCTCCGCCTACGCCTCCCTCACCGTGGAAAACGATTTTCGCTACCGCATCGAGGTGGATACAGCCAGCAGTGACTGGTATCGTGTCATCCGGATCGATCCGGTGGGTCTCAGTCGGGAATCGCTGCTGGTGGTTGAGCCGCCCAGTTACGCGGCGCACCTCCCGACCCGTCAGTATGCCTTCCCGGAAGGTGACACCCCCACCTTATTACGGGTCCGGGCGTGGCAGTATGGGGTCGTGCAAATTCAGGTTAATTTCACCCGACCCGTGGCGACTGCCTACCTGGAATGGCGAGCGGAGGAGGAGAGCACCGTTGAAATATTCCCCCTGCTGCTGGATGGAGAGCATCGGTTAGGAATGGTACGTTGGAGCGTCGCACGCAGTGGTCGCTGGAAGTTAGTGGCTGTGCTCGAGCGGCAAGGTCGCCGCTGGTTATGCCAGTGGCCGGGTACCGTGGAAGTGCAACCGGACATGCCCCCCCGTTGGTTGGAAGTCACCGGTTTATTAGCGATTCCACGCCGGATTGCACCAGGGAGCACACTGCCTATCCGTTTCCGCGCTCAAGACGACTTCGGTATCGCGCAAGTCTTCCTGGAATACTCTCGGGAAAGCAACCCTTGGTCTCACCAGATCAGCCTGCCCTTTGTTACTCATGCCGATGGTAGCGTGGAAGGACACTACGATTGGCAGATCGACAAACACATTCCCGAAGGGGAAATTGTACGTCTGCGCTTGCGAGTGCGGGACAATCGCCGCATGGAGCATCCCGGCCAAGGACAGCAAGAGGTTGTCTTTCCTCCCGATGGCTGGTGTGAGTTGCGCGTGGATGCCGCCGCTTCGCCCCTGGCCGTGCAAGATATTCAGGTGCAACATGCCTGGCTACGCGATGCCGGCCATGCTCTGCGCAAGCAATGCCAGACATCACGTCAGACCTTGCTGCTCGTGTACCGTGAGGCTTCTTCGACCTGGCAGGACCATCACCGCACTCTGTTACGCCAGGTGACAGAACAGTGGCGAGAGGTTCGACGTGCGTGGGATCACATTTGCCTTCAGATCCGCTTGTTACCGGATTTGCACCCGTTGGCAGCAGCGGCTCATTTGATCCAGGAAGAAGAGGATCAATTCGTTCGCACCGCTGAACGTTGGACCTACTTGCTTACCGCCGCAGAACAGCGTGAGTCGCTCCGTCACGCCCTAGAGCGGCTTCAAATATTGGAACAGCACCTTCATGACTTCGAGAAGCTCAACGATCTCTGGGCCGAGGCTCGTCAACAGAGCGAGCAACTCATGCAACTGGCCCAACGATTGGAAGCATTGGTCCAACAGATGGAGAGCACCGATCGGCCAGAAGAGCGCGCACGCCTCCGTTTGCTGAGGAAGAGTTGGCACCAAGACTGGCACCACTGGTTGGAAGGCACCCCGGCAATACGGATCGTCTGGGAACACCAGGTCGCCCAGGAGTTGCAACGGCTCCAACGCCATGGCCTGGAGTTACTCACGGCTTTAGAGCGCTCAGCTGAGGCAGACGCTGCCGCATTTCAGGCTGCTCGGCACCTCTTCCTCCAATCGCAAACAACATGGATCCGCTCGCTGCTCCAGAGTGCAGGAACGCTGGAACGCCAACGTGCCGGTCACCCCTTCCTTGAAACTCTGGAGGCAGCCCGGCTGGAACTTTGGGGCCAGACCTTGAACTTTCTGGAACGAGGCGATTGGTTATCCGCTCTGACGGTTCTGGAGCAAGTGGCAGATGAGGCGGAGCGGCAGGCTCGTCAGCTAAAAGAACCGGCCCCGGAATTGTCCCAGCAGTGGCGGGAACTGGCTCGCCGATGCCGAACGCAACGCTCGTTCCTGGCCGCTCAGCAGCAGCAGGTCTTGGCCTACCTGACCGTGCCAGCTCAAGAGCCGTTGCCGATGCTAGTACGCAGGGCCGAGCGCTGTGCTGAGGCAGCCGCCCATGTTCTGGAACCTTATCATCTCTCCCTTGCTTTCAAGCCGGCCGTAGTGGAATGGTTCCTCCACGACTTGCGGGCCGCGGTCCACCATCTCCAGACAGGACAATGGCAGGACGCCGTGACCGCACTCCACCACGCCCGCGAGGGACTGCTCCTATTTCAGGCCGGAATTCAGGACACAATCCCCGTTGTATTGTCTTTGCAAAGCCTCCAGGAAGAATTGCGAGCTCTGACACGCTTGGTGCAACGGTATCGTGACTCACCTGCTCTGACCCTGACCCAATGTCGCTGGAGTGTTCACCAATACCTCCGGCAACTTCAACACTGGTATGAGCAATGGCGGTCCCTGGTTGCTTCCACCCCGTCGCATCTACTTTCCCCTTCGTCTTTGCCTTCCTCAGGCGACAGCCAACGTTGGTTGCAAGCCTGGCGTGAACTCGACCGAACCTTAGCTCAGGGAAAGCCACAGGGGCTGACCGGTCCATTGGCGACACTCCCCGCCTATCAGGCTGCTTGCCGTTCATGTCGGGAAGCACTAGACGCCTTGGCGGCACGCATTCCGAAAGCCCAAGCCGAAGTGTCTGGGGACGATCCCACTCTGCTTACCACTGTAGAGAAACTTCGGCAGGCTCATGTGCTGCTCTCTGACCTTGCGTCTGATTCCTACGATGACCAAGCCGGAGTGGCTCAACTCCGCCGCCTGGCCCAACTCTTACGCGAAGCCGCCACCCAAAGACGAGCGTTTCCAGCTGGGGAAAAAGGATTGTTTCCCAGGTCAGCGCTGATCCCTCAAGAACGACCCGTGCCATGACTGACCTTTTAGCCTCTGTGACTTGTTGACTGTTGACTCTAGATGACTTTGGTCTCGGGTCTAAGGCCTTTGAAAATGCGATCGGGATGCACCCCACAAGAACCTAACGTTACTGGGCCCTTATTAGAACTCATCCCAGAAATTTACCTTTGGGACAGTTAGGTTGTCGAGAAGGCTTCCCAATCCCATCTGTGTCAACTCTACTACGACCCCTCAGGGCAGGTCTCTGCCCGTCAGAGGTTTTTGAGATAACTTCTCGTTCGTTGTGGAGGACAAAGAGACTGGCTACATCTCAGCGTAGAGCGGTGGCCTTTGGTCGGTCAAAATCACTATTTTTTCCCCGACCGCTGATACCGCAACCCCCGCAGCCCGGTAAGAGCAGCAACACCAGTCCCAACAATAGAATCCGCCAGGGGTAAGTCATGGAGAACATCTCGGGCTAACACCTCAGATATCTCGCCCCGTGAAGCGGGACATAGAAAAATTGGACATAGAAAAAGAACGATCCGGGTTCCTCGCTTTTGGGGCTCCCGGATCTCGGACCCTTCAGGGTAGGTCGGCATTGCGGTTTGAGTTCGATTACTTCTTCTCACCGCCGCCTTTGTCTGCGGGTTGGGTGGCTCCGCCACCACCGCCACCACCGGCTGCGGTAGCCTTAGTCGGTGTCGAGCTGCCGCCACAACCTGAGAACAGGGCCACGCTGAAGGCCAAGACGAGCAGGGACAGAACGCGCTTCATAAAACTCTCCTTCCATTCGGTTAAGGGTACAGGGTACAAGCACTGACACGTTATCGGGTAGGTCGAGGGAATCCGCAGACGCCCTTCACCTGCTTCCGCTTTTGCTCCAATCTGTAAAGACTCAGGGTCAATCAAAATGTTGGAATATCTCCCGGTCTGTTACTTCTTCTCTTCGTTCTTCTTGTCCTCCTTCTTCTCTTCGTTCTTCTTGTCCTCCTTCGTCTCTTCGCTCTTCTTGTCCTCCTTCTTCTCTTCGCTCTTCTTCTCCTCTGGTGGTTTCACAGTGGCATCTGGAGTTTTACCGTTCTTGGTACCGCCACCGTCAGCGCTCTTGGTCGGCTCCGTCTTCTTGGTCGCCTTTGTGTCGGTGCCGCCACCACAACCTACGATCACGCCTAAGCCAAAGGCTAGGGCCACAACAAGCAGAATGCGTTTCATGGGGAACTCCTCTCGTTCTGACATCACTAGTGATCACGGAGCATATCTGACCTACACGGAGCCTTTCTCCAGTAGGATCACTCCCAAAATACGTTCCGACCCGTACAACAGAAAGACACGGTCGGTGCTCTTGTCCGGCAGTGTATAGATGCAGAAGCAGGGAAATTATTCCCCAAAAATTCGGATTTGGGTGGGAGCAAGGATCGGGAGATAAAAGGGGGCAACCACTTTCAGAGGATTTCCGCCAGGTTGGGCCAAGAGGAAAGAATCCGCAGGCGGGGACGAAGAACCTTCCGGGAAGAAACACCAGAGGCCGGGAATAAATTGTGTCGATTCAACTCTAACAAAGTACAGAGTGAGGCAGGCGATGGCTTCGGCCGCCATTTACCACCAATTAGTGCGGGATTACTACGAAGCACTCTACCGCTTCGCATACCGTTTGAGTGGTTCGCCAAATGATGCCAGCGATCTGGTCCAAGATACATACCAGGCTGCCTTTGAGTCAATCCATCAGTTGCAGAGGGTGGAAAGCGCACGGAGTTGGTTGTTTACGATTCTGGTCAATCTTTATCGGCAGCAGTGTCGCCGCAACACCGCGCTCCATTACTACCCACCGGAGGCCCTTAGTGATTGTTCTGAGGCCCGCGAGCCGCTGGAAGTTTCGGAGGAATGGGAACCGGAACGTATCGACCCCCAGCAACTGCAGGCGGCGATCCAGGAGCTGGATGAAGACTTCCGCATTCCTCTGCTCTTGCACTACATGGAGGGGTTCAAATATCGTGAAATAGCCGAAGAATTAGGGATTCCGATCGGTACCGTGATGTCACGGATCAATCGAGCTAAGGAGCAGTTACGTCGCTTGTTGGGCTCGTGCAAGGATATGAGAAAAGGTCCACGGACGGAAGCTCGGGATGTTCGTCATGCAATGCCATGAGGCTTTATGGTACCTGGAATTGCGCCGGGGGGAAGGGGAGAAGGCCCTGGGGCCAGAGGTCCAAGCGGCCCTGGAGTCTCACTTGCAAAATTGCGCCCAATGTGCGACACGAGCGCGTACTCAGGAGCTATGGGACTACCAATTGTCCCAGCTGCTCCGGCAAGTGTCGGTGCCGGCTCAACTGGGTGACCGGCTGTTGATCCAGGCAGCCGCGTACCGTGGTCGAACCTTGCGGCTACGCTTCTATCGTCTCACCGCCGTAGCGGCGAGCGTGCTACTTCTGCTGGGTTTTGCTTGGCTCGGTTATCGTGCTACCCTGCCGACCTTCAGCACGGAACAACTCGTTCTGTTTCACGATTCCCACCTGCAGGATCCGGAGAGCTATTTCCACCGCTGGCTCCAACACGAGGGATTGCCTGAGGAATTGCCCGTACCACTGAACCTGAATCTGCTTGTCCATTTGGGGTATGAACGCATTCAGGGTCAGAAGGTGCCCGTAGCCCTCTTTCGTCATCCCCAGCGACCGGAGTTTGCTCGTGTTTACTTCCTGCGACAATCCGGACCCTTCCGCTGGCGCCAACTCAATGATGCCGAGGCTTCCCACACCGTCGCCCAGGTGATCTCCGATTCCCAAAGCTTTCGGGGGGTGACCTACGTGATCGTCTATCCAGCTGGCCCCGAGGGGTTGCGTCCCTTTCTCCGGCCCAATCCGGGAACTTCGTAGAGACGGCCAATTTACGGATAAGGAGAGCCCCCTGCTTATTCCGGGGAAGTAGAAATCCAACAATCCGTTATCCATACCATCCATGCCAAACCATTGGCTCCATGGTGCGCACGATTTCCATTAAGGAGTATGGCGGATCGATAGGCAAATGGGGTGTTTCCCAGCATGATCCACGAGTAAAAAACCTCTTGCCACCGCGGTTCGTATGGCGTAATATGACGAATGCACGGGGACGTAGCTCAATTGGTTAGAGTACCGGACTGTCGATCCGGTGGTTGCGGGTTCGAGTCCCGTCGTCCTCGCTGACGCCAAGCGATGCAACCTGGCGCAAACAAGTGCCAGGTTGTTGCGTTTTAAGCACTTGCGGTGATGCCTTGAAAAAGAGCAGGAACCGAGGCAGACATGTCAATCGATGTCAATGAATGCCGCTCGGCGCACCCAGTTGGTACGCCCGGTGGTACGCCCAAACGGACAACATTGTCCGATTTGATGCCGGTTGGTGCGAGTTCGTCTCCATCAGTTCCGGTCCGGCGAAGGGGGATGGCGTCGGCATTTTGTCGTATCGGCCGGCACGAGCGGCGGCAGTTGCTCGACGGCCCCGGCCAGGTCGTACAGTCGGCGGTGCCAGTACCGGGCGGTCAGCAGTGGCGTCGGGTGTCCGGCGAGTTCTTGTAGTAGCGTCTGTAAGTCCACGCTGTAATCGGCGAAGTTCATCCAAAGTCAATTCGCGACGGCGATGGCACACGTCTGATGGCGGAGTTCACCAGTTGTCAAGGTTGCGAACGGATTTGAGCCGATACGCTTTGTGCTAACAAGCCAACGGCCGAAGCCCCGCAAAGCACGACATAGTGATTCACGGTTTCCAGTGAAACCCCTTCGCCTTTTCTGCTGCAAGGGTTTCGACTGTTGCACGCGGCATACGGCGGGCCTTGCCGTTGTCCGGTGCGGTCGAGTGCGTTGGCTTTCGTATCTCTGAAC
>Ga0209691_1001290_pt1 | contig 15162 bp, 8 predicted proteins | sample YNPMSBMetaG_FD_187120 | JGI IMG/M metagenome (GOLD analysis project Ga0209691, IMG submission 187120) | Anoxygenic and chlorotrophic microbial mat microbial communities from Yellowstone National Park, USA - YNP MS-B MetaG (SPAdes) (version 2) ... | reverse complement strand
AAATCGAAATGGTAGCTTACACAAACAATAAATACTTCAAGGCACTTGCGGAAAAATTCCTTCCGGGACCTTTGGCAATCATTCTTCCAAAACGGAAAAATGTTGATGATGCTGTTACCTGTGGATTGCCGAGCATTTCCATTCGCTTTCCCGATTGTTTCGAAGCAATCGAGCTTGCAAATTCGCTTGGGGTACCTATTGCTGCTACCTCGGCAAATATTTCGGGGATGCCCTCGGCAATCCATCATCAAGATGTGTATAAGTATTTCCCTTCGGAACTCGATTTTGTTGTCGAATCGGGCTACACCAAATATCGGATAGAATCAACAATCATCGACCTGACTGCTGATTCGCCCAAAATCCTTCGCGTCGGTGCTGTCCCCATCGAAAAAATCGAAGCGGTATTGAACTTGAAGCTAAAATAACACTGCATCGCTGTGCCCTCTGTAGAAAATAAGTTACGTAGGGGCGGCCGGCCGGTCGCCCCTACAATTTCCCAGACATCGGATGTTTCAAAAACATCCGATGTCTTTCCGCAGGGCGAGCGCTGTTTGTTCCAGATGTCTTTCATCGAACAAGGGGATTCCAGACATCGGATGTCTGCCAGACATCCGATGTCTAACCGTAATGAATTCCGTTTGGGAAACGAGATCGGTTTTGCGATTATAATATCTCATAAGGGCGAAAAATTATTCGCCCCCTACATTGAATCGTGTAATCAACAATAAATTAACCTCTGCATACCACAAAAATGCACAAAGCCGTTTATTTCAATATCAAAATAGTTTTTGCAATTCGTTTGGAGCCAATGTTGAACTGAATTCCGTAAATTCCCGAAGGCAAAGACTGAAACAATTTGCCGAGACTTATTCGATTTGTTCCAGCAGAAAGCTCCAACTTTATGTCCCAACAAAAATTTCCATAAATATCCACGGCAGATGTTGTCGCAGTTGATGGATTTTGAATTACAATCAATGCTTCGTTTGAACAAGATTCACATAGTATCTCGGGTATAATCATTTTTTGCTCATCAACAAAATCTTTATCATCGACACTCAACGATGTATCTGCATATCCAACAAATATATTATCGAACCAAACTGTTCCAGAATGCCTACGAAATAGACAATAAACATTAGCCGAAGCCAAAGGCTTAGGCGGATAATACACTGCTTCGGAATACTCCCAATCGTGAGTACCAGTCGAAAACTTTGCGGTTTTCCCATACCAAGGTTCCCCGTCTGTGAGAAAGAAATCCACATAAATTGAATAATCATTGTCGGGGTTGCCCGAGACATTTTCGGCTTTCGACCATCCTGAAACTTTTACAGGAAATGTAAAATCTTTCGGGAAAACGATTTTTGTATATAATCCGCAAGCATCGGTATCGGATTCATTGGTAAATTTTACACACTTTTTCAAATGTTGTGCATTCCCGGGTGTAGAATCATACACAAACCAATCCATTTTGGAGCCAGGGTTGTATTTGTTCCAGCGGTCAGGCACTCCATCGAAGTCCAAATCATATTCAAAACTAAAATTGGGAACCAAATTCGTTGTATCGATGTTTTCGATAACCAAAGGTGCATATCCAACCGAAAAAAGCCCAGTTGTGGAAAAAACTACAAAAGGAATTGTAATGTTTCCCAAATTTACCCCGGCTGGCAAATCTATGCTTCCAGAATACATCGAAAACTCGGGGCTCGCAGGTGTGCCATCGTTCTCCAAGTCTAAATCCTGTACTACTCCAAGATTTGTCAAATCCACCGCTACATAAAGAGGCAAATTGGGATTGGACTTGAAAAAGTCCGACGAAGAATCTGCTGCTTCGACCGAAAATTCAAACGTCAACTCATCGCGGCTTTTGGCTTTGATTTTCGCAACCGGATTCTTCCACACTGGCGACATCAACTTGGTTTCGCCCACATTACCTTTTAGCACAATTTTTGCACTTCTTGGTGGCAAAATGGAATCGCTCTTAACAGAAAATAATTTTCCACCATTGACAGTCAAAAATGTATCGACCTGAACCTGATATTTCCCTTCAATTTCTGGTAGTATCACTCTATCCGTTGGATTTGGATTGACATAAACCCAGCACTTTTCGAATTCTCGCATATAGTAACTCTTTCCATATCCATCGACCTTTGCCAAATCATCAATTGAACTGACAGCACTTGTAAGTGGTTTCCCCGTTGGAATGTCAAATTCGGGGAAATGTGCAAATATTTGGTAGTTCTCTGCATTCCCAAAGTATGAATTCGTATCGGCAACAAGTAGAAAAGAAGCAAGAGAATAAATTCGCGGACCGGCAATTCTTTTTTTAATCCCACTCAAGGGAACCCACCATTTCCTATAGTCCTTTTGGCACTGAAGCCCAAGATTGCATTCCAACTTCCAGCTATTCAAGCTGGCGAACCCCCCCCAAGTGCTATGGGCGAAGCCTTCGGTCATCCCTCCATCGGCTACTTCAAGAAATCGAAGAGATTTGCCATCTGAAAGCCCATTAAAAATTAACGGCTTGCCCCCTATTGCCTCTTTTATCTCTTTTAAGAAAGTATTAACCCCTTCGTACCAAACAGAATCATTGTAATCAAAAGGTGGATATGCATCGACACCCCAACTTCCAACCCTAGTCCAAGTGTCATCGGCAAACAAGCCATTGTAATCCTTTGTTAAGGCTTTCAAAACTTGCTCAATGTAACTTTTTCGCCACAAAGGATTCACTACATTCATTACATAGAATCCATAGGTTTGGTTCATACTTCGATTGTTGACATTTGTTGTCCAATATCCCGATTGCGGATAACGATATTGTTTGCCATCCTTGAAACAAACCATATAAGCTTCCACCCCTCCTTTGCTACCTGCATTGTCGAAAAATACTTCGAATTGAATCTTATTTAAATTAGAATTGTAAACATATTTTTCACCTTCGCCGAATTGATTGTTGTTGTTGACATCAACAAAAAGCCAAACACTATCGGGTTGAACTTTCGAAATAAGCAAAAATATATAACTAACAATGGAAAAGCCCGGACTCGAATTGTCCAACTCTAAAAGCGCTGGAACATATAAAGGAATGCTCTCGTCGAAAAATAATTTTACAGGGAAACTATAATCAATTTCAGCAGTATCGCCCAGAACCGTTTTCAGTCGAACCCATCGAGCAGATTTTGGCAAAGAAATCGAAAGCTCGGTGCCAGCGACAATCGTATCCGTCGGGTTATTTACCTCTGTGGAATCGAATCCCCAATAAAGTCGGTATTTCACCGAATCAGGATGGAATCGCCTATCTTTCATCCAGTTGAATTTCCACTGCTTGTTGAAAGAAACAGTCAAACACGCCGGCTCGGATGTATGCAAAAACGTCCACTCTTGTAGGTTAACATCATTAAACTCGCTATAACTGGTATGCAACGCCACTATGTCCTTGTAATACAAAATCAAATAATCTTTGTCGAACTGTCGGATGAACCTTCGCTCTTTGTCCGAAGCTTCGTCGAGAAAACTAAAACGCTTGTAAGCCAATTTGGTCAGGAAATAATCGGATTTGATTGCATAATAATTCACCAAATACGACTTGATGAACTGCGAGTTGTATTCATTTGGTAAAGACAACAAACGAACAGAACTCAAAAACAGGAAAATAAAATACAAAATTTTCATTTCACACCCCATTTAACGATAATAAATTAACAAAAATCTACCATTTGTTCCAAATCTTTCCCCATTTTTACTTGAAATTTTTTTTCCTTTTTTGTATATTGCTATTTGAACTTCAGCAGAATTTGGAAATGTTTTGGCGTTGGTGCCGGAATGCCTTTTCTAATGTTGCGAAGCAGGGAATAATTCTGTTGCTCGAACCCCCTTTTGTGTTTAATCCCATTTGCCAAGCAGTAGAGAGAGAGAGAGAGAGAGAGAGAGCACTTCATCTCGGAGAAATCAGTCTGAATTACATAAATTCTGTTCAAATTGTCGTGGACCGCCAAAGGGCACTAGCTGGGGAAATTCTTTTGCGATATGTTCAATCAAACCTTCGTGCAAAAAACATTGGACTTCGCTTTTGAAAATTTGTTTTTGTTAAGTAATTTTGTTAAACAAAATTAAAGGTAAAAAAAATGAAAAAGATATATTTTGTTCTGTTGTTGACAATATTTTTAGGCTTTGTTGCAGGGAACAAAGCCAGCGGACAAAGTGGTTGCGAAGTTTGTGCGGGCTATTCAGAATACCAATATTGCTACATTTTAGATTTTCAAGTGCCGGGTTGCAGCACTCCCTCGCACGCAGTTTTTTGCTACGATGCCTCCAACTGCCCCAATGGAATCACTATACAAGTTGTAGAACTAGATTCTGACCCAGCCTGCGAAGATGCATCTTGGGATTATGTTCATCAATGGGTAAAAGATAATATTCGAACGCTCTGCGGGAACAAACCGTGCAATGAACCACCCCCGGCAAGAATATATTATTCCGTTCCCATTTGTGGCAAAGTAACCTGGTTAGGAACTGTTGGACCTAATGGAAGAGTTCGCTATAGAGCCTATCCAGGAAATTGTGACAAAAGGTGCACCTTTGTTTATGATATATGCTACGATTATGAGCATAATATACAATTCATAAATGAAGTTAATCATTACATAACCGGGAGCGGAAATTGTGATGCAATTGGCTATGGTTCACCTTCTTTGGCGGGTCAATGGAACTTAAATTTTAATTCAAATTATCCATATACACCCGGAATAATTTGGGAGCTTGATTGTGTACAGGTCCTAAGCGTACATTGCCAATAAATAAGGAGTTATAATGAAAAGCAAAGTGTTGATTAGTGGAATCAACACCCGGCGGGTTAACTCCCGCTGGGTGTTAGTAATTTTTATTGCGTTTCTGGTGAATAATTTCGCTTTTTGCTTCGATTTCGACCTCTTGCCTCTTAAAACAAATTTTAATGGTGCCATTGCAGGCAAAAGAAATATTATTGTTTATGGGGATTATGGTTTGTATTTCCTTTCGACCGATGGCGGAAAGTCGTGGTCACAAAAAGATATAGGCATTTTTAAGCACATTTACAATATGTCTGCGTACAATGATACTTTGTGGGGTATAACCGAAGGTAATTATTTGATATATTCCCCCGACGAAGGACTTTCCTGGCATACTTTCCCCATTGATGTCGATACTGATGAAATAATTATAAATTTCTTGATTATAGATGACTTCTTCTATTTTCGTGGCAACAGGACAATTTATAAGTTCGACAGGAATTTGAAATTAATTTCCCAAATCACCTCCGATACACTTTTCCTGAACTTGAAACACCCCTTAAGCTATTATTTTGACCCAGATATTCCTTTCTTAAAGCTGGATAGTTATAAATATAATGTGGAAGGAAGGTTTTTTCATTGGTATGATAAGATTATTTTTAATACTAACACTCTTTATAAACCACCAAAACTCTGGTTTACAGATAAGAATTTAACAAAAATTGAGTCGATAAATGTTAAAGATAGATTTCCATTTAATGTAGACTCACTTTTTTTTATAATTAATGAAATTTATAATTTCAAAGGTCAAGATGTAATGAAAATATTTTATCATTTATTTTTTGTTGATTCTGCCCTATCGAAATTCACTTATTTTTTTGAAAACCCCGACTATTTGAATTATTTAGACTCAACAGGCGAAATGAATTATCGCAAAAGACGCGACATCTATGGAATTGCTCCCCATACAGTTTTACTTTATAAAAACAATTTATACGGAGAGTTTGCTTTGGACAGTAATCTTGACGAAAATGTAAATCCTCGCTCTTATGGTATATTTGGGGTTAAAAAATATCAAAAACTCAATGGCAAAGACACTTTCCTTTTGGTTGGGGATTACTACCGGCATATATACAGAACTTCTAATTATTTATTCGCCCACCCACTTGAACCAGGCGTTAATTATGCGGACTTGCGTTTCCTCCCTCTTCATCCTTTAAATATATTTTTGGATTCAGTTTTTGTTAAATTTTACAACTACAAAACACTGGTCGTCTCTACAAATTATGGGAAAGAATGGAAATTAGTTAGTTATTTAAAAGGTAAACCAAAGTATATTTATAACGACTCGCTCTTTTATTTTGTAAACGATTTTCCGAACGCATCGGACATCAATCACAGCCGGGATGGGATATTTTGGAAACCATTAATAGCCTACGATACGGCGACCAAAGTTCGTGAAATTGGGCAACGGTATTTTAGAGATTTGCAAGTCTTTTATCTCGATTCAACGGGATACGCCTTTACAACAGGAAGAATGGATTATGGTCCCCCAATGTTTCATATTACCTACAACTTTTGGGAAACATTTAAAGGTCGCAACTCAAATTTTTATCTTACCGCGGCTCCAAATGATATCCCCCGTTACGCAAGTAATGTTTGCAGGTTCGATTCACTTTTGTTGATTGTAATAAATGACACCAATAGAATCATTCCGAGTGACAAAGACCGTCCCAAATGGAATTATTTTGTTCACTGGATTTATTTGGGGGACACAAGTCTTAGGAAATTTCGTACTGTTTTACGAGATACGACGTCATTTTCGGCTGTGATTTACATTATGCCACGGACTGTTGGTGATTTTGATGCAATATGCATTGTTAGCGATACTACCGATACCACACGAACTACATTTGAAATTCGCAGGACACAGGATACGGGACGTACTTGGACCGTTTTGCATAAGATTGACAACTGGGGTCAAATCAGCCAGATTTATGAGTTGAACAAGGATTCGATTTTTATTACGCTGAAATTTCCCGATAGGGTCTATCTTTACGACAGGATACAGGACAAGTTGCAATTGCTATGGAAATCCGATTCAGGCGATTATCGTCCTTTGTTGATGATGCTTTCGGGGAAATTCTACCTTGTCGGGCGGGGGCTGTTCTTGGAGAATGCCGACCGCAGCGACCTCACCCAATGGCGGGAGGGAGAGTGGGACTACGGCAAGCCGAATTTCGAGAGCGTGATTTTCCGTGGGAATGTGGCAATCGCAGGGCTGAGCGATTCGCTGCGCCCGTTCAACTACTACAAGATTACATTGAAGAAGCAGGAGCCGAGCGTTGTCAAAGAGCCAACGGTAGAGAAGCGGTATTACACCACGCACTTCTGGGCGTCCGACCCATATCCCCAGCCTGCGAAGGTGCGGGTGAAGGCACGTGTTGCTTGGGACGGGAGTTTCGACCTGCGGGAAGCAATCGACGGGGTGTATGACACGATGGGACGAAAGGTAGAAGGGAAGGAGCGAATACGGGTGGACGCCCGGAGCACAACCAGCGGCGAGTTGGAATGGGAATGCAGTGGCGTCCCCGCAGGGATATACTTCATCCTCATCCGCTGGCGTGGCGGAAGCGAGACCGTGCCGGTGGTGGTGGAGTAATCTTCGACTGAAGATGTTCTTGAAAAGACATCGGATGTTTTAGAAACATCCGATGTCTGGGAAACCCCTTGTTCGGTGAAATGCGTATAGAACAAACAGTGCTCGCCCTGCAAAAAGACATCGGATGTTTTTGAAACATCCGATGTCTGGATACTTCACTGAACATTGTGCTGATGATTCTTCTCTTGGCAATCTAATTTTTCCAAAGTGTTTAAAAAAATTTTGAAATTTTATTTTCTTTTTTGTATATTGCTATTTGAACTTCAGCAGAGTTTGGAAATGTTTTGGCGTTGGTGCCGGAATGCCTTTTCTAATGTTGCGAAGCAGGGAATAATTCTGTTGCACGAACCCCCTTTTGTGTTTAATCCAATTTGCCAAGCTGTAGAGAGAGAGAGAGAGCACTTCATCTCGGAGAAAACATTCTGAATTACATAGATTCTGTTCAAATTGTCGTGGACCGCCAAAGTGCACTGGCTTGGGAAATTCTTTTGCGTTATGTTCAACCAAACTTTCGTGCAAAAAATATTGGACTTCGCTTTTGAAAATTTGTTTTTGTTAAGTAATTTTGTTAAACAAAATTAAAGGTAAAAAAAAATGAAAAAGATATATTTTGTTCTGTTGTTGACAATATTTTTAGGCTTTGTTGCATGGACCAAAGCCAGCGGACAGCCGGGATGTGAAATTTGCCAGGCACCAAACCTTTGCCAAATTCTTACGTTCGACGTTCCTTGTGCAGGTCGGGTGGAAGCACTTTTATGTTATCGATGCGAATACCCAAGAATAATATATCTTAATATTTTAGAAATTCGTTATCTTAGTATCGAGTATACAAACTTAACATCACAATGCGAAGATTATGTATGGGACCTTGTGCGCTCCACGGCTTTTCAAGTGGCTCCTGAACTATGTGGATATGAAAATTGTGCATTCGATAGTTCCACTGTTTATTATACTGTCCCATTATGTGGAGAGCTAGATTATGGACCGGTCGTTTCCAATCCAGATAATTTATGGGTAAGAAAAAAAGCATTTCCCGGTGCTTGTGATCAAAGATGTTTAGAAGAGTGGAGACTTTGTTGGGATTCCAATACCGGACAGCGTAAATGTAGACTTGTTTCGCAGCAACTATTTGGTAATGGAGAATGCCCAGGTCCATATCCATTGGCAAAACAACTCAAACCACCTTTCGAATATAAACATTATGGGTGTATTAAACTGTGGTTAAGTTCAAATTGCCCACCTGCAAGCGATTGCCCATAAAATTAAGTTGTAATTTCAAAGGAGGAAAAAAATATGAGAAGAATTATGATTAAAATTCGTTGGGGGGGAAAGTCCCCCCTGATTTGTTTTTTTATTCTTTTTGCAAGCCTTTGTGCAATTGGAAACGAATATAAATTTTCCTTAATGCCCCTTCGCTGTAGTTTCTATGGGTCAGTAATTGATTTTCCAAACATTATTGTTTATGGTGAATTTGGAACTTACCTTCTCTCTTCTGATTTTGGAAAAACTTGGAGTCAAAATTTTATTGGTAAATATTCAACTATAAGAGATATAAAAAAATCCAAAGATACGCTTTTTGGGGTTTTGGAAGATGGTTACATAATTTATTCCACTAACAAGGGTAAGAACTGGAATATTGTTAAACCAGAACTTGAATACGATGAAAAATTTTATAAACTGCTTGTAACCGAAGATAATATTTTTATTCGTGGTAGCGAAACTGTAACCAAACTAACAAAAGACTTCAATGTTGTTAAAACTTTAAGGGATTCATTGTTAAAATTAACTCCATATATGTTCGATGACGAATTTTCTCTCCAAAAGAAACTTACTTATTTTGATGTTTTTTTCGATTTTGCATTTGATAAAATCGTTTTATCTAAACCCTACTGGGACAAACCCGGTAGTTTTTATGCTTTGGATTTAAATCTGAATGAATTAAAGATAATAGACCTAAAAGGGAAAGTTAAGGAAAGTCCATATACTTCCAACTATAATTTAGAAAATTTTTTTCGCTTAGGGACCAAAACGGCATTGAAGATAAATTATAATCTTTATGTGCCTGATACCGCCCTAACAAATTACAAGTACTTTTTCAAAGATACCACATTCTTGGATATGGAGAACCTTGATTTAAATGTAAGGAAAAGAGTCTTTTCCCTTTTAACAGAAAACACTTACTTGGAAATCAATGATAGTCTTTTTGGTTCATTATTGTATGCATATACTATACCTGGTGATAAACCTGAAACAAAAATTTTTCTCTACGATAAAATTGATTTTAAAAAATATTATGATTCTCCACAGGATACTTTTATTCAAGTTGGGAGGCCACTGGCAAATTACTATTATACTAATATCGATGTAGTTTCTCAATATGGTTATGAAATACAAAGTTTTCCAACTATAAACTCTAAAATGCGAAGAAGAAAAATATCAAACTTCAAGGACGAAATTTATGTCTTTTCCGAAGATAGAGACGCAACTTTTCCACCAACACAGAAAAAATTTCTGTTATTGGCTAAAGATTATTTTTCGAGTTGGGATTTAGTTTCAGTTCTTGATGGTGAACCAATTTATATTTTAAATGATACTGTTTTTTTCTTCGTAAGAAAAAATGAAATTTTCAGAACCTTCGATGGTGGTGTCACTTTTAAACCTCTTGAATTTTACGTTCCCGGTGATGACACTCTTGCGAAATATCTTTACCATTATCCTGCAAAACTTTTTAATTATTACATAAAATCAATGTTTGTGGATTCTTCTGGGCAAGGTGTAGTTTTATTCGATAAAAAAAATGATGTTTGTACCATTACAAAAAACTTCTTTAAGACCGTAAATAGTTATTATTCAATGAAATCAATTGATAATGCGACTGGGCAGTTCCCCAGTAACATTGAAAAATTGTCAAATTACTTTGTTTTCAGTTTTTCTGACACCACAAGAAAACCTTTTAAATATGATATTTTTCTGACTGATACTAATTGGTTATATTTTAACAAAATGTCAAGCGACACTGGATTTGCAATTTTTAATATTTTAGTTGATTATAACATTAATAGCTTTATTGCGTTTGGGCTTGCAAACAACAGCCAAAATAAAAATCAATGGCATCTTGAAATCAGGCAAACAAATGATTCAGGTAGGACTTTTAAAGTCATTAATCAAATAAATGAAAAAATTTATCTAAACAACTTTTACCAGCATAATAAGGACAGTGTCTTTTTCACTACTTCCCTTCCCGACCGACTTTACTTATTCGATAGAAAGACAAATGAATTGAAATTGCTTTGGGAAGCGGAGGAAGGCGACTTCCGTCCTTTACTTATGGTAATCTCCGACCGATTCTACCTTGTCGGGCGGGGGCTGTTCTTGGAAAATGCCGACCGCAGCGACCTCACCCAATGGCGGGAGGGAGAGTGGGACTACGGCAAGCCGAATTTCGAGAGCGTGATTTTCCGTGGGAATGTGGCAATCGCAGGGCTGAGCGATTCGCTGCGTCCGTTCAACTACTACAAGATTACATTGAAGAAGCAGGAGCCGAGCATAGTCAAAGAACCTACGGTAGAGAAGCGGTATTACACCACGCACTTTTGGGCGTCCGACCCATATCCCCAGCCGGCGAAGGTGCGGGTGAAGGCACGCGTTGCTTGGGACGGGAGTTTCGACCTGCGGGAAGCAATCGACGGGGTGTATGACACGATGGGACGAAAGGTAGAAGGGAAGGAGCGAATACGAGTGGACGCCCGGAACACAACCAGCGGGGAGTTGGAATGGGAATGCAGTGGCGTCCCCGCAGGAATATACTTCATCCTCATCCGCTGGCGTGGCGGAAGCGAGACCGTGCCGGTGGTGGTGGAGTAAGATTCACCCGAGAATGCTCTTAAAAGACATCGGATGTTTTAGAAACATCTGATATCTGAAAAATACTTGTAGAGGCGACCGGCCGGTCGCCCCTACATCGATGGAACCGCGGAAACACCATTTTGGGTTTGTTCTCACCAACGGTATTCATCACGGTTAGACATCGGATGTCTGCCAGACATCCGATGTCTGGGAAACTTGTTGTTTGCGGTGGGTGAGGGACTCGAACCCCCACAGGCTTTCGCCCGGCGGTTTTCAAGACCGCTGCACTACCATTATGCGAACCCACCTGCTTATCTACCTGCAAAATTAATGAATTTTATCGAATCAAATATGAAACCTAAGACATGTTGAACCCAACAAGATTGCAATTTTTTTAAGCAAAATTATTTCCCAAACTAATATGCTTCAATCTTTTTTAAATGCAAAAAAGCTTATTCATTTAAATGCACTTATTATTTTATCCTTGTCTTTACATTTACTTCCACAGTTCGGCAATAGAAGCGACCTTCGGGCAGGTTGTTGTCGTATAGGAGCCGTTCTTGTCCTACGCCAATTGCTACTGCATCGGGACGATTCAGCGCTTCTTTGACCGCATCTGCACGGCGCTTGGACAATTGCTTATTGTACTCGGGCGTTCCCGTTCTATCGGTATAGCCGATGATTTCTATCTCCGAGTTTGGCTGTATGCGTCTTCTAATAAATTCCACTATCTTTTTGTTAATCCCCTCGATTGTGGCTTTGTCAAAATCAAACAAAATCAAACTGAATTTTTCTATCTTGTAGTCCCCTTCTTTTCGAACCAAAGTGTCTGTAATCTTTATTACTTCTATTGGCTGGGTTTGTGTTCGAGTTACATTTGTATTTCCCTTCTTGTCCTGTAAAAACAATTCGCCAACAACAGGCTCGGGTGATTTCGGTGTGATTTTTTGGTATTGAGACAACACCCAGTCCACTTGTGGCTGAATTTCTCCCGTCCCCTCGACTATGAATTTATTTGCCAAATCGGATTGTTGGTAACCGGTGACAATCCAATTTGCAATGCCTGCCTCACTTTGAGCTTGCAACTTAAATCGGGCAGTGGGCGGGGTGGCTATCCGGTCGATTTTCTCGATAAATATCGGCTCCAAAATTTTATCGTTATCACTAATTATCTCGACCCTTCGATTTTCTTGAATTTTGTCGGGCTCATCTGGTGGAGTTGTGGGTTTCTGTGGCAAGTTCCTTGCTTCGATTATAATTCTTTCCTCTGCGATGTTCCACACTTTCACCAAATAGGATTTAACTTCTTCGGCACGGCGACGTGATAGTTCGGTATTCCCCTTCTCGGCTCCTTGCCCAGAATTACAACCAATCAGCGTTATCTTTGCTGTTGGGTATTCATTCAATCGCTTCCCAATTATGTTTAAAATGTTATGATAAATTTGAATTGTTGAATCATAAAAAAGTTTTTCGATTTCAAATTCTTTCGCTTCGGTTGGACTTAATTTAATGTATCTGTCTGGGATTTTGTATGAATTATCTTCAAAGAAAATATAATTCAGCAACGGGTCCAATCGGTTCGATATGATTTCTTTTACTTTGAATCTTGGGTTCGAAATTTCCATCCCCGATTCATCCAAGCCCACAATTTCGATTTTTCCCTCCAATGTATAAACTTTTGGGGTAAAAATTGTGTCAACTCTCGAAATGTATTTTGTTATGATAATTTCTTTATCTGTCTCTGCTCTTTCGACTTTTATTGCTTCCTTGCCTTTGGAAAATTTTTCTGCAATCACATCCGTTGCGATGCGAATTGTGTCGATTTGATATTTCTCACGATGTATTTCTTCTTTGAGCACAGGCTTGGCTGGCGAATACTTTAACGAAACGCCAAATGCCAATGTGTTAGCTTTCCATTTGTTTACCAATTGATGATTAACAATATTTGTCAATCCAAAATAGTATGATACTTCTGGTTCTAAAATGAATTTCGACCTTGTGTCCAAAGGAGTAGAATAGGAAAGAGACAGAAATGGAGCTAAGTAGAGCGGATTTGCTTCTTGCAATGTCCCGCTGAACTTATTTCGAACACGCGAATGGCTATCGCTTCCATCGGGATTCAGAAATGTCCCATACTCTGCTGGCTTGGTGATTTTTTCCTCTTGTGAATAGTCTTTCTTAAATAAATACGAAACATTAGCGCCTCCGTTGATATATAACCCACCAATTGGATTAAACTTTACTTGTGGTTCCAGTCCAATAATTCCCAGCGTCGATTCAATGGAATGTTGGAATTCCCCTTCCTTAGGCTCGCCTTCGACAATTATCGTTGTCTTTTCGTTGCTTATCAACTTTGCGCCTATGTCTCGATAAATGAATTTACTAGAAAGGTAAAAACTTGAAAAAAGGGGGATATCTAAAACAACGCCAAGACTCAATCCGCTTCCGGAACCATCCTTATAGCCCGGAGAACAACTCGGGCAATCGGGCAGTCTCTTGAAGTCCGCAATATGGCTATTCAACCCATAGCCCCCAAATATTCCATAGCGATTTCGCGGGGCATCCTCTTGGGAGAATAAGAAAAAAGGTATTACCAAAAGCAAAAACACTTTTCTCATCTTTATTCCCAAATAATTTTTAATACTTTTCTTTTCAATTCATTGAGAAATTGAACAAAATATCCATCACCTACTTATTATCAGCAGCTCTCTTTTTACAATGGTTGGGGTTTGCAATTCCACAAGGTACAAGCCGGTGGCGTAATTCTCGGTGTTCAGTGTGATTTCGACCTTGCCCGCTTCGGTGTATCGACGCTCTTCTATCGCTACCCCTTGCCAATTGTAGATTCTCAATATCGTTGTGCCATCTTCGACCAAATTTAATTCAATTTTCACATTGCCATCGCTCGGGTTCGGGGCTATCTTCAACAACTGTGTCACCTTGCCCGGATTGATTAGCCGCTTGCCTCCTTCATTGCAAATGCCAAGCAGGGTGAATTTACCGTTTACTAATGATATATCGGCTGGACCGCCATTCGCTTTGGCATTGCTTAATTGCAACTCACAAGCTTCGGCATTTCCAAGTCCAACTATACATTTTATTCTGCCTAATACATCGCCTTTCTGTGCGTTTGCTGGTAGGTTTTCTATCTTTATCTTTGCTGTTGTTTCGTCAATTTTCTCAACTGCGTAGCCTTTTGGGGCAAGTAGTGTCGGATTGAATCTCAACTCAACATCGATTGTGCCTACACCTGCTTTCGTCAGGTTTTCCGCCTCGTTCAATATTATTGGCACTTCTATCTCGTCGCCTGCATAACCCGATACCTCTATTGTTTTTAACTGGGCTGTGGCATAGAATGAACTCCCCGTTACACTTACTTCGTGAACAAATCCACACGGCTCTCCTATTAGTTCAACTTGTTGATTTACTTTTGCAGTATCCGTCGGTGTATATTCTATTGTTATTTCGGTGCTTTCGTTTGGCTTTATTACCAGCGGGAACGGATTCCCCACAATTTCAAATGGCTGCTGTAAGCCTCGTATCTCTGTTATGGTTATCTCCCTTCCCGATACATTCGTTACAATAAGATTCCCTTGCCCCCTCCTTCCCAAAACAGTTGAAATGATAACATCGTTGGCTTGCACTCTTGGCATTTCAACTTTCCCAGTTACATTTACATTAGTTTCTACTCCACAGGTATCAATAATCCTTATTGTTCTTGTAAAATTACCTTCTTGGCTAATCCCTGTAAATCTGCATTGCAATTGTTTGCTTGCACCAGTGTTTATGTTTATTATTGTGTCTGTTATGCCTATATCATTACCCGGGTGGCATTCTACTCTTGTTCGTATTGTTCCTTCATTGCTTATCGTGATTTCAAAGTCCTTGCTT
>Ga0209691_1001286_pt1 | contig 15208 bp, 12 predicted proteins | sample YNPMSBMetaG_FD_187120 | JGI IMG/M metagenome (GOLD analysis project Ga0209691, IMG submission 187120) | Anoxygenic and chlorotrophic microbial mat microbial communities from Yellowstone National Park, USA - YNP MS-B MetaG (SPAdes) (version 2) ... | reverse complement strand
GGCGACAAGCCACAGGATACAGTCGATGAGATCTTCGGCAAAGGTGGAGAAAGGGCTAAAACAGCCCTGCTCAGCGCCCTGAGGCAGCTGCCGAAGCACGAGATCTGCTCCCTGAGCACCTGCGCGACGGAGGCAATGAGACAGGCTTTGATTGCTAATACTGATAATATTGGTGTTATTAATAATACTGATAATATTGTCAGTACTGATAATCAAACCAAAAATCAAGTCCTCAATGCGGATGTCTTGCGCCATTTGCTTGAAAATCCCCGCCTGCGCAGCGGGCAGGACGTCAACGACGCCTTGACCACCATCGCGCGCAACCTAAAAGAATGCAGAGCCTTGGACAAAAATACGCTGACTAAGGTAATAGACCACTACCTCGAACCACAATCCAAGACCCCCCTGCGCGTGCTGGCGCGCCTCGCCGACATGGACGTCGCCTTCTGCGCCAACCAGGGAACTGCCGGTCTGGATGGGATTGGCGACATTCTAAAAACGAACCTGCCGCTCGCCTTCCGCGCCTACGTCGTCGCCCGCGCCCTGACCGCTTTCGGGGAGGTCAAAGAACAACAAAAGCTCCTCAAAGAGCTATACGAGGCGATGCGACATAGGCTAGCTGAATTGCAGAATCCTTCGTCGAGCAAACAAGACGAGATCGCCTCCGACATCGTCAACGCCATCGACGTCATCTACCACCGCATCCAAGATCCCAAGCTCACCGTCGTCGGCGCTTACGTCGAAAAGCAAGAGGAGTTCGTCGAGGCCATGCTCGACCTCGCGCGCTACCACGTCGCCGGCGACGCCCGCGCCCAAGCCCTGATCGGCGGCCTGCTCCTGAGCAACGAGGGGCCGGTCAACCCAGCGGTCGCCTCCGAGCGCATGCTCGCTGCTGCGCGCGTCCCCCATCTGTCGCTGCTGGCCTCAACCGTCCGTGGCGCGCATGCCCTCGCCATGTACGCCAGCATCCCGCAATATGGACACTCCCAAGCTACCGACGATATCATCGCGGACGGCGCCCGCCGGGACTTCCAAAACCTGCCCCCGAAGTTCAAGTCCATCGCCCTGAACCTGATCAGCGCCTATACCGAGTGCCCAAACTTCAACGGGGCAGTCGCCAACCCGGAAGACTACAAAGAAGCCTACACCAGCTACACCGGACGGCTGCTTGACCTCGCTAGGCAATTTATCGCCACCATCCAGTCGCCGCGCGAGCTCGCCGCCTGCGGGCACTTCGTCGCCGTCGAGCACCGCGACGTCGCCGCCATGATGGATCAACGCATGCGCGTCCTGAAACACCCGGACCACGGCTACGTCAACGCCCTCGCCAGCCACTACGGCCCGCTCAGCGCTGCCGGCCAGATGCTGCGCGCCGGTCACCCGGCGATGGCCTTCAACCAAGTCGTCAACTGGGTCATCCCAGGCCGCAAGCCATGGCTGCTGCGCACCGGAATCGGGTTGGTGCGCCTCACGCTTGCCACGCTCGCTTCGCCGTACGCTATCTACCAATCCACCGCGCCCAGCGCACACAACAAGCCGACGATCACCAACCGCGTCGCCGCTGCCTCGCGCAAATTCACAGCCAGCGAGCGCGAGGTCGTACGGGCAGCGCGACAACGCATCACCCCCGCCGCGCTTCGATTCTTCAACACGCTCGGCAGCGCGCTCAGCGGCGAACCGACCTCGCAGAACCAAGATTGGCTCATGCAATTCGAACAACAACAGCGTGAGACTCTCTCAGCCGATATCTCCAACAACAGCCAAGGCTATCACCAATGAAGCATCTCCTCGCCATCATCTTCGTCTCACTCCTGATCGCCATCAGCCATCCCGCGGCTGCGCAGGGGAGCGCACAATTCGATCTGACCCAGGCCGAAGCCCCGTCCAACGGCGATCAACTCAGCACGGCGGAGGTCGAAATCATCAGCACAGACCCATACAATCCCGAAGACCTCGCCCTGTTGGAGTCCGACCGCTGGATCCTCTACGAACGTCCGGAGAACTACGTCACAAGCGGGGTCGGCGTCTTGGACCTTTCCAGCATCGGCGAGAATTTCAGTAAGTTCATCAGCGGGGTAGGCGGGATGATCGGTCAAATCGGCGAGCGCTTGTACGGGGCGCTCCGCACAGTCATCCAAGAATTCCCAAACGTGATCTCAAACTTCTTCCAGAACGCGACCACCATCTTGCGCTTCCCAGCCGAGCGGCTCGGCTCAGCGGTGCTCAACTCCCTGCGCGCCGTCCTCAGCAGCTCGCTGTCCGCCCTCTCCGATTACGCCGCGCCGCTCCTCGTCGAGCTGTATAGCCCGACGTTGCCGCGGATGAACGGGGACATCCTCACTGGCGACGTGATGCGAGTCGTCCGCGACGGGATAAAGGTCGTGATGTTGATCGTCTTCGGGCTCGGCGCAATCTCGATCCTCGCCCGGACGCTCCACGGCATGATCAACCAGTCCTCGGCCGCTTTCTCAGCCGGGATCGAGGAAGCAGTAAAGTTCGCCGCGGTCGCCATCATCGCGTTTAACGGCCACACCATGGTGGATGCCGGATACAGCATCTTGAATACGATGATCACCAGCGCATGCGGCGATTCCTGCAGCGCCGGCCATATGATAAAAGCGCTGACCATGCCAACCCTGCCGGACGGCAGCGTCCAAACAGCCGGTAGCTACGCCACCGACTTTGTGCAGCTGCTCTTTGCCCCGATCGTCGTGGTCATCATCCTCTTCTGCGGCATCGGTTATGCCATAGCGAAAATTCTGCTCGCCGGGGCCATCCTCCTTTTCAGCCCGCTGTTCATCTCCTTCTTCGTCCTCCCATATGGCGAAAACGTCGTGAGCGGATGGATCGATGCGATCAAGCGCTTGCTCTTCGTCGTCGCTGCCAGCATCGCCGTCAGCTTGGTCGGGAACAACGTCATCGAGGCAATCGGCATCAAGAGCGGCGACCAAGGCCCAATCATCGCCATCGCCGGGCTCGGCGCAGCGATGATCGCGGGCGCGGCGATGACCGGCATGGCAGTCTCAGCCCTCACAAACGTCAACGCCGGCGCCGTCGTCTTCGCCATCGGCAGCGCGATCGGGAACGGCATCGTGCGCAACACGGCGCTCGTTCGCAGCGTCTCCGCCAATGCCCAGCAGCAGCGACAGTTCGCTAACCAGCGCGGCGGCAGCGCGCCAATTCCTTCGCCATCGCAGCCGGCTGCGGCCGCAAATAACTCCTCCTCACCCGCAAGCGCGCAGAGCTCGCCCGCAGCTCCGGCCGCGGACGTCAGCGCGCCAAGCTACGTCAGTGCAAACGCCAACGCCTCAGTGACAACGCGCGTCAGCGCTGCGCCGAACTCCGCATCACAGCCATCATCAGCCGCCCAGCGCGTTGCACAACCTTCACCACGCCAAAAGACAGGGGGCAGCCCAACCGCGCAAGAACTCGTAGATGAAGCTGTGAGGACAATATGAAAAAACTTACCCTTGCGATCTATCTTCTCTTCATCTGGTTCGCGCTAGGTGAGCCGGCGTTTGCTGCGCCGCCTGGCGCGGCATCGTTCCAAAACAACCCCCCGCCAAACCCTATCACCGCCTCGGGTAGTTCAGTGTCTTCGTCAGACGTGCTACGGTCCCGAAACGCCCAAAGCAACCCCTCGCCAAGCTCCGTTACCGCCCTGCCGGGGATGGTCGACAACGCCATCGGCGTGATCATGAACTTGGTCAAGACCGGCATCCAAGCCGTCGCCGCGATCAGCTTCATGCTCGGCGCGTTGCGCTTGGCCTATTTTGTCATGCTTCCCGCTGGCCCCCAAGTCGGCATCTCCGCAGTACGCTATCTCATCATGCACTTCTTCGTCATCGGCGGGATATTCTTTATCATATACAACCTCCCGTCTTGGTTAGCCAGCATTGCTGGCATCCAAGGTGAACCAAGTGCTGCGGCAACTGCCGGGGCAATGCGGACCAATTTCGGCGACTTGGGGGGATTCAACATCTTGTATGAGCTGATCGCCTCCGTCATCCTCGTCATCGTCTACATCATCATCTTCCGCGAGTCGGTGCAAATGGCCATCAGCTTGCTTGGCAATAGGCTGACGTTGCCCGATTATGAGCAAAGCTATATCGAATTTGCCAAGCGGATGCTGGGTTTGGTAATTTTATTCTTTATCGTCTTCAGGATCATGCCAGAGATCATCGGATACATCAGAGGCTTGCAGATCGCATGACCCGCACGATCCTCGTCATCCTCGCTTGGCTCATCCTCGGCATGACCACGGCAATGGCGCAGGGGGGGAGCACCACATCTCCTCCGCCATCGTCGCCTGCGCCGTCTCAGCCGCCGCCATCTTCTAACCCATCCCAACCACCGCCGTCTTCCAACCCATCTCAACCACCATCCTCACCCCAGCCCCCACCTGAGGTCATCGAGAGGACGGAGGAAGTGACGCAGCCGCACCAGGTCAACATAGATGAAAAATTTGAATTCAACATCCAAGGGATCGTCTCGCCGCGCATCTTCGGTCAGCTCGTCAGCGATCTATTTAGGTACATTTCAGACGACAGCGCCAAGGCGCTGAACGCAGAAGGCATCGGGCAGGGTGGCAGTGGCGTCGCGACCGCCCTCGGCGACCAGCTCAGCCGCTGGGCACCGCGCAGCGGCCACATGTTTAACAAGAGTAACCTGACCAACCTATCCACCGCCCTCTCAGCCATCGTCTTGATCATCTTCACGCTCGCCTTCGTCATCGCGGTCGCCGAGTTCGCGCTCGGCTTCTTGCGCGGGGCGAGCATCAGCCTGTCCGTCGCCATTGACGAGATCATCGCCCTGTGCATCATCGTCGTCGTCACATACAGCAGCTTCACGCTGGTCGAGAGCGTCTACGTCGTCATCAATCAAGCGATCGCGACGATCTGCGGCGTCTCGCCAGAACAAGCGCAACTGGTCGCCTCCAACAACTCAGGCCAGCCCATCTGGTTCCTCAAAGGTTTCGGGAGCTGCGACAAGGGCCGGCAGATGGCCAACTCGCTGATGCCGGAAATGCGTATACGCGCCACAATGGACTCCTTCACCGTGTTCATCTTCGTCCTGTCCTCGGTCCTCGCCGCCAGCTTCGCCTACCTCGGTCAGCTGATCCGCATCCTGCTTGGGTCGCTGCTGATCGTCATCGCCCCGATTGCCATTGCTCTCGAGAGCATCCGCTTCACGCGCGGCGCCGCCCGAGGATTTATCGGTGGCGTGTTCATCTACACCCTGTCGCTCCTCGGGAGCGGATTGCTGCTCAGCGTCTATGAAAACATCGCCGGCGAAAACGGCCTGCTCGCCACCACCCTGCCAGATGCAACTTGGACCGCTCGATCACTCGGCACGACGGCTATCTTGTTTGTCAACCTCCTAATTAGCTTTGCCGGTCTGTTCGCGATCATGCCTCTCCTGCTGTCTTTGGGGACGATCAGTTTGCGCGGGTTCCGACTCGGCTTGGGCTACCTCGCAGGCGCTTTCGCGCCCCAGATCAGCAGACTCGCCGGCGGCGGGGGGGGAGGCAGCGGGCCAGGATCGCAATACAATCCGCCTCCCCCTCCCCAGCCGCCGGGGCCGTCTCCTCGACCCGGCGGCGGCGGGGCAGCGCGCCCCATTCCACAGCCTTCGCAACCTGCGACACGACCTGTCCCCGCGACAAACGCGACCAACAGCGTCGCCGGCTTGGCCCTAAAATCTGCGCTGACCGCCCTCGGCGTCCAGCAATTGAGCAAGTTGGCGCGCCAAACCATCAGCAGCCTCGCCAGCGGCAACTTGGTCGTCCGATCTGAAACGCGCGAGAACATACCGATTGACGCAGCGACAGGCTTGGCAAGCATGCAATACGCCAGCCAGATCGTCCAGTTGCTCGGCAATCAGCGCGACCGCTTCCTGAAGCAGTACGATCCGAATGATGGCGGGCAGGCGCTCGCTAACTTCGCGACCCAATTGGCGCAGGCGTTCGCAAAGACCCGCAACACGCAAACCAAGCTGTCTTCCCAGCATCACAGCCCAAAGCAGCCGACGCAGCCAAGCGTGACGGAGCAGGCCAATTCCCTGATTGCAGATTTCATCGGGCAAATTGATGACTCGCCACAAACGAACAAAGACGCCGCACAAAGCGTGACGCTGCGAAACGGGACGCCCCTGTTTCAGTCCGCAGTGGACAACAACTATCACGGGGCTGGGAAATCGAAGCTCGACCAGCCAGCCGAGACACAACGGCCTGCACAATCCACCGCCGCGGTCGCAGCTGCCGATCACTTTTTTGATTTCTTCAGCAGCCATGGCAATGCGCACGGAGGAGGGCGAAGCGATGGTCAGGCCACCGCAGTTCAGCATGCGGATAACCAGATGGTGTTACGCGCCGACGCCGCGCCCTATCCCCACCCGCGCAGCTATATATCAGGCTATCAAGGGATGGATACCCACAGCGCTGGATACAATGGGCGCACAAGCTCTGGATATGTCACAACGATTCGCCACAACAACGCGTCCGACGACCCAAGCGTCCCTCCTCGTCAGCACCACTACGATGAATATCGCCCTGCGCACGACCACCGCCCGGCTTATGGAAGCGCCCTCCATCGCACCACCTTGGACGACTTCGTCGCCCATCACGCTGCCACATGGCGCGACCCGCAGTGGCAAGACCAGCACGTCTGGGGACCGATGACGCCTTATCTTGCCCATCAAACGATTGCGATCAACCGCGCCTTCACGCGCCTGAACCAGTCACCCCCTGACCTTGAACGGCTCGCGCAGAAGGTGGTCGAGATTCGCCAAACCGCAGGTGATGAGGCGGTTGAGCAGATCGGAGAGGTGCTGAGCAATTCGCGTAATATAGACGAAGCGCGAGAACGAGCTCCCTCTCATCTACAATCTTTAATTGATAATTTAATATCTTTCTTGTCAAGAAAGATTGAAGATAATTTAATTTAGTTTTAATTTAATAAAATTTTTTTGTTATTCGCATCCTCCGAGCGCTGCTTGTCCGCTCGCACGGCATGGTATAATGCCAGCATGACAGATCGAAGAGAAAGCGGGCTCCGCTTCATTGCAATCATCGTCGGAATCATCCTCGTCTTCGCAGCCTTCGCCGGTGTGCTGGTTTTCGCTAATATTCAGCGCGGCCCGACGTTTCGGGTCGCGTTCGTCGTCGTGGAGAGCATCCCAGTCGGCGAGCGCCTCCGCAGCCAACACGTCACCTTCGAGAGCGTGACCATGCAGCCAGCCCTGGCAAACATGTATGTCCTCGAGGATGAATTCCCGCGCTATGAGGGACAGATCGTCCTCGATAACCTGCGCTACGGGCAGGCGCTGATGAAATCCCACCTCATCTCCGGACAGGCACGCTCGCGCTATGCGTCGTTCATCGAAGACCCGGAAAACGTCGTCCTCTATGTCCCCCTGCGCAATGTCACCAGCATCCCGCGCGTGACCCCAGGCGACTACATCGACCTATGGTTGGTCTTCGGCGACGCGCAAAACATCGCCGACTTGATGGACCCGACGCCTACGCCGACGCCGTTTGTGGTAGAAACCATCGGTCCGCTCTTCCTCACCCCTGAACCGCCTACGCCCGCGCCCACGGACGTCATCGCCGACGACGTCATCTTCGCCACGGAAACCCCCACCCCAACCGCGACCGCGATCGTGCGCTTCCCGATGGCCGACCTGCTCGTCCGCAGCGCGCTCGTCATCGACCTCGATAAGCGCCCAGGCCGTGAGGAGGGCGAATCGGATCGCGTCGTCGGCTTAACCGTCGTCGTCAACCGCAACATCTCGACGCGCCTGTTGTTCGGAATCAACTCAGGCGCGAAGATCGTGATAGGCATCAGCGCGCCGAATGACGGCGATCCGAACGTCATCTCACCGTTTCCGGTCCCGTACGACTATGAGCAGTTCAGAATCGACACGCGCTCGAAGATCAGCGAGGCCGCGAAACTAGGCTGGTTCGGACCGTATCAAAGCGGCTTGTGGGACGTCTACCTGCAAGCGTTCTCGCCAGATGTCTATCAGTCCATTCAAGCCACCCGCCAAGCCGTGCTTGAGTCCGTCGGGCGCGCCAACCTTGCCCGCCCATATGCGCTGCCAACGACCACCCCGCGCCCAACCCCTGCTCAGCCATGAATATAGAGATCGTCATCTGGAGCGCCGATCAAAACTTCGTCGTCGCGTTTGACCGCGCAGCCAAGAACCTCACCGATCGCCTTGGAACGTCGATGGGCTTCAGCGTCGTCGCGGTCGCCAACAGCCAAGCCCAGTTCTTCGGCCAAGTGGACACCTACAAACCGAAGTGCGCGCTTATCGACGCCCGCACGCTCACCCTCTCATCGACCCAAGATGCCGCTGCGCTCGCCGCCAAGCTCTGGGCTGCATACACCGAATCAAATCCGGCCATGATCACGCGGGTGATAAAACACCCTGGTATGGTCGGGTTGTACGACACCCTTGTTACTAGGGAGAATAACGGCATCCGCGTCATCACCGTCCAGAGCTTTGACGCGCAGTTTGCCGAAAATTACCTGATGTCGCTGATCGGGGAATATAGCGCTGCCCTCAATGACCTCGTCAGCGGCGTTGTCACGCGCACTACGCCGATCACCTACAGCCCAAACGCGAACAACACCATCCCTTGGGAGAGGAAAACGATCGCGTGTTGGTCAATTAAGGGCGGCGTCGGCAAGAGCACGCTCGTCAAAGAGATCGCGACCATCCTCGCGGTCCTTTGCGGGCGGCGCGTCATTATCCTCGACTTGGACATGAACTGCGGCAGCATCGCGAATATCATGCCCGCCCCGGAGCGCATCGAGCGAAACATCTACACGCTCTCCCAAGTCTTTGCCAACAACGGGTGTAAGCTCAACCAAGAGTCCGTCAACCTGCACATCTACCAGATCACTTATCCCACCAGCCCATCCACTCCCATTAGTGTCATTTACGGCCTCACCAACGGCTTACAGAGTGGTAGTCAGGGGCTGGTCGGCGAGAACGGGTTGAAGTTCTGCTCAGAGTTGCTTGAAATCGTCCGCAACATGCAGTATGACTTTGTGATCTGCGACGTCGGACAACGCATCGCGGAGAGCGTCCACATGGTCGCCTTACAGCGCGCCAACGCCGTGCTCGCCATCCTGACCTCCGAGCTAAGCACGACTACCGAGATGTCCAACACGCTGACCACCATGCAGAACTTCCCCCAATACTACGGCTCGATCCCGGATCGCTTCTTTGTTGTTTTCAACAACTGGCTCGACGATCACGGGATCAAGCGCGAGCAAGTCGTCCAAAAGATCCTGCGCCTGCCAGAGATGGGATGCGTCCCTGCGGATGTGGAAGGCAAGATCACGCTGTGCAATAACTTTCGCGAGTCGTACGTCCTCAAATATCAGCACACGCCTACTGCCCAAGCCATCCTCGACCTGGCAAAGAAGATCTATCCGCCCCTGAGCTACAGCCAAAGTGAGAAGGCCGATGGTGGGCTGTTTGGACGATTCTTCGGTAAGAAAAGCAAGTAAAGTTAATTTTTTGTCTAACTGACGTTAAATAGGTGTTAAAAAGGATCCAGATAGGGAGCTATAAGTGCATCAGAAATGCCGATGTGCAGGTTGACTCTTTCAACATGCTGATCGGCAACCACAACAGTGGCAAAAGCTCCTTCCTAGATGCCCTCTGCTTCCTCAAGGACATCCTCGTCCATGATGTGGAACGAGCGGTCCGCAAGCGCGCCGAATGCTTGCGCGAGCTCATCTGGCGAAATGACGAGGATCGCCAGATTGAAATCGCGCTAGAGGCACAACACCCCGAGTCGCCAAGGCTGCATCTGCGTTACGAGGTCGCCATCGGCCTAGATCGGCAAGGCGCAATCGGCATACACGCCGAGAACCTATTCGTCCTCAACCATCCACCAAGCGCGTCCAAGGCCATCGTTCACACGGCACCTGCGGCTACACACCGGACGCGCCACGTCATCCGGCGCAGCCTAGGACAAATCGCGCTGTATCAATCCGAAAGGACGCGCTTGAGCTTCTCCCAGCGCATCCCTCCGCTGCGCCTCGCGCTCAGCACAATGCCGGAAGATCGAGATCGCTTCCCCATGTCGCTTTGGCTCAAGCAGACAATTGCCGAGCGCTTTCACTTCATCCGCCCAAATATACACAAACCATGCCCGCCGGACGCGCCCCGCACCCTGCAGGACGATGCTGCTAACCTTCCAATCGTCCTTCAGTCCATAGATCCCACGCGCTTGCGCTGGTGGGTTGCGCACCTGCGAGTCATCTTCCCGGAGCTAGAGGACGTCAGGATAATCGAGCGTATGGATGACCGTGCGCTGTACCTGGCTGCCATTTTCCGCAATGGAGTCGTCGCACCTGCTTGGCAACTCTCCGACGGCATGCTGCGCCTGTTCGCCCTGACTGTGCTGCCATACCTGCCACACAAGGGGGAGATCTTCTTCATTGATTCACCGGAAAACGGCATCCATCCGCTGGCGATCGAGGGCATGTGCCAATCGCTTCGTTCGATCTACGATGGACAAACTTTCGTCGTGACGTACTCGCCGGCTGTGCTTTCCACGGCTTCGCCTTCTGAGCTGCTGATCTTCAGCAAGGCGCAAGATGGATCATCCCAGATTGTGCGCGGGACAGACTCAAGCATCGTCTTGGACGATCCCTCTTTGATTGAAAATTATTTATATATAAGCTAATTTTACGCATGAATATATTTTTATTAAAGTTTATGTCGGTCTTTGACTAATCTATCTTATCGGTTTGGCTGAGCCATGCATTGTTACACAGGGTATTTAATCACTATTATCAATAAATTACAATAAATTATGTTTTGTATTAATCGGCTAATTTTTTATTAAATTATATTAAAAAACATGCATAATTATAGAAAGCGCAGGTCCCCAGATGGGGTTACCACCAGCCAGCTCGTCTTCAGCGCGCATGTCGGCAAAAACGAGCAGCTGTTCCCACTGATCCTAAGCTTACATGTCAAACCTAGCTCGATCGTCGCGGATGTGACCTACGGCAAAGGGACATTCTGGAAACGTGTCCCAAAGGGCAGATACATTTTGTTGGCTAGCGACATCGTAAACGGCGTAGATTGTCGGCGCTTGCCGTACGCTAATGACAGCGTGGATTGCGTTATCCTTGACCCACCGTACATGGAAGGGTTTTATCGCCGATCCCAAGCGCACTTGGCCTGTGCGGGGACATATGCGCCTTTTCGTCAAGCATATGCGCATGGCGGTGCTGCGCTCAGCGGGGCGCAGTATCACGAGGCCGTCCTTGCCCTCTACTTCCAAGCGGGCGAGGAAGCATGGCGCGTCCTGCGAAAGAACGGGACTCTGATCGTCAAGTGCCAAGACGAGGTGAGCGCCAACGTCCAGCATCTCACGCATGTGGAGATCATCACGCACTATCAATCGCTCGGCTTCTACGCCAAGGACCTCTTCGTCCTCGTTCGCTCGAACAAGCCGGCGATGAGTCGCGTTAAGACACAAAAACACGCCCGAAAGAATCATTCTTATTTCCTAGTTTTCGTTAAAAAGTAAAAAATTATTTATTTAAAATAATTTAAAATGATAATTATTCGCATAATTGGCGCGGTGAGGGCTCGCTGAGCTGTTATAATCTCCGCTTGCGCGTCTTGCGCAACAGTCAAGTGAAGGCGATAGGCCAACCAGTCACGTGTATGTGACAAATAGGCAGAGCACTCGATCCCAAATCGTAGGTTCAAATCCTGCCTGCCCTCTCATCTATGCTATGGCGGAACACTCAGGACGATCGGGGTTGTTCAATGCGGCGCGCGAGTCTTGGCGCGAGACGCTTGCTGAATGGCGCAAGGTCCAGTGGCCGACACAAGCACAAGCCAAAAACCTTACCCTTGTTGTGCTTGTAGTGATGACGACCATGGCTGTCTTGCTGGGCATGTGCGACTTTATCTTCGGCTACTTGGTGGAAGAGATAGTCGCCATGAATATTATCGCAATTTTCGTAGGGGTTTTAATTATAATTTTAATTAATGTTATAATTTTTCTCTCTGCTCGCGCAAGATAGTTATAATTAGTAAAAAAATAAATTATGGTTGGCCGTTCTTTTGCTTGTATTGTTTTCTTTTTGCGTAAAACTGACTTAGAGGTGCGTATTTTATGGTTAGACGAAAATTTTACATTTGCCAATCGGTTTGCCGTTTCAGCCCTACCAGATCGAGATGCGCTTGTTCGCTGGCCCAAAAGCTGAGTTTATGCAATCCACCACGACCACCGTGGAGGAGGAGATAGCTGCTTGCGCATCACACAACGACCATCCCAGCGCAAGCACCTGCTGCAGAAACTCTGCGTTGGACGCTGAATACTCATCTAACGATAAGTACAACAGCATTGCCGCCCCTTGCACCCCCTCTGACCAACTTGGTGCAGCAAGCGCTTCCTGAACGCGACTCTTCAAGTCATCTTCTGCTAATTCTATAGGCTTAACTAACCCATAAATTGGATGTATAAAACCACAACTTTTAATATAATGTATGAGCAATTTATTTGGAAATGTCCCGTCATCATATTCAAATGGGCCATATAAGGATGCCCTTGGCCCAAATTCCCCCTTCAACATCTCCGTCAAAATCGGCCGCTCCGCCTCTGCGTCGAGCTGACCTCGGTAAACCCGCCATCCTGCTGGACGGTATGTCACCTTCTCCATCAGGTCATGCGTAAGCTCGCCGCCAGATACGCCGCCTCCGCGCTGCCAGCTGCTAGTAACTCGTCCAGCCAGCGATGATAGACTTTCTCCGGCCACGGTCGATTATTCATGCATGTCCAGAGACCAAACAGGCATGCGGAATTAGACAATCCTCAGCAGGGTTACCGGTTGCCACAAGCCCGTCTAAAGCAGCTGCGGGAACAATTTTCCCGCTCCCTTAGTTTTCTCGATGAAGTATAGTGCATTTCTTCCCAGGGCGATCTCGGCAACAAGTTGCTCGTCCTCTGCGCTCAACCAGCGTAGTACAAAATACCGCGCCAGCATTCCTGGCCTGTGATTGGTATCAAATCACAGTTCATCACTTTTCATGCACGCACCCACTTAGAATTATCTTAACAGCAACGGCCGCGCAAATAAACCTGGGGTAGGCGTGTTATCAGTAACGTACAATCTAGTGTATGATATTCACAATATTAGCGCTGATCTGCACAAGTAAAATATTAAAAAATTTTTATTTAGTAAATTATAGTATTTTTTGATTTATAATCCACGCCAAATAACGCAATCAACCTTGAATTTTTTAATTTATCCCTAAATAAGTCAATATTAGATAATATCACTTTTTTCACCAATTTCAGGTTGTTTATATCTTTAAAGCATTCTAAGATTTTATCATAATTATTTTCTATAATATCTATCAATTCTATTATTAATTTATTTTTTATTTCTTTGCACGGTAAGTTATTATTTTCTATTTTATTTAAATATGAGCTTATCTTTATTTCTATATTACTACTTATTTGACCATATAAATTTTTAATAATTTTATTTTTTATATTTAAGTACAAATTAATTTCTTTTTCTTTTTTTATATGATCTATAAGATCTATCCGCCTCCACCCCTTTAAAATTCCATAATATAAATATAATCCAATGTGATTTGATTTTAAAAACATATCTTCTCCTAAAAGAAAATTCCTGTTCGGATGCCAGCTATGTATAATTTTTTCGTAATCTCCTTTAAAATCAAAACTAAAATCTATTTTTAACTCTCTTTTTAATATATCTTCTATAAAACCACATATTTTATATGGATCCCAGTTTTTATTAAAATATATTTTAGCTTGATATATTAAAAAATTTATTTTATCAAAATATCTTATTTTGCCGCATATATCTTCTACTTCTTTCTCCAAGTGCTCAGTTTTTAATTCTTTTTTAATATTTATAGTGAAGAGACCTCCATAATTAATTCCATCAGACATATATAAGGCAATCAATACATCTCTAATTCTTAAATCATCTAAATTATTTTCCAGCCATGATTCTACTTTTTCTTTTTCTTTTAGCATTAAATTAAAAATTATATTCTTGAAACTTTTTCCAATATAAAGTATGTCATTCGTTTTTAGGCCAATTGAAATATACTTGCCGAGCACTTTCATTGATAAAATATTATAATCTATTATTTGGTCATATAAAATTATTAGATAGTTTATATAATCTTTTATTAAATCGTAATCAATCTTTTCTATTTTATCCATATGAAAATTTATTATATTAATATGCCTTTCATCTAATTTAAATAAGTTTTTTTCTAATATATTAAGCATATCTTGTTCATTAATCTTTATTTCGAATCTCTTCAGTAATAAATATAATAACATCGCCGCACCCTTCGTCCCCTCTGACCAACTCGGCGCAGCAAGCGCTTCCTGAATGCGCTCCTTCAAGCCACTATCACGTTCTAATTCTCTCGGCCAAACTAACCCACAAATCGGGTGTGTAAAGCCATGCCTCTCAATATACTGTTTTGGCAATTCCTTGGGATTTGGTGCATCATCATATTCAAATGAGCCATATAAAGATACCCTTGGCCCAAATTCCCCCTTCAACATCTCCGTCAAAATCAGCCGCTCAGCCTCCGCATCGAGCTGACCCCGGTAAACCAGCCATCCTGCCGGACGGTATGCCACCTTCGCCATCAGGTCATGCGCTGGCCACAGGCTGGCCGCCAGATACGCCGCCTCCGCGCTCCCAGCCGCCAGTAACGTGTCCAGCCAGCGATGATACACTTCCTCCTCCCACGGTCGGTCATTCATGTACGTCCAGACCAAGACGGCATGCGGAATGATGGTATCCTCGACCGGGTCACCGGTGATGGCGAAGCCATCGAAGGCGTCCACAGGGACGACCTCCCTGCTCCCTCCCCACGCATCTACGTACTCCTTGGTCCTCTCAATGAAATGCAGCGTGTTTCGCCCTAGGGCAGCTTCCAACAGCCACGCGATGAGCTGCTCACCCTTGGCGCTCAGCCAGCGCTCTGCAAAATACCGCGTCAGCGCCCCCGGTCTGTGTGCGGTATCAAATCCCAGCTCGTCAGTTGTCATACACGTGCTCACTCGGAGTTATTTTAACGTGAGTTCAGATTAACCCAGCCTTATGCGGAGACGCAGAGATTCTACATGCCGCAGTTCTCACAGCGAGTGGGCGTAATAAAA
>Ga0209691_1001278_pt1 | contig 15249 bp, 14 predicted proteins | sample YNPMSBMetaG_FD_187120 | JGI IMG/M metagenome (GOLD analysis project Ga0209691, IMG submission 187120) | Anoxygenic and chlorotrophic microbial mat microbial communities from Yellowstone National Park, USA - YNP MS-B MetaG (SPAdes) (version 2) ... | reverse complement strand
TCTGGTTCTGTTCCAAAGCGCGGTTCATCGCCTCGAACATCTCCCGCGACCCAACGATGATGCCCTGCACGCGGATGTTCTGCATCAACACCGGCGCAATGTCGATTTCCCCTGCCCGCCCAGACAACACACCAATCAGGCTAATATGGCCGCCAAATCGGACGGAGCGAATTGACTTAGCCAAGGTTCCAACCCCGCCAACTTCAACGACGTGATCCACCCCACGACCACCGGTCATTTCCCGGACGGCTTTGTCCCAATCGGGTGCCTGCCGGTAGTTGATGATTTCGTCAGCTCCTAGAGCCTTAGCGCGTTCGAGCTTTTCGTCGCTCCCGGAAGTGATAATGACTCGGGCGCCGGCTGCTTTGGCAAACTGGAGAGCAAAGATGGAAACACCTCCTGTCCCCTGTACCAGTACGGTATCCCCTGGCTTGAGCTGCCCGTGAGTAATGAGGGCACTCCAGGCAGTCAATGCTGCACAAGGCAAAGTAGCAGCCTCTTCGTCAGTCAAGTAGTCAGGAACTTTGACGACTCCCTCCTGGGAAAGTGCACGATACTCGCTCAACATGCCGTCAAGTGGGCCGCCCAAAGTCGTTGCGCGGACTTTTTCCAGGGCCGGTTCACCAGCCGTCCACCCCTGGGCAAAAATCCCAGCTACCCGATCTCCAACGGCAACGCGCGTGACGCCATCCCCAACTGCTACTACCTCGCCTACACCATCAGACAGCGGAATCAGTGGGAGCGGCTGCTTGGGGTTATAAACCCCGGTCACAGTCATCAGGTCACGGAAGTTGAGGGAAGTTGCCCGCACGCGGATCAAGACTTCCCCATGCCTTAGCTCTGGGTGAGGACGCTCGGTCAAACGGAGGTGTTCAATCCCAAACTGGTCGGCAAGTTCAACACACTTCACAACAATGCTCCTCCTAAAACTGCAGGACTCAAACCTCAGCCCGACGAAACACCAACGAAACATTGACTCCGCCAAAACCAAAGGCATTGCTCATGGCGTAGTCAAGGGGCTTTTCGCGAGCCTTGTGGGGTACACAGTCCAACTCTACATCTGGCTCGTCGAGATTGACTGTCGGAGGGATGCGCCCATTCCGAAGTGCCAGTATGGCAACGACAGCTTCCAGCGCACCGGCCGCACCCAGTAGGTGACCGGTCATAGATTTGGTTGAACTCACTGCAAGTGAAGTTACGGCTTCCCCGAAAACCTGGTGAATAGCCGCTGCTTCGGCTCTGTCTCCAACCAGTGTGCCTGTCGCATGGGCATTGAGATAACCGATCTTGGTTGGATCAACTCCGGCGTCGGCTAGCGCCCGCCGCATGGCTCGCACCGCGCCCTGTCCACCTTCAGGAGGATGCGTCAGATGAAAGGCATCCGCCGATTGCCCAAAACCGACAATCTCCGCCAACGGTTGCTTGCCGCGTGCCAACGCATGTTCCCGTTCCTCTAGGACGAGAATGGCCGCTCCTTCTCCCATCACAAAGCCATCCCGCTGCCGGTCAAACGGACGGCTAGCGCGCGTTGGTTCATCGTTGCGGGTGGAAAGGGCCCGCATGGCAGCAAAACCACCGATGCCGGTGGGTGTTATGGCAGCCTCTGCCCCACCGCACAGCATCGCATCAGCCTCCCCTGCCTGGATAATGCGAAAGGCTTCCCCAATGGCATGCGCGCCTGAAGCACATGCTGTAGCTGACGCAAGATTTGGCCCCTTTGCCCCAAAGCGAATGGACACCTGCCCGCTGGCAAGGTTGATAATGGCCGAAGGGATGAAAAATGGCGAAACCCGGTGTGGGCCTTCGCGATGCAGCTTGGTATGTTCGCGCTCAATAATGCTCATCCCCCCAATTGCTGACCCAATGTGGACGCCTACTCGGGTCGCATTGTTGCTGTTGATGCGTAGCCCGCTTTCGTCCATTGCCTCATGAGCAGCAGCAATGGCGTAGTGGATAAAGGGGTCCATTTTCTTGATTTCTTTTTTCTCGATGAATATTGCCGGGTCAAACCCACGTACCTCAGCAGCAATGCGAACTGGAAACGCCGAAGTGTCAAAGCGCGTGATAGTGCCAATGCCACTTTTTCCGGCCAACAGCGCCTCCCAGGTACTCGGGACATTCAGTCCAAGGGGACTTACAATCCCGACACCGGTGACGACAACACGCCGCTTCATGACAGCAAACCTCCGCAGTTGGGTGCGAAGAGCACCAACCCCCTCGTGGAGACGCTTATCCGAGCTTTGCTTGGATGTAGTTTATGGCATCCTTCACACTCAGAATTTTCTCAGCATCTTCATCAGGAATTTCGAGCCCAAAGTCTTCTTCAAAACGCATAACGAGCTCTACCGTGTCAAGTGAATCCGCACCTAAGTCCTCAATAAACTTCGCTTCTGGTGTGACTTCACTTTCATCCACGCCGAGTTCCTCGACGATAATCGCTTTGACTTTTTCTTCAATGGATTGTTCTGCCATGAGTGAATACATCCTCTCTGGTTTCAAAATCTGGCGCCTGCTAGCCGAGGGCAAGCCTGCGCCGGTACACAAAGGCACGCCTAGCTTGCTCAATTGCCTGCCGCAACATCAGCCAGGGCCGTTGTCGTTGGTTGGATTGGCCGGCATTCCCCGCCAATCACCACCATAACTGGCGCACCTCTCAGCCGCCAGCCATCGAAGGGGCAGTTGCGCGCCTTCGATTGCCACCGACGCACATCCACCACAACCTCACGGTGAATGTCTAGTATTGTCATATCCGCTGGAGCACCAATTTGCAACGTCCCACCTGGCAGGTTGAAGGTTCGCGCCGGGCCAGTTGAAAACAGCTCAACTAGACGTATCAACGGAATTCCTTGTTGCCAGTAAAGCCGATCTAGCATCAGGCTTACGGCGCACTCTAGACCAATCACTCCAAAGGGCGCGTGCGAAAGCACTTGGTCCTTTTCAAGGATGGTGTGTGGGGCATGGTCGGTCGCAATGCATGTGACTGTGCCGTCGGCTACACCTTCGAGCAAGGCCTCGACATCCTTAGCCGTTCGTAAGGGAGGATTCATCTTAGCCAGCGGCCCCAACGTCAAGACGGCTGATTCGTCAAGGGTCAGATGGTGCGGGGTCACTTCACAAGTAATCGGTAAGCCTTCAGCCCGGGCGCGCCGTACCAGCTCCAGCGAGCCGGCTGTGCTAAGGTGCGCAATGTGAATGTGCGCGCCGGTCAGGCTGGACAGTATGACATCCCGTGCAACGTCTACTTCCTCGGCGGCACGGGTCATTCCGCGTACCCCTAAGCGTGTCGAGACCGCCCCTTCATTGATCACGCCGCCGGCTGCAAGGTCACGATTTTCGCAGTGATCAATAACCGGTAGTCCAAAGTCACTGGCGTACTCAAGTGCACGCCGCAAAAGATTGGCGTTGGCAATGCCATGTCCGTCATCGGACAAAGCCACGACCCCGGCTGCAGCCATTCCCCCAATGTCAGCAAGGGTCTCCCCTTGCAAGCCCTTCGTTACAGCGCCAATAGGGTAGACTCGGCAGGCAGCAGTTTCACGCACGCGGTCAAGAATGTAGCGAGTGACAAGCGGCGAGTCGTTGACCGGCAAAGTATTTGCCATGCAGCACACCGCCGTGAAGCCGCCGGCCACAGCCGCGCGTGTTCCGGTGGCTATCGTTTCCTTTGCCGTAAAGCCCGGCTCCCGCAGGTGCACATGAACATCAATGAACCCTGGTGCCACAACTAACCCAGTTGCATCGACCTGCTCTGTCTGGGGCGGGACCTCCAAGTTTGGACCTAGCGCTACAATCCGGCCCTCTATCACCAGAACATCCATGACCGCATCTAGGTTCTGGGATGGATCGCAGACGCGGCCATTGCGAATGACAACTGCCATGGTTAGACCTTTGCCAGGGTCAATCCTGTCTGATTCTGATACTTGCCTGCGCGGTCACTGTAGGAAACAGCGCATTCTTCATCTGACTCAAAGAAGATGATTTGAACAAACCCCTCTTCGGCGTAGAGCCGAACCGGCAAATTGGCAGCATTGTACAACTCAATGACAAGTCTTCCTTTCCAATCTGCTTCCAGCGGCGTTGTGTTCTGAATCAGCCCGCAACGCGCATACGTACTCTTCCCCAGCGCAATTGCCGTCACATTACGCGGTATCTGGAAGTACTCAATCGTCACACCCAACGCATACGAATGGGGCGGGAGCAACCAATACCGACTACCGTCGGCTGCCGTCCGCAGCGGAATGTCAAGCAGATTATCGGGATTGAAGTTTTTAGGGTCCACTTCCGTCCCCTGAATAGGAGAAAAGACTTTGAACTCATCCTGCGCCAGACGACAATCATAGCCGTAGCTTGACAGCCCAAAGCTAATGAGGCGTCGGTCTTCGACCTGGCGGATCAGTCGCCGTTCAAAAGGAGAGATCAGGTTATACTCTTCGCACATGCGAAGAATCCACTTGTCCGACTTAATCACGGTTGGTTCATGCAAAGCATAGTGGGATATACGTATCACAATAGAGCCTGATGATATGGCAGTTTGTCCCGTCATGCTCAAGCGCTTTCTTGCTGTTGCCGGTCTCATACTTCTGACCGTCCACCTTGGAGCCTATGCTGGCGCTGGGAAGAAGTCCTTTGGCTTGCAGCGTTTGTATTTGGTAAACACCCATGAAAGCCAGGCTGATCCGCTGTCGGAAGTAGCCTTGTACCGTCTTGTCCAGCGCCTACGCCAAGGACAGATAAGCACCGAGACGGCTATTCGGGAACTGCGGCAACGTGGCATTGCCTTTGAGCTTACAGATGAGATTTTGGCGCGTGTCCGTCAGCTTGGCGCCCCTAGTGCATTGATCACCGCGTTGGTCGAACTGGCGCTGGAAACAGCTTCGTCCTCACCACCCTCCTCACAGCCAGTTCGTACCGTACCTTCTGGAAATCTGCGTACTACCCCTCGGCCCTCCACCGATCAGGAAAATCTCTCGGACACTACGCCGTCAGATGACGAAGCTGCCCGTCTTAGCCAGCTTCCCTTCATCGAGCAGGCCCGATTTTATGCCCTTCGCAGTGTGGATGATCTTCCAGATTTTATCGTCACCCAAACCATCCACCGCATGGTGCGCGACAGCCGGGGGCAATGGCGCACACGCGATGTTCTTGAAACCGAAGTCCGGGTCGAAGGCGGGCGCGAACGCATCGAGTTACTGTCCATCAACGGGCGTCCAACCCGGCAGCGCTTTGAAGATGTTGGGGGGGCAACTTCTGTGGGGGATTTCTCCGTCCAGCTTGCCGCACCGTTTCTGCCCAGCACCAAAACCCGCTTCCGGGAAGCCAAGCGGGAACACTACCGGGGACGCCCCTGCCGCGTGTATGACTTTGTCGTCCCACAAGCAACCTCAGGGTACACCCTCACGGTACGGCTCTCTGACGGCACACCACAGCGCGTTCAAGTCGGCTACCAGGGCAGCCTGTGGGTGGACGAAGTCACAAAGCGCGTGCTGCGTATCGAGCACACAGCAACCAATATTCCGCCGGGCTTTCCGATGTCGCAGGTTGAGTCAGCCGTGGATTATGACTGGGTCACTATTCTTGATAAGTCCTACTGGATGCCACTAACGGCAGAGACCATTCAGGTGAGTGATGCCTATCGCCAAGCTTTTCGGAATGTTAGCGAGTTTCGGAACTACCGAAAATTTGAAGGCGACATCAAAATCATCGAGTAAAAGCCCATCATAAAGCCATGCCGCTCCGACAGTTTGTCCTCTGCCCTGTCCTGCTTTGGCTTCTGTTTAGCACAACCTCGGCGCAGCCATCATCGTCTGTGATCGCCATCCGCACCCTGCTTGACAACCAGGTTGCTGCCTGGAATCGAGGGGACCTGGAAGGTTTTATGAATGGTTACTGGCGCTCACCAAACCTGACCTTCATCTCCGGCGCGACCGTAACCAAGGGATGGGAAGCCGTCCGGGCGCGCTACCAGCAACGTTACCAGGCCGAAGGCCGTGCAATGGGGACGCTTGGCTTTCAGGACCTTGTCATCGAGATGGTTGGGCCGCGTGCAGCGCTAGTACATGGCAGGTGGCAAGTCACCCTTCCCGAACATGTTCTCTCAGGACGCTTTACGCTTCTCATACGGCGTCTCTCCGAGGGCTGGCGCATTGTTTACGACCATACCTCATGACAGGCAGGTGTGGTGCTGTGCTCGGGCAGTAGAGCAGTGGCTACGGAAGACACCAGATGTTGTCGCTTTTGTCTACAAAGCGAGTTTGCTATAACGAACGACTAAGGCTTACTCGATGTGCCCCGCATCGGTAGCTGTGATTTTCCATGAACCGTACCCTGCCTGCCGATTTCTCTATTTCACCAAATGTTCAGCCACCTGTTACCCCTACCAAGTGGGGTCTCTGGGACTGGTGTCGCCACTGGCAGCGGACGCTTCTCATTATCTGGGTGCTGGGGCGCTTTGCTTGGATGGTGTACCGCGATCTTCGCCGTGCCCGCGCACACCCAGACGGTAATCTGTCCGTGCTTCCGGACGAAAAGCTCGCTGCCCAAGCTGCCCGTCTGCGGGAGCAACTGATTCGGCTTGGCCCAACCTTCATCAAAATTGGACAAGCGCTGGCAACCCGGGCGGACTTGCTCCCGGTGCCGTTCATTCAAGAACTGGCCAAGCTCCAGAACCGTGTACCGCCGTTTCCAAACAGTGAAGCCTTTGCCATCATCGAGCGCGAATTGGGTCGCCCCCTTCACCAGCTCTTCCGCACAGTCGATCCAGAACCGATTGCCGCAGCTAGCTTAGGACAGGTCTATCGCGGCGTCCGGCACGACGGGCAGGAAGTGGCCATCAAGGTGCAACGTCCAAATCTCGTCGCCCGGATTAGCGAAGACATTGCCATCCTGCGTCGTCTTGCCCGGTGGATGGCTAGCTCGAAACGGCTCTTCAAAGGCAACGACTGGGTCGGGATGATTGATGAGTTCGAGCGCACGATCTATGCCGAACTCGATTACCGCAACGAAGGCCGCAACGCCGAACGCTTTCGGCGAAACTTCGCCGACTGGCCCCGCGTCTACGTGCCAACCATCTTCTGGGAACAAACAACCTCACGGGTCATCACCATGGAGTTCCTGCGCGGCATCCGTGTGACCGATCTGGAAGGGCTGGCTGCTGCTGGGATTGGCGCTAAGGAAGCCAACGAGCTGATGCATCGTACCTACTTCAAGCAACTGCTTGAAGATGGCTTCTTTCATGCCGATCCACACCCGGGTAACATTCTCATACTGCACGACGGGCGGCTGGCTTTTTTCGACTTTGGCATGGTAGGGCACATTTCGCCTACCCTCCAAAGCCAGATGGTCAGCGCCTTTTTTCACCTTATCGAACGGGATGCGCCGGGTATTGTTCAGGATTTGATTGGCTTGGGCTTCCTTTCCCCCGAAGCCGATAGGGAGGAATTTGCGCGCGTTGTTGAAGACTTATTCCGTCGAAAACTCGATGTCAATCTCTCAGAAGTGCGTTTCAAAGACTTGACGTATGAGTTGGGCGACATCATTTACCGCTACCCCTTTTCGACGCCTGCCTCGTTTACTTTCATCATCCGGGCACTGATGACCCTCGAAGGTATCAGCATCACGATGAACCCGCGCTTCAACTTCCTTGAAGTCGCTCTGCCCTATGCGCGCGATTTCCTATTCCGCCGCGAAAGCGCCCAACTGCGGGAAAAGGTCTGGGCCAGCCTGCACGACGCCCGCAACGGGAAGCTCAACTGGACGCGCGTGTGGAATCTTGCCCGGACGGCACTGGCGCTCTACTTTGCCTGAAAGGTTGTCCGTCTGCGGTGCCGCCATTCCGCCCAGCGGTCGCGCCACCACCGCCGCCAGCGGGTTCGCCAGCCTTGCCGACGCTTGTATTCGGCTTTGTAGTTGAGCTTTTTGGCATATATCCGCGCAGCCAGCTCCAGGCCCGTCAGGTCAATGGCAGCCAGCGCTGTGCATTCTTCCGGCGACAGCCCGAAGGCAGTGGCGGTGTTTTCTGGCGCAGCCAAAAACTGCTCCCGGAAAGCTTCATCGGCATAGAGCCGCACCAAAAAGGCTTCAAAGCGTGGTGACGACATCGGTACGTGCTTTTTGGGCAGCGCGCCCCCGTGCTAATGCAGTGCGCGCAACGTCGAGTTCATTGAGAAGCTCGGCAAAGGGCGGATAGTCACCGTCGCGCTCCAGGATGACAACCAGCGGCTGTGGCGTCCGCCGCGCCACTTCTGCCAGCAGGTCAAACACCGGTTGTGGTGTTGCATGCCGGTGGTCATCAAGCAGCCGCCGTCCCGGAAAGCGCGTTGCCTGCACCCACTTCCCGCCTGCCAGGTGGATGTAGCCAACTCGCTCTAAGGGGAGTCGGGCAATGGCTTCGTACGGGTCAAAATCAAAGTTACACGCGTTGGCATACAGGTTGTGTAGGTCGAGCAGCAAACTATTTTCCGTTGCCACTAGGGTATGCTGTAACCAAGTGACTTCATCGAGGGTACTGCCAGGTGGGTCAATAATGGTGGATATGTTTTCAACCAACGGGTCACTCCCGACAATGGCGCGCGCAGTTGCAAGATTGCGTGCCGTACCCTCAATGGTTGCGGCCGTTCGCGGTGGCGCGGCAAGGTGGCCGATCTCAATGCCACCACCGCGAACAAAGGCAAGATGCTCCGACCACAGCCATGGCTCGACCTCGCCAACAAGGCGTGCCATGTGGTCAAGACGAACGAGATCAACCGGCGCCGTAGAGGCTAACCCCAAGGAAACGCCATGCAGGATAAGCGGTACCTGGTGCCCTAGCCAACGTAAAGCCTGCCGATCCTTGCGGGGTGCATCGAAGTAGTCATCAGCAATGACTTCTATTGCCTCGATGCGATCGAGGTTGGACAGGATGTCGGCTGCCAGAGGCGCACGCCACCCTAGACCGACGCGATCAGGCAGGGTTTCCATCATATTCAACCATCACACAACCGGGCAAATTTGGTCAGCCTGCACAAAACCTAGCCACAGCCACCACAGCCGCCGCCACAACTGCTGCAACTACCGCCGTCGCTGCTGCACGAACTGCTGCAGGAACTCCCACAGGATGAACTGTCGGTTGGAGCCTTGGGGAAGGCTTCCCGGACTTCAGGGAAAACCTCCGCCGGCAGGGCCGCGACACCATAGACACCGGCCAGCAGGGCAATCTGCGCCATCGAGGCGTTGGCTTTGAGGGTTGCGGCCTGGGCGCGCATCCCTTCAAACAGCGATTCCAGCGACTTGATGACATAGTTGCCAAAGCGCGTCCGGTAGTCTCCGATAAATGTCAGGGCCCAGATTGCAGCGACAACCATGATAATCACGGTAAAGCCGATGTTAGTGTACCCATACCACAAGGCAACCCCGATCTTGGTCAAACCGACAACCAGGATGAAAATCAGGGCAAACAACGCCCGACTGGTCCGGGCCTGTTTCTGGGCTTCAGAGGGCAACAAGCCGGCGTTCTCCAGCTCTTCTTTGTAAAGATCATCCACCTGCTGTTTGAGACCACCCTGCTCAAACATTTCCTCCGGCTTCCGTGGAGTTGTGAAAAAGCGAAGTACGGCTCTTTCCAGAGGAAATGGCAGCGACTTCGCATCACAGTCCGGCGCGGTCACGAGCTGCTTTTCCTTTTTTTCCGACGACTCGTTCTGCAAAAGCCTCAGGTGACGGGCTTCGATGAGGACGGCCGTGGCCACCCGTAGGGCCTCGTTGGCTCCCCCGCGCAGGTAGGCCAGTCGGTAGGGATCAGAAGTATCGAACTTCGTCAGTTCCCAGATCGGCTCGGCCACGATTCGCCGCGCATACAGCATCGTGATCACGGTCGCACAGGCCAGCAGGTAAGCTAGCAGGAACGCGGTTTTGGGCAGGCAGATGATGACGACGGTGAAACACAGGAGCAGGGTAAACCAGGCGATGACAAACGCCCGGACCACCCAAGCGTCATCGCCTGTAAGAGAAGTCGCTTGGTTTGTGGTTGGGGTTACGGATTTCCACGGATCGGAAGGCTTGGTAGTGCTGACCGGGTAGGAACTCATAGGCTACCTCCTGGCATCGAGCCTGACGTTATCAAGAAGCCCATCGGTCTGAGAGGCGATGACCAACGAAACATGACGCAGATGAACTGGTTTACCGCAGCTCCTCTCAGCTCTGCCATTTACACCATGGTACGCAGGCGATGTGACATCTTTGCTTAAGATTCAAAGACGCCAACCATGGCCAATTCCGGGGCAATGCCCAAACAGGACGCCCTAAAGCAGCAAAGGTACAGCAGAAGTGAGGGTGTTTTGCCCTATTCTCTCAGATTGAAGCGTCCGGCACGCAACCGTCTCCCGTCCGGGCAGCTTTCCCATCCAGCCTAAAACGCGATACCCTATTGGCTTGTTCAAATGTGTTTGGTCAAACTTGTATGGTTCCCAAAATCCCAAGTGCCAACGTGGCGTTACCGATGACACACGAGCTGTCCAATGAACCCCCGTTGAGCAACGAGGGAATCACTGATATTCCTGAAATACTGCCCTTGTTGCCGTTGCGCGACATCGTCATTTTTCCGTTTCTCATCGTTCCGCTTTTTGTACAGCGCGAGAAATCCCAGCGCGCTATCGAACAGGCGCTTCCGAACCGGCGCCTGCTTGTACTTGCTACTCAACGTGACCCGGAACGTGAGGACCCAACCGGTGATGATCTGCACCGGGTTGGCACGATTGCCGTCGTGATGCGTTCGCTCAAAACTGGTGACGGCCGAGTTCGCATCCTCGTTCAGGGATTAGCGCGAGCAACGCTTCTGCGCGTGACAGATGAGGCCGGTTACTTGCAGGCCCAAGTGCAGACTATTCCTGAAACACCCGTCGAGATGACCCTAGAAGTTGAGGCGCTTATGCGCGCAGTCAAAGGGCTACTCGAGCGGATCATCAACTTGGGTAAGCAAATTTCAGCCGAAGTGCTGGCTATTGCCACGTCACTGGAAGACCCAGGACGCCTTGCCGATCTGTGCGCGGCCAATCTCGAACTCAAGATTAGCGATGCCCAAGCTATTCTCGAACAAACCGATCCTGCGGCGCGTTTACGGCGCGTCCACGACTTGATGGCCCGAGAAGTCGGCATCCTAACCGTTCAGCAGGAAATCAGCCGCCAGGCGAAGGGCGAAATTGATCGCTCCCAGCGCGAGTTTTTCTTACGTCAGCAACTCAAGGCCATCCAACAGGAACTAGGCGAAGGTTCCGAAGGCGGTGATGAAATCGCAGCTTACCAAGAGAAGATTGCAGAAGCACGCCTCCCAGAACCAGCGCATGAGGAAGCGATGCGCCAGCTCAAGCGCCTTGAACGGCTTCACCCTGATGCCACTGAGGCCGGACTACTGCGCACGTATCTAGATACCCTCCTCTCACTCCCCTGGAATACGCTCTCAGAAGACCACATTGATCTCCAACACGTCAAAGCCGTCCTTGATGCTGACCATTACGGTCTCGAAAAGGTCAAGGAGCGCATTCTCGAAGCGCTGGCAGTACGTCGTCTCAAACCGGATGCCAAAGGACTGTTGCTGTGCCTAGTTGGGCCGCCCGGTGTTGGCAAAACTTCCCTTGGGCGGTCGGTGGCGAAAGCCATTGGGCGCAAGTTCGTCCATATCTCCTTAGGTGGCGTTCATGACGAAGCTGAAATTCGCGGGCACCGCCGTACTTACGTCGGCGCCATGCCTGGACGTATCATCCTCGGACTTCAGCAGGCGGGGACGAAAAACCCACTGATGCTCCTTGATGAAGTGGACAAACTGGGCAACGATTTCCGGGGCGATCCGGCCTCGGCGCTGTTAGAAGTACTCGACCCAGAACAAAACCACGCTTTTCGCGATAACTACCTTGGCGTGCCTTTTGATCTCTCAAAAGTCATGTTCCTGCTGACGGCTAACGTCACCGACACGATTCAACCGGCCCTGCGGGACCGGCTCGAAATCGTACGTTTGCCAGGCTATACCCAAGAAGAAAAGCTTGCCATTGCCCGGCGGCACCTTGTGCCCAAGCAACTGGCTGAAAGTGGCTTGACCAAAAAGCACTTGACCATTTCGGAAAGCGCCCTGCGGTTGACCATTGCCCGCTACACTCGTGAAGCTGGCGTCCGCCAGCTTGAACGCGAAATCGGCAAGATGTGCCGCAAGGTAGCGCGGCGCGTTGCTGAAGGTAGCAATGAAAAAGTCACCATTACAGCGGCTAACCTGGCCGAATATCTTGGCGTTCCAAAGTTCAAAACAGATGCCATTTTGCCTCAGGATCGGGTGGGTGTTGCGGCGGGTTTGGCTTGGACAAGCGTCGGTGGTGACGTGATGCACGTCGAAGTGCTCCTGCTGCGCGGCAAGGGTGGGCTGCTTTTGACGGGTAAGCTGGGTGAAGTCATGAAGGAATCTGCGCAGGCGGCACTGTCGTATGCCAAATCCCGGGCCCGTGAACTGGGCATCGAACCTGATGTCTTTGCCCAGCACGACCTCCACATCCACATTCCAGAAGGGGCCATCCCAAAGGATGGGCCTTCGGCCGGCATCACCATGGCAACAGCCATGGTTTCGGCGCTGTCCCGTCGCCCTGTCAAGCGTACCGTGGCTATGACAGGCGAAATTACCCTGCGTGGCGACGTTCTGCCCGTTGGCGGCATTCGCGAAAAAATCTTGGCAGCGCGACGGGCTGGCATCAAAACTGTCATCCTTCCGGCTCAGAACCAGCCAGATGTCAGTGACATTCCGCCGGAATTCCTCAAAGGGCTCAAGTTCATCTACGTGCAGGAAGTAAACGAAGTATTTGCTGCGGCACTTGGCAAGGCCGTGAAGACTTCGCCTGACAAAGGAGCAGACAAATGAAGCGCAAGCGCTGGATACAACTCATCTGGCTACCGGTGCTAGCCTGGGTTAGCTTGGCTTACGTTTCGGCGTCGGCTCTGAACACTGCTTTGAAAGTCACAGAAGATGGCCATGAATATGCCCCGCTGCAAACCGTCAGGCTTTGCTACAAAGACTGGACATACCCGGGGCTTGACGGCAAACCCATCAACCTGCGGACGTGGATGCAAGGCAAAAAACTCGTGCTGGTTGTGTACTTCGCGCCCTGGTGTGGCAACTGGCGCTATGAGGCCGAAGTTCTGTCGCGCTTGCACGCCAAATATCAACCGCATGGGCTGGGCATTATTGCTGTCAACGAATACGGCACGGCAGATGAAGCGAAGGCCTTTTTTGGTGAAGCCGGTGCGCCTTACCCGGTCGTGGTCGAATCGGAAGACCGCAGCCGGATTGGCGAGACCTCCCATGCGCTGTACCGGCGGATGACAGGTGACTTCCGCACTTACGGTTCCCCCTACAACATCTTCCTTGAACCGGCAGCGGTCATCGAAACGGGCGAGGTGCTGGCTGAGCAAGTCACAGTCGCTAATGGCGAACTCATTGAAGCCGAGGCCGAGGCGTTTATCCGTGAAAAGCTGGGCCTGCCGGCAGTTTCAACGCCAACGGTAGTTCCTTCCCAACTGGCTGCACCGACACCATAAAAGCCATCTACAGTCAATGACTGACCTGCTGCCGCGTCTTTCTGCCCAGGAACTCAATGACCTGCTGCACAATGCATTCCCGCTCGTGCCGCCTGGGTTGTTTTGTGTCGAAACCGTGGAACCCATGCGGGTGCGGGTGCGAATGCGCAAACTGGAGGAGTATGTTCGCCCCGGAGGAACGCTTTCCGGTCCAGCGCTGTTTACGCTGGCGGACACGGCGCTTTACATGGTCGTTCTGGCAATGTGTGGCCCCGTGCTGGAAGCCGTCACCAGTGAGATGACGATTCACTACCTGCGGCGGCCGGCAGCACGTGACGCCATTGGCGAGGCCACCCTTTTGCGACTGAGCCAAAGATCGGCTGTCGGCGAGGTTCTCATCCGTGTCGCCGATGATCCAACACCTGTCGCCCATGCTGTCGGAACATACACTCTTCCAAAACAGTAGTTCTCGGGCCACACCACCGGTAACAGCCTTGCGCGACGGTGTTTTTCCCAAAGACTCCGGCAAACCAGATTACTTTCCAGCTTCTTCAATCCCGACTCTGGTAACAAACAGGACTTTGGGTGATTTGTCGGCATAGGACAGGGAGCTTTTCCACTCATGACCCTTTTCCCTGTCCCGGACGTTGACCAGAAAGCCTTCCATTCTGACTATGTCGCACTTCCCAACCCTGAGAAGGATTTCTCCGACGCTCTCATCGGCCGACACAAGCGCCAGGTAGCTGATTGAGTTGTTGATTTCCCTGGGATCAATTTCGCCGGGGATGTAGCTGTAGTAAAACTTTTCGGAAATCTCATCAAAGAGAATATTTCTGCAATTGCAGTTACTTCCCATTTGCCGCCACCCGACCCACAACCTGATGGGGGCAATCATTCCAAGCGGGCTGGTAAAGTCAATTTCTGACTTCAAGACCCTGGCCCGGATGGCATAGTTGGCTAATGGTACGATTTCATATCCTTTGAACTGGAATGCAGTGGCTTTGGTTTCCGTCTGAAGTGGTTAGTACTTCAGCCCTTACTCTGACTCATCCACCTTCCTGATGGGCGGAGGTGTTTTGCTTACAGCCTCGGTTCTGTTTGCGCTGTTCCGATTTTCCGACAGCTTATTTCCTGCTTCTTCTTTTTCCAAAAGCTCTGAGGCTTGAAGCGAGTCCCTGTTGCCGATACTCTTTTTCCAGGTCATCGTTCCGTACGGCAGACAATGGGAGACTAGAAACGTAAGCGCAAAAGGTAAAGCAAAAAGCTGCTGTATTCCCCACATACGGCTACCTCCTAAATCTTGTGTGAAATCCAGGAATTGAAATCTGGAACCGATAGCTGTTTTCAGAAACCAACTCACCGGTTTCTTCTTGCGTGGGAAAACGGCTGCTGTGTTACAGCAATGAAAAATTGGCAAAGATCAACTGGAACACGCCCGGAGAATGCTTCATTGCCCACTTGGATGCCTGCTGGCTTTTGCTTAGGCTGTCCTGAATGGGTCAGCCTGATCGGGGGTATTGTCCGGGCGGACTGGCGAAATTGACATTGCGCCGGTGCTGATGCAGAACATCCGCGTGCAGGGCATCATCGTCGGGTCACGGGAGATGTTCGAGGCGATGAACCGCGCTTTGGAACAGAACCAGATTCGCCCGGTGGTGGACAAAATCTTTGCCCTTGACGAGACCCGGCAGGCGTTTGAGCTGATGGCGCAGGGGGGACATTTTG
>Ga0209691_1001274_pt1 | contig 15289 bp, 14 predicted proteins | sample YNPMSBMetaG_FD_187120 | JGI IMG/M metagenome (GOLD analysis project Ga0209691, IMG submission 187120) | Anoxygenic and chlorotrophic microbial mat microbial communities from Yellowstone National Park, USA - YNP MS-B MetaG (SPAdes) (version 2) ... | reverse complement strand
TGCTCGCCATGCCCACCGGCTTTCTGCTCGCGCTGATCCTGGTTTACATCATCAATTTGCGATCGTTCGGCTGGACGATTCGCCTTGACTTGCAGTGGGAGACCTTCGCGCAGGCGATGGTGGTCGCGGTCGTCTCGGCGCTGCTGGCCGCGATTTACCCTATGCTGCGCTTGGGCAGGTTAGAGATCGCGCGGGCGGTTCGGGAGGAGTGAAGTGTTGCGTGTTGCGTATTGCGTATTCCGTATTGCGTATTACGGAATACGAAATACGCAATACGGAATACGAACTACCCAAACCGCCCCGACACGTAGTCCTCAGTGCGCTTGTCGCTGGGCTTGGTGAAGATCTTCTCGGTGGTGTCGATTTCGATCACCTCGCCGGAGCGATCCTCGCGCATCATCATCATCGCCGTGTAGTCGCTCACCCGCGCGGCCTGCTGCATGTTGTGGGTGACGATGACGATGGTGTAATTTTGCTTCAACGTGACGATCAGTTCCTCGATCTTCAGCGTGGAGATCGGGTCGAGCGCCGAGCACGGCTCGTCCATCAGGATGACCTCTGGCTCAACGGCGATCGCCCGCGCGATGCACAGGCGCTGCTGCTGGCCGCCGGAGAGCGAGGTGCCGAGCTGCTTGAGCTTGTCCTTGACCTCGTCCCACAGCGCAGCGCCTTTGAGGGCAGCTTCGACGCGATCGTCCAGCTCGCTCTTCGAGATGCGCGGGTTATGGAGCCGGATGCCGAAGGCGACGTTCTCGTGGATGGACTTCGGGAACGGGTTGGGTTTCTGGAAGACCATACCCACCCGCGTGCGCACCGCGACCGGGTCCACGTCGGGCGCGTAGATGTCCTCATCGTCCAACTTCACCGTGCCCTCCACGCGCACGTCAGCGATCGTGTCGTTCATGCGGTTGAAGGTGCGCAGCAGGGTGCTCTTGCCGCAGCCGGACGGGCCGATGATGGCGGTGACTTGGTTGGCGTAGGCGTGAAAGTTGACGTCCGCGAGGGCGCGGAACGCGCCGTAATACAACGAGAGGTTCTCGGTGCTAAGCCTGACCTGAAGGTCGCGCGCACTGGCAGCACCGTCGCCACTGGCTGCCTTCACACTTTGAATGGAGATCGTTCTGGTTTGCATCATAGGCTCTTGCGCAGGCGGTTGCGCAGGATAATGGCGGTCAGGTTAAACGACAGGACGACGACGAGCAGCACGACGATGGCCGCCGCAGAGATGTTGCGGAAGGTGTCTGCGGGCAACTTCGCCCAAGTATAGATTTGCATCGGCAAGACGGTGAACGTCGAGAAGAGCCCACTTGGGTCGGTGGTGACGAAGGCGGCTGCGCCGACCACGATCAGCGGTGCTGTTTCACCCAGTGCGCGCGAGATGCCCAGGATGATGCCGGTGAGGATGCTCGGGAAGGCAACCGGCAGGATGTGGTGCCATACGGTCTGCCACTTGGTCGCGCCGAGCGCTAGGCTGCCATCGCGCAAGCCCTGTGGGACGGCGCGGATCGCCTCTTGCGTGTTGATGATGACCAGCGGCAGGATCAGCAACCCCATCGTCAGCGCGCCTGAGATGATCGTGCGGCCATTAGGCGGCGGATCCGGCACGCCAAAGGCAGCGCCGCTGGTGAAATCGCTCAGCGCGCGCACGAAGATCGCCACGCCGAGCATGCCATAGATGATGGACGGGACGCCGGAGAGATTGTAGATGTTCGTCTGGACCAGCGCGCTAAAGCGACTCTTGCCGGCAAACTCTTCTAGGTAGACGCCTGTCGCAATGCCCACCGGCACAGCAAACAGGATGGTGATGACGATCATCAGCACCGAGCCGATGATTGCCGGGCGCAGGCCGCTGGTCTCTGGCCGCGTCGTCAGGTCGCTGACGATGAACTCCGGCGTCAGCCACCAGCGAAAGCCGTATTTCGCGCCCGGATAATTAGCCCTGATCTCTTCCTCGATCGCGGCTCGGTTGAAGAGCGATGGGAAGAGTGGCCAGGTCTTGATCACCGATTCCAGCAGCACCTCTTGCTCAATCAGCTCGATCAGGTCTTCGCGGCTGCGCGCTTCAAATGGCTGCGCTGCGTTGAGCGCTTCGTAGCGCTGGGTGGTCAGGTTTTGACTGAGGATCTCGAGCAGCTCCTGATCGGACAACGCCTCAAGCGGGCGCGCAGTGAGCACGTCCACGTTGGGCACTTCGGCGTAGATCACGTTCAGCAGATCATCAACCGATAGATCTTCGAGATTCGCACCCAGCTCCTCTGGCAACTCAGCCAATCGCTCGGGCGGGATATTGTCTCTTGCGAGGCTAAGCAGCTCCTCTTGGCTCAATTCTTCCAGAGGGATGGAGGGCACTATCGTTAGCGGATCAATCCGAAATCCATAGACCACCATGCCGCCGATCCTGCTCCCCACGTCGAGCAAGAGCACGATCAGCGCGATCAGCGCGATAACGAGGGAGAGGAAGAGGCCGGCCTGGCCGAGCAGGCCCACGCGCTGACGTCGGCGAACGGACGGATCAGCGCCGATTTCAAGTGGTTCAGCCGAACGGCTCGGAGAGATCATCGCCATGCTAATACACCTCGCGATAGCGTTGCACGATCCAGCGGCTGATGATGTTCAGCGTCAAGGTCATAAAGAAGAGCACGATGCCGATCGAGAAGATGCTGGTGTAGTCGAGCAAGTCGAAGCTAAGGTCGCCGCTGCTGATGCGGGCGATATGGCCGGTCATCGTCTCGGCCGCTTGGAACGGGTTGAAGGTGAAGTTCGGCCCGGCGCCGGCGGCCAGGGCGACGATCATCGTCTCGCCGAAGGCGCGCGAGATGCCCACGATCACCGACGCGGCGATGCCCGAGATGGCGGCCGGCAGGACCACCTTGAGGCTGGTCTCGAGCCGGGTGGCGCCCAGCCCATACGAGCCCTCGCGCAGCGCCCGCGGCACTGCGCTCAGCGCGTCTTCGCTCATTGAGGCCACAATCGGGATGATCATGATCCCCATCACCAGGCCAGCCGACGCCATGTTGTAGAACTCCACGGTGTCTTCACCGAAGATGCTCTTGAGCAGGGGCGTCATGAAGGTGACCGCGAAGAAGCCGTAGACAACGGTGGGGATGCCGGCCAACAACTCCAGGATCGGCTTGAGATACGCGCGCGCGCGCGGCGAGGCATATTCGCTCAGGAAGACAGCCGCCGAGAGGCCAAGCGGCAGCGCCACCAGAATCGCGATGACGCTCGTGATCACCGTGGCGACGACGAGGGGCGCGATGCCCACGCGACCTGCCTCCGGCGCCCAGACGGTGTCGCTGAAAAATTGAGCGAGGGACACGCGGGGATCGGCAAAGAAAGCAATTGCTTCGGCAAACAAGACGACCACGATGCCGACCGTCGTCAATATCGAGACCAGGGCAGAGGCTACGAGTGATGCTCGGATGAGCGATTCACCCAGGCGCGGCTTCCTTTTCAAGCTGACGCGCCGACGCTCCTCAGATGAAAGTGTCACAGGAACTGTCGCCATAGCTCACTTCTTCCTTATTCGAAGGTTATTTTCTTATAATTTATAAAACAAGACCCGAACAGGGGGAAGGCCCCCCTGCTCGGATCGTCTGACAGCCCGCGTCTTAGCGGGTTGCTTCGACAAAGTCTTTGCGCGCCTTCTCCAGCGCCGCAGCCGGCGCGGGGAAATACCCCACGCGGCGAACCACCTTGTCCACGTTTGTCAGGTAGTAGTTGACGTAGGCCGCGACCTGAGGCTTGCTCTTCAGAATCGGCGCCGAGCTGATGATGAAGAGCGGGCGGGCAAACTTGTAGCGGCCGTTGGCCACCGTGGCAGCGCTCGGCGCAACGCCTTCATAGTTCACCGCCTTCAGCTTGCTCTTCTCCTCTTCATAGTAGGCATACCCGAAGTAGCCGATGGCGTTGATGTCAGACGCAACGCCAGCGACCAGCACGTTGTCGTCCTCGCTGAGCTGCACGCCCGGCACCTGTGGGATGACGCTGCGACGCTGCTGCATGGTGGGGAGGTTCCTGAACACCTGCTCGACAAAGTAGTCGTAGGTGCCGCTGTCGGTTCCGGGGCTGTAGAGGCGAATCGGTTGATCTGGCCAGCGGCGGTCCACATCGCGCCACGTCTTGGCTTGGCCAGAGAAGATCAGCGCCACTTGGCTGTTGTTCAGGTTGCGCACCCAGGTGTTTTTCGGATTGACCACAATCGTGAGCGCGTCAATTGCGACCTGGAACTGGATCGGCTTGCCGCCGCCGGCGGGCCGGCAGGTGTCAACCTCGCTCTGCGTCATCGCACGGCTGGCGTTGGCCACGTCGTACTCGCCACGGCAAAAGCGCTGAATGCCTGCGCCGGACCCGATCAAGTCAACGTTCACCTCGCCCTTGAAGCCATCCTTCTTGAAGTTCTCGACGATGACGACGCTCAGGGGATACACTGTCGAGCTGCCGCCGGTGTTGATGTTGCCGGAAACCTGCGCCGGGTTCACCGGAGGAAGCTTCGTCTGGCCCGCAGCCGTGCCCACCAGCGTCAGGCTGAGGGCAGTAGCCATCCCGATGGCGGGAAGTGTCCTTCTGAAAGCAGTCTTCGTGTTCATACGTGTCTCCTCTAAGAAATAGGATTTACGAGCTCAGCTTAAGACCGCCTTGTTAAGCGCTTTTAAAGCGGGCATTAAGGTTTAGCCGAAGCGGCCGCTGACGTAGTCCTCCGTCCGCTTGTCCTTCGGCTTGGTGAAGATCACGTCGGTCTCGTCGAACTCGATCACCTCGCCGGCGCGGTCTTCGCGCATCATCATCATCGCCGTGTAGTGGCTGACGCGCGCGGCCTGCTGCATGTTGTGGGTGACGATGACGATCGTGTAGTCCTTCGCCAGATCGCGCATCAGCTCCTCGATCTTGAGCGTGGCGATCGGGTCGAGCGCCGAGCACGGCTCGTCCATAAGGATCACCTCTGGTTGGACGGCGATCGCGCGCGCGATGCACAAGCGCTGTTGTTGGCCGCCGGAGAGCGCTGTGCCGGGTTTGTTCAGCTTGTCCTTCACCTCGTCCCACAGCGCGGCGGCGCGCAGGCTGCGCTCCACAATCTCGTCTGCTTCGCCCTTGCTCAGCCGGCGCGTCAGGCGCACGCCGTAGAGCACGTTCTCGTAAATGCTCTTGGGGAAGGGGTTGGGCTTCTGAAAGACCATGCCGATCCGCCGGCGGACGTCCACGGCATCTATCTTCTTGTCATATAGGTTAAAGCCGTGAAACTCGACCACGCCCTCGGCGCGCGCCTCGGGTATCAGATCGTTCATCCGATTGAACGCGCGCAGCAACGTGCTCTTGCCACACCCCGAAGGACCAATGAGGGCGGTGATCCGGTTGCGCTTAATGTCCATGTTGACCTCGTGCACCGCCTTAAAGCGGCCGTAGTAAATGTACAGATTGCGCGTCCGAAGAACGATGTCCTTATCCCTCTCTTCCGCGTTAGACGTCCTGACAGGTGACGTGGCAAGCGCCTCTTGCATTGCGATCCTCTGAGCTTCAGTTTCTCTCAGGATGAGACCAGAGGAAAGTTAAGTGTTGTTTAAGCACTATTTGCCTGATGTTTAGCCATCGCATGCTTTGGGTGACTTGGCTCACCGACGTTTAAACCGCCGAGGCGCAAAGAAATAACCTTTGCGTCCTCGGCAGTGCATGTTTCTTGTAACACCTTCGCATTTAGGGTGCGTTCACGAATAGGGGCGACCGTTTGGCGTGTTATGCCGAGCGAAGCATCTAAGCGCACGCCCAACCAAAACACCGCGAAGTCACCCGACCTCCTGCCTCAGCGCCCCCGCAGCGCTTCAGTCCGGCGCGCAGGGGCAGTTCGCGAACCGCCTCTGCTGCGCTGCGGCAGCCTGGCAATTGATGCATAGCATGCTCGCCAATCCCCCAAGCACTTTGCTAAGGCGTGATCACCACTAGCCACGCTGTGTCATGCCGAGCGCCATTCGCCGGCCCGTCGCCTAGGCCACCCCGCGTCAACTTGGTTCGCCGCGCTGGCGCTAGAATGACAGGGTGAGGCAGAGGCCCTGGTGATCCCGTGCGATGATCACTGGCTGCGCCAAGCATACCCGCCCCAAATCGTGAATGCACCCCGCATTCACTCCCGCCGGCGCGGGCGATATTGCAACGCCTCGGCCAAGTGCACCGTGGCGATCCGCTCACTGCCGGTCAGGTCGGCAATCGTGCGCGCCAGCTTGAGCACGCGGTGGAAGGCGCGCGCGCTCAACTGAAGCTGAGTCATCGCCGAACGCATCAGGCTGCGCCCGGCCTCGTCCAGCTCGCAGTAGCGCCTCACCTCCGCCACGCCCATATCGGCGTTGCAGGTGAGCGGCGTGCCAGCGAAGCGGCGGAGCTGCCGATCGCGGGCCGCTTGCACGCGCGCGCGCACAGCGGCCGACGGCTCGCCTGGGCGCATGTCGCTCAGCTTGTCGAAGTTCAGCCGCGCCACCTCCAGGTGGATGTCAATCCGGTCAAGCAGCGGGCCGCTGATTTTCTTCTGGTAAGCGCTGATCTGGGCCGGCGTGCAGGTGCAGGGGCGGACCGGGTCGCCATACCAGCCGCACTTGCACGGGTTCATCGCGGCCACCAATTGAAAGCGGGCCGGGAAGCTGAGCGAGCCGGAGACGCGTGAGATGGTGACGACTTTGTCCTCCATCGGCTGGCGCAGCACCTCCAGCGTGCGCGCGTCGAACTCTGGCAACTCATCTAGGAACAGCACGCCGCGATGCGCCAGCGAGACCTCGCCGGGGCGAGGGAACTTGCCGCCGCCGATCATGCCGGCATGGCTGATCGTGTGATGCGGGGCGCGAAAGGGCCGCTGCTGGATCAACGGCGTATCCGGCGGCAGCATGTCGGCCACGCTGTAGATGCGCGTGATGTCCAACGCCTCTTCCAGCGTCAACGCCGGCAGGATGCCGGGCAGCGCGCGCGCCAGCAGCGTCTTGCCCGCGCCGGGCGAGCCGACCATCAGCACGTTATGGCCGCCGGCTGCGGCGATCTCGAGCGCGCGCTTGGCCACCTCCTGGCCTTTGATCTCGGCAAAATCCACCATCGGCTCGACGACGAACTGCGAGCGCGGCAGGTCCGCCAGCGCGATGGGGTCAGCGACCTTGAGCGGGGCAAAGCCCTTTAGACCGGCGACGAGCTGCTCCAGGCTCTCCACAGCGATGACCTCGATCCCATTCACCAGCGCGGCCTCGCCGGCGTCGGCCATCGGCACGAAGATGCGCCGGAAGCCCTGTTCGCGGGCGAAGGCCGCTGCCGGCAACACCCCTCGCACGTGGCGCACTGTGCCATCCAGCGCCAGCTCTCCCAGCACCATCGCGCCGTCCAGGCAACCAAGGTCAAGCTGTTCCGAGGCCATCAGCAAGCCGAGCGCGATCGGCAAGTCGTAGCTTGGTCCGATCTTCTTCAAATCCGCCGGCGCCAAGTTCACCGTGACGCGGTTGGTGGGGAAGAACAGGCCGCTGTTGCGGATGGCTGCGCGCACGCGCTCGCCGCTCTCCTTTACGGCTGCGTCTGGCAGGCCGACCAGCGTGAACGAGGCCAGTCCGCGGCTGCTATCCACCTCGACTTCAATCACATAGCCATCTAGGCCGACGATGGCGCAGGAGTGCACTTTGGCCAGCATGAGACCCCGTTGATGATAGAACATACAATCGGGCGCGCTTGGGGGAATAAGTGAGGAGGCGCTAGGCGTGACCGATGGTGATCGCGTGGGGGCGTAGCGTCGCCACGCCCCTCAGCATGACATGGGGTGGGGTGTGGCTTTGGTGATGCCGTCGCCCACCCTCGATTGGTTTGCCCTTATTGGTGAACGCAGCCATACAATCAAGCGCGATGGCGTTCAGCGTGCCTTTGGCTGTGGACGAGGTGTTCTTCGACTGCGACAGCACTCTCTCCTGCATCGAGGGCATAGACGAGCTGGCCCGCCTCAAAGGCGTAGAGGAGCGCATCGCAGCGCTGACCAGCGCTGCGATGGAAGGTCTCATCCCGCTTCAGGAGGTCTATGCCGAGCGGCTGCGCTTGCTCTCCCCCACCCGCGCAGACCTCAAAGCGATCGAGGATGCCTACAAGCGAAGCGTCGTGCCGGACGCACGCGAGACGATCGCTGCGCTTCAGGCGCTGGGCCGGCGGGTCTATATCGTCAGCGGTGGCCTGGCCGACGCCGTGATCGGCTTTGGGGTGTGGCTGGGCGTGCCGCGCGAGCGCATCTATGCTGTGGGCGTGACCTATAACCAGCTCAGCGGCAAGTGGTGGGATTACCAGCGCTGCGATGAGATCGGCAATCCCGAGGAGTCCTACCTGATGTACGACGACACGTCGCCCTTGACCACCCAGCACGGCAAGGCCGAGGTGATCCGCCGGCTGCGCGAGCGTGGCTGTCGAGCGATGCTGGTCGGCGATGGGGCGAGCGACTTGGCCGCGGCCCACGCGGTCAACGTGTTCGTCGGCTTTGGCGGCGTGGTCGCGCGCCCGCTGGTGGCGGCGAACGCGCCGATCTTTCTGCGCACGGCGAGCATCGCGCCGGTGCTGCTGCTGGCCCTGCGCGACGGCGAGGGCGAGGACTTGCCGGTTAAACAGCGCGCGCGCGCGCTCATCGCCGAATGTCCCGAGGCGCTGCGCATCCGCGCCTCGCTCTAGTAGCCCGTCATCTCCACGTAGCCCATCCCACGCACCGGCCCATCCGACGAGCGTCCTTCGAACGTCACCGCGCCCTCCCAGTAGAGCTGCGTCAACCGCATTTCCTGATCGGGGATGCGGGCCGCGATCTCGATCTCAAGGCCATCACGCGGGATCGCCATGCGCCAGCGCACCGGATAGGTCGCGCCGGTATGCGGGCTGGTCCAGCGTTCCAGCACATCGAGTTGGACATCGCCTTGCCGGAGCAGCGCCGCCTTGCCATCGGCAGCGATGTACGTGCCCTTGGCGAAGTTGGTCTCTCCCGTCTCCTTGCGCCGCAGCTTGAAGAACATGATCTCACGTTGGTCGTCGAACTGGAGCGAGAACCAGTCCCAGCCGGCGGTGTCGTCGTCCAGCGCGCTGGTGGACCACTCGCGATCCAGCCAGCTCAGCCCGCGGACGCTGAACGTCCCGCGCGGGGTGACGATCCGCCCTTCGGTCGCCAAGCGCGTCATTGAGTAGTAGTACGAGGCGTTCTCCGGATTGGGCGACTTCTGGCTCAGGCCGCGGTCGCCATGAAAGATCAGCGGCTTCGTATTGGTCAGCGTGAGGTCAATCGCATAGCCGTCCTGAGCAGCGACCAGCCGGACGCGCGTCGCATCGCCATCCGCAGCGATGCTGGCGGCGGACCAATCCTCGACGAAGACGCGATAAGGGCTGGCCTGCGCGCCGGCCAAGCCAGACGCGCCGCGGCTGTAGCGCTCGAAGGAGACGTGTTCGCCGGCGGCGCTGTCGGTGAGCGCGAAGTGGGCGAAATACACCTGGTTGAACGCAAACGCCGAGGGACGACCGGCCAACTGTGCCTGCTCGTCCGGCGGGACCAGCGCGCGCCGAAAGAAGGTGAGCTGATAGCCGAAGTGGCGGCCGGACGGGTCAAGCAAGTTGCCCGTGTAGTACCACCACTCGGTCTGATAGTCATCGTGTGGCCCATGGTCGCGCGGGAACTCAAACGGGCGCACCTGCAAGGCGCGGGCGAAGCGGTCGCTACTGGCATCGCGCTGTAGGCCGGCCACCGTCGCGCGCGCCTCACTCCTGGCCTCCGGCGGGCGCAGGACGACCCAGCCGGCGATCATCAGGACGACCAGCAGCACCGCGCTCGCGCCGATCCGCAAGTAATTTGCCACGTCACACCTCACGACACATTCTAGTGAGGGCATCTGTGAGGGCGCTGAGGAGTGCGTTCATAGCGAGGGGCAGAACCTGGGTAGGCGACGGCAGTGCCGTCGCCCACACCCTCTACGCACGCGGGGGGCGTAGCGGTGCTACGCCCCTACGATGCGCCCCTACGATGTGGTCGGGCGGGTTTTTTATATGCTTCGCTATTGGTGAATGCGCCCGAATGCATCCCAACTCGCCCTGAGGTAGATAATTCATGCGCATGACGCAGCCATACCGGGCGCATGTCATCCTGAACTGCGACTGTGGCGAGGGCATCGGCGATGATTCAGCCATCCTGCCCCACGTCACCGCGGCCAACATCGCCTGCGGCGGACATGCGGGCGACGAGGCCAGCACGCGCACGGCGCTGGCCCTGTGCCGCAGGCTGGGGGTGAGCGCCGGCGCGCATCCTGGCTATCCCGACCGCGCCGGCTTTGGGCGGCGCACCCTGACGATGCCGCCGGCTGAGCTGGCTGCGTCGCTGCGCGCGCAGATTCAGAGCCTTCAGCGCCTCGCCGATCAGGTCGGCGTCGCGCTCACCCACGTCAAGCCCCACGGCGCGCTCTACAACCAAGCGGCACGCGACACAGGGCTGGCCGAGCTGATCGCTGGCGTCATCGCCGAGTTCGGCCAAGGGTGGGCGCTGATCGCGCCGCCCGACTCGGCGCTGGCGCGCGCCGGAGAGGCTGCCGGCCTGCGCGTGCTGCGCGAGGGCTTCGCCGACCGCGCCTACGAACGCGACGGGACGCTGCGCCCTCGCGAGCTGCCCGGCGCGCTGATCACCGATCCCGCCCAGTGCGCGGCCCAGGCGCTGGCGATGGTCCTTGATGGCGAGGTGACAGCGCACGACGGGACGCGCCTCGCGCTCGCAGCGGACACGATCTGCGTTCACAGCGACACATCGGGCGCTGCCGAGCGCGCGGCACATCTCCGCCGTGCGTTGGCCCAAGCCGGCGTCCTCTGCGTTGGCGTGCGATGAAGGACTGGCGCATCCTCCCGATGGGCGAGGCTGCCGTGCTCGCCGAGTGCGCGCTGGCGGACGTGGCGGCGGCCAATGCCCATGCCCACGCTCTGGCCAATGCGCTGGGCGCAGCGTTCGACGTCCTGCCGGCCATCCGCTCGGTGTTGATCCGCTTCGACCCGCTGCATTGGACGCCGGCACAGGTGATCGCCGCGATCGAAGCCCAGATCGCGCAGCTTGGCACGCCAGAACCACCCAAAGGCCGCATCGTCACCATACCGGTGCGCTACGATGGGCCTGATCTCGAAGAGGCGGCGCGCTCGCTCGGTCTCTCAGCGGACGAGCTGATCCGCCGGCACACCGCGCAGCCGTGGCGCGTGCTGATGATCGGCTTTGCGCCCGGCTTCCCGTATATCGGTCCGTTGCCGCCGGCGCTGACCTTGCCCCGCCGCGCCACGCCGCGCCCCGGCGTGCCGGCTGGCTCGGTCGCCATCGCCGCAGGCTTCACCGGCATCTACCCAGCGCGCCTGCCGGGCGGTTGGCACCTGATCGGCCAGACCGACGTCGTCCTCTTCGACCCACAGCGCACCCCGCCGGCGCTCCTGAGCGCTGGCGACGAGGTGCAGTTCGTGGCATGTTGCGCGTGATCTCCGCCGGCGCGCTCTGCACGATCCAGGACCTGGGGCGAACCGGCTATCAGCGCTTCGGCGTGCCGCTGGGTGGGGCGATGGACCGCGCCGCCTGCGTCATCGCCAATCGCCTGGTCGGCAATCCGCCCGATGCCGCCTGCCTGGAGATCACCGGTCCAGGCGCTGCCTTTGAGGTGCTTGCGCCGTGTGCGATCGCGCTGGCCGGCGCTGACCTCGGCGCGACTTTTCGCGGCAGGGCGCTGCCGCCCTGGACGGCCCATTACTTGGCCGGGCGCGGCGAGCTGGCCTTTGAGGGTCGTCGCTGGGGGGCACGGGCCTACCTGGCCCTGGCCGGCGGGATAGATGTCCCTCCTGTGCTTGGCGCGCGCAGCACCTATCTGCCGGGCGAGTTCGGCGGCCTGGCTGGGCGGGCCTTGCGATCAGGGGACGTGGTTGCGGCGCAGCCGGCGGGCGATCTGGCACGCCGAGTTGGGCGAATCTGGCCCGCGCCGCCGGACTACGCGCCGCGAGTGCGCGTGCTCCCCTTCGACGGGCCGGTGCCCGACGCGCTGATCGCGCACGAATGGCGGGTGGGCGCACAATCCAACCGCATCGGCCTGCGCCTGAGCGGCCCGCGGATCGAGATAGATCAGCCGCGCGTGCGTGATTCGTTCGGCGTCTTCCCCAGCGTCATCCAGCTCCCGCCCGACGGCCAGCCGATCTTGCTGACCGCCGACGCCCAGCCCACCGGTGGCTACCCGGTGATCGCCATCGCCATTCAAGCCGATCTACATCGCGTCGCGCAAGTATTGCCGGGCGACGCGCTGCGCTTTGTGCCGACCACGCTCGAGGAGGCAGTGGACGCCTGGCGGAGGCTACAGGCGTTGTTGGCATTGCCGGTTGAGGAAGATGAGGGCATGGCGCTGGCTGCGCGCGCTAGGGGCTAAGCAGCCGTGCCATGCTGTCGGCTGCGCTGCGTGTCCTCTAAGGGCGCGGCGACAATTCGCCGGCGCGCTCAAGCGCGTTGTTCAATGACAAGACGGATAAGACAGCGATGAATATTTGTAAAAGGATCACCACGCAGATACACACAAATCCCAGCCCTAGCGTCAAAGCACCTAGGAGGAAGACAGCCGCGTAGCTGCCCCAGATCACGACCAATCCAGTCAGTAACAGGATGAGGCCAGTCGCCACTTTGCCGGCGTATAACCAGCCGATGCCATATATGCCAAAGAATGCCGGCAGGATCTCCAACACGAGCGCGGTGCCTTTGTTCGGGATTGAGCTGCTCATGTCTTCGACGACTTCTCAGCGACGATTATATCTAGGACCGTAAAGGGGTCCTCATAGAAGGGCGGCTGAAGCGGCCAGGTTATTCTTACCGAAGCGGATCGTTACTAAACCATCTTTCGCTGAGGATTTGCCCCGTCCGTCTTCACAAACACCAAGAAGTATGAGTGGTTCTTCCGCGCATGCTCCTGCTTTTTAACGCGACTCATTGCTGGTCTATTTGGTCGCACGAGGACGAAGAGGTCCTTGGCATAAAAGCCGAGCGATTGATAGTGTGTGATGATCTCCACATGCGTCAAGTGCTGTACGTTAGCGCTAACCTCGTCTTGGCATTTGACAATCAAGACGCCATATTTGCGCAAGACGCGATGGGCCTCCTTGCCGGCTTTGAAGTAAAGGTCGAGGACGGCATCATGGTACTTCGGCCCATCATTGGTCGGTTCGCCGTTTGAATACGTTGAGCGAAAGGCAGCATACGTGCCAGACCCTGCCATGTGGGCCTTTGAGCGACGATAAAGACCTTCCATATACGGAGGATCGAGGATAACGCAGTCCATGCTGCCGTCTTCGTAAGGAAGATGCCGGCAATCCACCCCGTCTTCTATATCTGTGGCAAGCAGAAAATATTTATCTTTTGGAACATTCTTCCAGAAAATGCCCTTGCCATAAGTCACATCTGCTACAACCGATCCAGGTGGGACATGCAACTCTAATATCAGCGGGAACAGTTCCTCGTTGGTGCCGACGTAGGCACTGAAGATAAGCCGGCTGGTGGTCACGCCATCTGGCGATTTGCGCTTGCGCACGTCGTCGGGCCTAAAGAGGGCTAACTGGTTCTCGTCTCGGTGGTTCACGGGAGGATCACCTAACCGAAGATTATACGGTTCATCCCCCTGGGCAGGGTGCGTCAGCACAAGTGCTGCGTTGATGGGTGGGGAGCAGACCTGCAGCCTACAGGAGGCGTGCACTATCCAAAAAGAGGATGCGAGGGCTGCTTTGCGTCAGCAGCCCTCGCATCCTCTCTAACTGAGCAGTTCACCACCGGCGAAAGCTGTTTACCGCACCTCGAAGCTCAGCGTGCGGGCCGGGTCGCTGGCGTCGTTTAAGAAGATCTCCACCTTATAGCGACCGCGCGGCCAGCGCAGGTCGTTGGTGAGGTTGAAAGTCACCAGCGCGTTGCCGGATTGCGGCACGACGTAAGTCAACTCCTGTATCTTGAGGTTCGGCTCAAGATTATCGGCCTCGACTGCATACCAAACTGAGCGCACGCGGGTGTCCTGCGGCGCGTTGCGCACGTCAACCTTAGCGTAGAACACCGCGTCTTGGCTGAAGGTGGTGGTGCGCTGCTGGCCGGCCTCGTCGGTGGAGAGCCAAGCATCGCTGACGTTGGCCGTGCTGAAGCTCACGCTACAGGCGCTGAGCAGCAGCACAAGCGTAGCAATCAGGGGCATCCAGCCCGTCTTGAGAGAGAGGAGATTTCGCATGGTTTGTGCTCCTGGCATGGCGGCGACCTAGCGGCCACGCCGGTCAGGATTCTAACCGGGCTGTGTTGTTCATCTGTTGTGAACGGGTGCGTTCACCAATAGGGCGACCCTCTACCAAACTGCTCTGCCAACGAAGGCGAACCTAGAGAAGATGGGCGACGGCAGAGCCGGCCACCCGCCGATAGACGGCCAGCGTCTCGGCAGCCGCGCGCCCCCAGGAGAAGCGCGCCGCTCGTTCCAGCCCGCGCGCGCTGAGCTGCTGGCGCAGCGCCGGATCATCCAGCAGGCGCTGGAGCGCCTCGACCAGCGCGGACACATCGGCTGGGTCAATCAAGAGCGCCGCATCACCGACCACCTCCGGCAGGCTGGATGTGTTGCCGCAGATCACCGGCGTCCCGCAGGCCATCGCCTCCAGGACAGGCAGGCCGAAGCCCTCATAGCGGCTGGGGAAGACGAAGGCCAGCGCTGCGCTGTAGAGCGCCGGCAGGTCGGCCTCGTCTATCGGCCCCAGGAAGCGGACACGCGCCGGGTCAGCGATCTGTTTGGCTTCCGGATAGCGTGCGTCCCATGGGCCGGCGATCACGAGCAATGGCGAATTTGCCGGCAGGCGCGCGTGGGCCTGCATCAGCAGCGGCAGGTTCTTATGCGGCTTGTTGCTGCCCACGTAGAGGAAGAAATCCGCGGGCAGGGCGTAGCGGTCACGCACGCGCGCGATTGCAGCCGCGCTCTGAGGGGCGAAACGAGGGTCAGCGGCTTCATAGATCGTCGTCACGTCTGCGCTCTGCAATGATGGCGCCGCAGCGCGCAGGTCGTGCTGCGCAGACTGTGAGACGGTGATCACGTGATCGGCGCTGCGAAGGGCCAACTGTAGCGTCAACCAAAAGAAGAGTCGCGCGCGGGCCGAGACGTAGGCCGGGAAGCGCAGCGGAATCGCATCGTGGAACGTGAGGATGGTCGGCCGGCCAGGGAAGTAGGGCATCAGGTAGTAAGGGCTGTGATAGAGCGCTGCGCCGCGCAGCAGGCGCGGGACGCGCCACTGCTGGCGCAGGTCAAAGGGCGAGGTGTCG
>Ga0209691_1001267_pt1 | contig 15368 bp, 13 predicted proteins | sample YNPMSBMetaG_FD_187120 | JGI IMG/M metagenome (GOLD analysis project Ga0209691, IMG submission 187120) | Anoxygenic and chlorotrophic microbial mat microbial communities from Yellowstone National Park, USA - YNP MS-B MetaG (SPAdes) (version 2) ... | reverse complement strand
ATTTCGATGTGCCTTGGGATTTGAACTTTGGGTTGAATATCCAAGCCAATCGCCAGAATCCGCTGTTGCCTGTGCAATATGACGCGCAACTTTCGGCAAGCGCAGGCATTTCCATCACGCCAAATTGGCAACTGCGCGGAAGTCTCACGTATCTTTTCCGACAAAAGCAGTTTGTGGCACCGCAACTTTCCATCAACCGCGATTTGCATTGCTGGACGATGAGTTTTCAATGGACACCTATCGGGCAGTTCCGCAGTTACTTTTTCACATTGCAAGTTAAAGCCCCGCAACTGCGCGACATTCGCATCGAGCAAAACGAGCCGTCGCAAAATCTGTTCGGCGATTAGTCAGGTTTAATCTGTTGAAGGTTCATGCGGGAAGCGTTTCGGAAGTGAGGGATATTTTGCATACAACTCGCCCAACGAAAGATAGGTAAGCACTTCGCCCACACGGTCTTTGATTTTCAAGCGAAGGAGCAAACTCTGCCAATGCGCCTCAAACGCCGACTGAATGTCATTTAACCCTTGATAACAACTGCCAATGATGTTCATAGAAAGTGCTGTTCCGTAAGTGTCGCTCAATGTTTCGTGAAGTGCGAGACTTTCTTTGGCGAATGTTAACGCTGTTTGGTAATCGCAACGGTCAAGGTGGATATTGGCGATATTGTTGAGCGACATGGCAATCCCGCTCACCTCGTTGATACGGCGGCGAATGCTCAAACTTTCCTCATGCACTTCAAGAGCAGACTGCAAGTCTTTAATGATGCGGAACACAACGCCAATGTTGTTGAGTGCCATTGCGATTCCCGAATCATTGCCTGCACGGCGCGCATGTGTCAGGCTAATTTGGTAATACTCCGTTGACCTTGCAAAATCGCCAAAGTTGAAGAAAATGTTTGCGATGGTGTTTGCCGCCCTCCCCGTCAGTCGTGTGTCTTGATGTTGTTCTGAAATAGCGTAACTCTGTTGAATCAACGGAAGAGCATCCTCAAACTTGCAGAGATAGTATTTAGCAAGTCCGAAAAAGTAGTAGGCATTGGCGGCGAGTGTGTAAGGTGTGTCGTTGCTTAAAAGCGCAACGGCTTTGGCACCCACTTCTTCGGATTCCAAAAATTGAGATTGACGGCATAAGCAAAACGATAATCCGCTCTTCGCACGAATGAGTAAGTTTGTTTTCGTTGGAGAATCAGGCAGGGAAGTGATATTTGATAAGGCTTCTCTGAACAAGACTTCTGCGGCATTGAACGCATCTTGACTCATGTTTTCATGCGCCAAATCAAGCAGTTGTTCAAGGTCAAGTTCAGTCATGTTCGAGTGCAGGGTTTTGAGAGAAATTTAGGGGATTAGCGCATAATAGGCAATGAAAAGTGAAGTGTTGAAAAACGAAGAGGAGGGAATCCCCTCCTCCAAGATTTGTGATGGTTGCCTGTGTCAGATTACTTATCGTCGACAACTTCGAAGTCAGCGTTTTTAACTTCGCCTTCTTTCTTTGAAGTATCGCTGTTTGCGCTTCGTGTTGCGCCATCTTGTTGATACAACCTTGTTGAGACTTCTTGCCAGACTTTGGAGAGAGTTTCCATAGCAGGCTTAATCGATGCCACCGAGCCGCTCTTATGGGCTTCACGAAGAGCGTTCAGGGCGTCGTTTATCTTTCGGCTGTCTTCGGCAGAAAGTTTATCGCCCAAGTCTCTGAGTTGGCGTTCAGTCGAGAAGATGAGCGCGTCAGCCGAATTTTTGATGTCGACTTCTTCTTTGCGTCGGCGGTCTTCTTCGGCATGCGCTTTGGCGTCTTCGCGCATTTTTTGGATTTCGGCTTCAGAGAGTTTTCCGCTGGCTTCGATACGAATCTTTTGTTCTTTGCCTGTGGCTTTATCTTTTGCGGAGACACTCAAAATGCCGTTGGCGTCGATATCGAAGGTAACCTCGATTTGCGGCACGCCACGTGGTGCAGGCGGAATCCCATCGAGATTAAATCGACCAAGTGTTTTGTTATCGACTGCCATCGGTCGCTCTCCTTGCAAGACGTGAATTTCAACAGACGATTGGTTATCAGAAGCCGTTGAGAAAATTTCAGTCTTGCGCGTTGGAATGGTTGTGTTGGCTTCGATGAGTTTGGTCATAACCCCGCCGAGTGTTTCAATGCCAAGTGAAAGCGGAGTAACATCGAGCAGGAGCACGTCAGTAATATCGCCTTTCAGCACCCCGCCTTGAATTGCCGCACCCACTGCCACTACCTCATCAGGATTGACACTCTTGTTCGGTTCTTTTCCGAAAAATTGCTTGACCATTTCTTGCACTTTCGGAATACGTGTCGAGCCGCCCACAAGCACGACTTCATCAATATCTTTAACGTCCAACTTTGCGTTTTTCATCGCACGCTTGCACGGTTCAATCATTCGCTCGAAGAGGTCGGCGCAGAGGGCTTCGAACTTTGCACGCGTGATATTCATAACAAGATGTTTCGGTCCGTCTTGCGTGGCGGTGATGAACGGCAGGTTGACTTCGGTATCCATGCGCGAGGAGAGTTCAATCTTGGCTTTTTCTGCCGCTTCTTTCAGGCGTTGAAGTGCCATGGGGTCTTTGCGCAAATCAATGCCTTCTTGTTTTTTGAACTCGTCGGCAAGATAGTCAATGAGGCGTTGGTCGAAGTCGTCGCCGCCCAAGTGGGTATCGCCATCGGTAGAACGCACTTCGAAGACTCCATCGCCGAGTTCCAACACTGAAATATCAAACGTACCGCCACCCAAGTCAAAGACTGCGACCTTTTCGTTGTTCTTCTTTTTATCCAACCCATATGCCAAGGCGGCCGCTGTGGGTTCGTTCAAAATGCGCTTGACTTCCAAGCCAGCAATTTTGCCTGCATCTTTCGTAGCTTGGCGTTGCGCATCATTGAAATATGCTGGCACGGTAATCACCGCTTCAGTTACTTTTTCACCGAGAAAATCTTCAGCGGTTTGTTTCATCTTTTGCAGAATGAAGGCAGAAATTTCTTGCGGCGTGTATTCTTTATCACCAATCCGAACTTTAACGCTGTTGTTTGCAGGAATCACTTCATATGGAACGAGTTTCATTTCTTCGGTAACTTCTGAATAACTGCGTCCCATGAAGCGTTTGATGGAATAAATAGTGTTTTTCGGATTGGTAATCGCCTGACGCTTTGCCGGCTGCCCGACAACGCGCTCCCCTGTTTTAGTGAAGGCCACAACGGACGGCGTGGTGCGTGAGCCTTCCGAGTTGGCAATCACAACCGGCTCATTGCCTTGCATGACGGCAACGCAAGAGTTTGTTGTGCCTAAATCAATTCCAATAATTTTACCCATAGTTGTATGACTGTTTAGTGTGAATAGATAATTTTACCAATGAAACTCTGCAAATTGTTTGGAGATTCCAAAACCTGTTGTCGAAATTTTTTGGGCTTGAAAGTTTTTGATGGGTTGGCGAACAAAATCATCGGCATTGAGTCTGAAAAGACACGGCGAGAAATAAAAAACGCTTCCGCAGAAAAATGAACAAAACTGCGAAAGCGCCATTGAAAAAGGAGAATAACTATGAACTGACGCTGTAAATGCTTTTGCGCCTTGTTTTGTTCCCAACCACATCATTTTAGCCGAAATTTTTTCTCAAATTAAGGATTTCAAGAAACTTAAATTTTACTTTCAATTCAACAAAAGGGAAGCCCGAGCCTAATGCCCGAGCCTCCCCTTCGCTTTTGCTAAAACACTGCGGATATTACTTCAACGCAATTTCTTTGACATTCTTAACAGGCTCAACTTTGGGAAGCGTCAAATGAAGCACCCCGTTTTCATATTTGGCTTCGATGCTATCCTTATCAACATTTTCGCCCAGTGTGAATGCGCGCGAGAAACTACCATAGACCCGTTCAACACGATGATAGTTCTTCTTCTTTTCTTCGGTTTCTTGCTTGCGTTCACCACGAATCATCAGCACGCCATCTTCAATCGTTACTTTTACATCTTCTTTCTTCATGCCGGGCAGTTCGGCTTCAATGTAGATGTTCTTGTCATCTTCGGAAATATCGACGCGCATTGCGTTTGGATTGAAACCAGTGTTGAACGATGGCATTACATCACGAAATACATCGTCAAACACACGGTCAATCGCGGCAAACGGATTTTGATTGAATTTGACTAACATGGCTTGTTCCCTCCTGTTTCGTTTGGTTTAGAACGATGACTTTTGAAATTGTTTGCATTGTTTGCACCTGACATTAAATCAACTCCTATGCCAATGTGCGTTTCGCTTCCATTTAGCAACTTAATGAGCCGTGAATGAGAAACGGATTCCGATGTGTGTCAGGTTGAGCAAGTAAACCTATCTTGCTTGTGTCAGAAGGCTATGAAAAATTGTCATTTTAAGATTGAGTATATTAAACTTCACTGTCAGTGATTCGTTGAAGAGAAAAAGAAAAAAGTGTCTTTCAAGGCACTGATAAAAACTTGATGTTGTCGAGTGTTTTTTCAATTTTAATCAATTTAATCCAAGCGGGGTGAGTGATGAGGCGAGTTCAACATTTCTTTTCGGGGGTTCTGCTGACAACCTTTCTCTTGGGAATGTCAATGCTGACAACGGGCTGTTATACGAAATTTGCAACAACAGACACGGTTGAACGCATCGCTTCTCCAAGTGAAATTGATGTCGAGAGTCTGGTTGAAAACGGTGCGAATGTTACGATTAACAATTACTACGACTCCTACTACGCACGCGTTCTGCGTCCAACGATTTACGGCTTCTGGGGTTGGTATGACCCATTTTGGGGGTATCCACTTTGGTATACGCCTGTTGTTGTGCCGATTGCGTGGTATGGTTTTGTGCCAGCGTATTACGGTTGGGGCTTTTGGGGTTGGAATCGTTGGGGCTGGAACCCCTACTTTCCGCCGTATTGGAGCAGTGGCGGGGTTGCTTCCACAGAGCCTTTTGGAACGCGCCGCATAGGACTTGGTCGCACGCGCATCACCAGCGGAATCGGAAATACAGGGTTTCTTTCAACAACACGCTACGGCGCATCAAGTAGCGGCAGTGATGCAACGCCTTCAACCTCACGCCGACAGCGCGAAGGAACAACAAGCACTGCACCTGCCGATGTCTATCGCCGCAGTGCTTCAGGCAGAACTGCCGAAAAGAAATATGATGCTGAACAAAAAGAGCGCAGTAAAGGTTACTCGGAATCCATTCGCCGACCATCAAGCAGTCAGCGGCGGACATCATCGTATTCAGCACCGCCATCACAAAGTTCGCCACCGACCGCTGTGCCATCTCGCAGTGGAAGCACTTCTTCCAGTTCATCTTCTTCGGGCGTATCAGGACGACGACAACGATAACTCAACAACGATATGAAATACGCAATCATTCTCGGACTCGCTTTTCTTTTAGTAGGCTGTGGGTTCACCAAAATGACCCACCCCGAAGTCGAAGTGTTAGACCCAGACTCCAAAAAATTCTTGATGGAAGAGATTACTGTGCTGTCTAAATGCGGCAGTTGCCATGAGCATTTGACCGATAAATACACTGTCTATAACAAAGCCGTTAAAAACAAAACAAGTTTAGACAAACTCAACTTAGTTCGCTCTGATGCCTTCAACGGTGCAGAACTTCGTGGCTATGAAAACTATGCGGAAAGTGAGTTTGGGTTCTATTACTTTTATCCTTGGTGGTATGATAACTACATAGTTAATTCAAGACTTTTTAACAGCACGCCGATTGCCAGCAATCAGGAAATCACTGATGCACGCCGTCGGAGACAAAGTTATCGGCGCGGGTCGGGACGCGTGCGCCTTTCTTCACCGACAACGCCGGCCGCTACCGTTGTTGCACCAACATCAACCGTTGCACCCAGCGCACCTACAACATCAACTGCAAATCCGAATCGCACCACAAACTCGAATGATGATGACAGCAGCAGCCGACGCCGAACTACCGAAAGCAATCCAACAACTGAACCACTCCGCCGACAAAGCGACAGCCAAACGCCACCAGTGCAACCCGAAAAACGCGACAGCGGTCGCTTGCGTTAAATGATTCGCACTATGACGATGAAAACATCTTGCTTGAACCTCATCAATTCCTAACATGAAACCTTCTCGTTTGTTTCTGCTTGCAGTTCTTTTTGTTCTCTCTGACACTGCACATGCACAAAACGAACTTGACGCGATTCGTTTCAGTCAACAAGGGCTTGGCGTTGGGGCGCGCGCACTCGGTATGGGCGGTGCTTACACCGGCATTGCGAATGATTATAGCGCAATCTTCTACAACCCAGCTGGGCTTGGTCAAATCAAGCGCATGGAGTTTAATCTTGGATTTGATTTTTATCAATACAACAGCAATGCAGCTTACCTTAATACCACACAAAAAGCAATGAACAGTCGCACAGCGATTCAGTCTCTTGGATTCGTGATGCCGTTCCCGACTTATCAAGGCAGTTTTGTGATAGCGTTTGGCTACAACCGTCAAGCCAATTTCACAAGCGCGCAAACTATCAATGCGTTTAATCCCTCACAAAGCATTTTAGATGGACTGGCGGCAAGCTCAAGTCCACGATTTGATTCAAATAACAACATCATTTTGAGAGACCTTGCCGCTTACGCATGGGAGCAATTTTTGCTCAATGATTCCGCAGGATTGTATGTCAATCCAATTCGTGGCAATGTGTTGCAAAACTCGGAACTTTTGGAAGATGGCGGAAAAAATTTATTTGCGATTGCTGCGGCAATAGAAGTCGCACCGTCTTTGTTTGTGGGTGGCACGCTGAACATCGTAAGTGGCAATTATTCTTACAGTCGCACTTATCGAGAGAGCGACATTCAAAATCGCTATCAAAAATTTCAATCACTCACGCTTGAAGAAACGATTGAAACCGACATTACGGGTTGGAATCTTAAAGCCGCGCTGATGTATGTGCTTGATGACCATTTTCGCTTGGGATTAGCTGTTGAAACGCCAACGACTTTAACGTTCAACGAACTTTCCACGCAAACGCTTTCGTCGCGCTTCAAAGTTGCGCCTGCGCCGAATCAGCCGCTTTCGTTTTCTGACCGATTGCCATCGAACAATTTTGAGTATCGCTTGCGCACGCCCTTTGTGCTTTCAGGCGGCGTGAGTTTGGAAGAGCCGAACTTCACGATTTCTGCACAAGCCACCTTTACCGATTGGACACAACTTAAATATCGTGCGGACGGAGAAAGTTTCGCCGACCTCAATCGCATTTTCAAAACGGATTTTCAACAAACGATTGACTACGCGGTTGGCGCAGAACTGCGCTCAATTTTTCTACCATTGCGCGTCCGTGCAGGATATAATTTTCAAATGCCACCGCTGAAATTCCGCGATGTAGAACGCACCCAGCGAACAGGTTTTGATGATGCACGCAAAACCGTTACCCTTGGCGCAGGACTCCTGCTGCGGCAAACGCTAAGTATTGATGTTGCATATATCCGCACTATGCAGAGCATTTTTGGCTCTCTTTACACTGGCTCGGCGCAAGTCGGCGAAACGCTCACCCTCAACAGCATCGTGCTGACAACGAGTTTTCGCTTCTAATTCAAGCCACAATTATCCCTTATTTACCTATCTCCACATGCTAACACTCTTGCTGTTAAAACGGCTTTATCGTCTATTTCCATCACACAATTTGTCTTGTGTGGAAATTTCTCACGGCTATATTGACCATGCAAAGTAGCCCGAAGATGCTGGTTGTGGATTGACTGCAAATTTGAGTTTGCTACATCTTTGAACAGTTCTTTCAAGAATTTTCCTTAAACGAAAGGAGCTTTTAATCAATGGCACACCGAAGTCAAGTGAAGTGGTTCGACGGCAAGAAGGGCTATGGGTTCATTCTTAATCCGGGTGGAGGCGAAGACATTTTCGTTCACTACTCCGCAATCACGTCAGAGCGGAAGTATAAGATGCTCGACCAAGGCGCACCTGTGGAGTTTGAGCTTGTAACTACCAGCAAAGGATTGCAAGCGCAAAATGTCAGGCAACTCACCCCGTTAAGCGATGAAGCCATGCGCGCTTCGCCGTCGAGATAGCATGCGGATTAACATGCCGTTTGCTTGTGGGGCTTTTGCAAATCACTTGTAGGCAAGAGAGGTCGCCCTGTGCGACCTTTTTTGTTGTATTGGTCTTGCTTTCATATTCCTTTGCGGTTGTATCTTCGCCCCAGTCATTGCATTGACCGTGTTCAATTTCGCACATTAACTTTCAATGACACTCAAATCGCTTCTTTCACATAGCATTGAAGCCTATACTTGTGTGCGCTCCGACAAACGCCCCGCCGATGCCGTTCTTTCCGATTACCTTCGCGCCCGAAAATATCTTGGCTCGCACGACCGAAAATTTATCAGCGAAGCCGTCTACGGCGCACTCCGACAAGAACTCTCACTTGAAACATTGATTCGTAAAACACTGCCCGAACTCTCCAACAATTTAACTTACGCGCTTATCATTTTTCTTTCACTCTCTCAACGCTCACAAGAAAATTTCCTTTCTCCAACAAGTGAACTTACGTTGATTCCTGAAAAAACGCTTTGGGACTTGCATGCGCATGCGCTCTCTCATCGCCAAACGCAAACGCTTTCTGAACGATTTGCTTTTCCTGACTGGGTTACAGAAAAATTGCGCGCGGAATTTTCAGAGAGCGATTTAGAACGCCTTTACGCTGCGCTCAACGCCGAAGCCCCGCTCACGCTTCGCACGAACACGCTTCTCATCTCGCGTGCCGACTTACAACAGCGGCTTCTTTGCGAGAGCATTGCAACGACCTTCGGCAACCTTTCACCTGACGCGCTTATCTGCGACCGACGCCACCCAATTTTTCAAACTCAATGTTTCAAAGAAGGACTGTGCGAAATTCAAGACGAAGGAAGCCAACTTATCTCACTGCTTCTCAATCCGAAGCCGAAAACAATTACGCTTGATGCGTGCGCAGGCGGCGGCGGTAAAACCCTTCACCTTGCAACCCTGATGCAAAACAAAGGCAAAGTCTACGCCTACGAGAAATTTCCGAAACGCTTCGGCAACATTCGCAATCGCTTGAAACGCTCTTCACTTCAAAATGTCGAGATTCTTAACAGCGACAACTCCCTTCAACGCTTTTGCGAAAAGTTCAGCGGAAAAGTCGATTACATTTTGATTGATGCACCTTGCACGGGAAGCGGCACGCTCCGACGCAATCCTGACCTCAAACGCCGACTGACACCTGATTCACTTGAACGCATTAGAAATACGCAATCTGAAATTTTAGATGACTACGCACCATTGCTTAAAGCAGGCGGCAGATTAGTGTATGCTACATGCTCCATTTTTCGGGAAGAAAACGAGGCACAAGTCGAGGCGTTTCTTTCAAGGCACAAAGATTTTTCGCTCTTGCCTGTTTCGGAAGTGGTGAAGGAAATTCGCATAGACGCTGATTTGACAAGGCTTCGTGAGCGATTACAAAATGAAACCTATCTCAAACTCTTTCCGCACTGCGATAACACTGATGGATTTTTCGCCGCTGTTCTTACACGCCACTCGTAAGTTTTTCGCGCTCCACATTCACTGTCTCTTTGATTAAATAATTTTCGCTTTGCAGGTAACTCTTCGTAATCATTTCGCCGAGCAATCCGCCCAAGAAAAATTGCACGCCGAGAATGATGAGCAACACGCCAAGCATTAAGAGCGGACGATTACTCACGCTCTCTTGATGCACATACTTGCCGTAAGTCAGCACTGCCGCAATCACAAAGCCTAAGAGAAAGCAGACAATTCCAAGCATACCGAAAAGATGCATGGGGCGTTTCATATACTTCGTAATGAACATCACGGTCAGCAAATCCAAGAAGCCATTGAAGAAACGGCTTAATCCAAATTTTGAAGTGCCGTATTTACGAGCGCGATGCTGAACAGCAAGTTCCGAGACGCGAAAGCCGTTCCACTTTGCCAAGACGGGAATGTAGCGGTGCATTTCGCCATAAACTTGTACGGTTTTGACAACTTCATGGCGATAGGCTTTCAAGCCACAGTTGAAATCGTGAATATGCACGCCGCTCAGCAAGCCTGTAACAAAGTTGAAGAGTTTTGATGGCAAGGTTTTTGAAATCGGGTCGTAGCGTTTCTTTTTCCAGCCGCTGACCAAGTCGTAGCCTTCTTCAAGTTTGCGAAGAAGCGGCTCGATTTCGTAAGGATTGTCTTGCAAGTCTGCGTCCATTGTAATCACATACTTGCCTTGTGCCGCTTTGAAGCCTGCATCAAGTCCTGCGGATTTGCCGTAGTTGCGCCGAAACGAAATCAATTTGACTTCGTGATGTTGTTCAATCAACTGTTTGATGACCTTGTCGGAGCCATCAGTAGAGCCATCGTTGATGAAAAGAATTTCAAAGGTCGGCGGGTGTCCGAAGAGGTCGCGCAAGGTGCTCTTTTGAATGGAATCGTAGATTTGTTCGGTGAGTTCGGGCAATGATTCGGCTTCATTGTAGAGCGGAATCACAAGCGAAATATCGACGGCAAATTCTATTGAGTTTGTGTTCACTGACATTGCGGTTAATCGGTTTTGCTTTCAATCACGGCTTGAACATCGGGCGGAACATTGGAAAGGAAATCGTATCCAGTCAAGCGTTCGAGTTCATCGACAGTGGTTAGATATTTTCGCCAGCCTGATTTCTTGAACTCTTTACCTTTCGCATTCGGCATATTAACGGCAATGACGCGCGTGTTTTTGTTGACATGTTCCAAACCTTGTCCGCGTTCCAAGACGACAACAATTTTCCAAGTTGATTTTGGAATTGCAACGCGCCCTTTGCCTTTGCCTTTCAGATATTCAGGATTTTTGTCGTAGATACCACCTGCAATCAGATAGAGTTCGTTGTTTTTCTTCTTGGCTAAGACTTCGCAATACGTTTCGAGCGAAAGCCAAGGACCTGCGTTAAGTTCGTGAGTTTGTGGCAAGATGTTGGTCATAAGGAAGGTGGCGTCGTTATCTTCTCGTGTGCGGGTGCGTTCTTCGGAGCGAACCATGTGTCCTCTGTCGTAGCCGCTTCCCGTGTAGTCGTTGTGCGTGATGCGTTGAAAGCCATCGGGCAAACTCATATCGGTGATGAATTGACCTTGTCTGCGCTCAACGGTTCCATACCAACTCTCGTTCAAGTTCCAAGCAACCCAGTTTGCGCCGCCGCGTGCGTTGTTGTAGGAAAGCACATATTGCGGCTTTTCCATTAAGTAGTCGTCGCTGTCGTCATTATCTTTTGGAATGCCAAGTGGCGCATGAAGGTCGAAGTAGGATTTTGCTGAAGCAGATTTTGGCGATGCTGTTTGCGGTTTCGTTGCTATTGTTTTTTGTTCTTGCGGTTGTGTGGCGGATGTGTTTGTCTCAATCGGCGTAGTGGTTTCGTCTTTCTTACTTTGCGATTGAATCAACAAGAAAACGCCAACAATAACGGCAAGAATGAGTAGGTTTCGAACAGTTTTGTTTTGGAACAAACTAACCTCCGTTCTGTTTTGAAATTGAACTCAATGACAAAACCAAAGTTAGCAAAATCTTTTTTCAGGAAGGGGCAAATCGCTTTGAAGTGAAAGTGCTTTTTGATGAAAAAGAAACCACAAAGAACACGAAGCCAATCTGCGAAAATCCGTCTAATCTGTGTTCTCCGTGTGCGATTTCAAGAGTTGATAGTTAAGAGGAAAGTTGAAAGTCAATCCGTGACAATCCGTTCAATTCGTGTGCTCCGTGTGCGATTCTTTCACGCTTGCCACTCCACAAAACTTTTTGCATTATACACCCAGAATCTAAACGGAGTGCAAAATGAACACGACATCAACGCAAAGTGATTTTTCGCATCTCTTCAATATCCTTCATAAGCAAAGCAAGGGCGAAAGAGAAGAAGAAGTCAATCTTCACCCACAAACGATGTGTCCTGCTTTTGGCGGATTGCGCGTCATTACACGCATTGACGGCGCACAAGTCTGCATGGCGACCGATAAAGGCTGTATGTATGGTTTAACCTTTGTAACACATTTTTACGCCGCCAAAAAATCTATCGTCTCGCCTGAACTGATGTCACAACAACTTTCAAGCGGCACAATGATTCAGGATATTCGCCACACGCTTGAAGAAATCGCCAAGGATAAATCCATTCGCTTGATTCCGGTGGTGAGTTTGTGCGTTGCCGAAACCGCTGGCATTGCCGAAGAACTCTTGCCGAAAAAAGTCGGAAACGCCGAAGTCGTGCTGGTGCGTATTCCTGCGTATCTCATCAAGTCGCACCCCGAAGCCAAAGATATTGCCGTCGAAGCCTTGCTCAAACGCTTTGCCGAAACGCCAACCCACGCACGCAAAAAGTCGGTTGCGATTATTGGCGAAATTTTCCCGCTTGATGCCATGATGATTGGACAAGTCTTGGAGCGCATTGGCGTTGAATCGGTGCTGACTTTGCCGTCGCAAGCGTTAGAAGATTACAAAGAGGCAGGAAAGGTGAGCGTTGCAGTGGTGCTTCACCCGTTTTATGAGCGCGTAGAACACTTCTATCGTGAGCGTGGCGTGAAGGTCGTCGCAGGAAATCCTGTTGGCGTGAATTCTACTTACAAGTGGATTAAAGCCATCGGCGATGCGTTAGACCTTGATGAAGCAAGAGTCGAGCAAGTGGCACAAGAAGAAAAAGCCACAATCAAAGCCGTGATTGACTCGAAGAAATCAAAGGGAACGGTGATTGTCGCAGGATATGAAGGCAATGAATTTCCGTTGGTGCGATTGCTCTTGGAAGCCGGGTTCAATGTGCCATATGCTTCAACCTCGATTGCGCATACCTCGCTTGGCGATGATGACCACAAGTTGCTCACAATGCTTGGCACAGAACTCCGCTACCGCAAAACGCTCGAAGAAGACCGCCGCGCCGTCTTGAGATATAAGCCCGATTTGGTGGTCGGCACAACGTCCCTCAATAGTTACGTCAAAGAACTCGGCATTCCTGCGGTCTATTACACCAACATCATTTCCTCGCGTCCGATTTACTTTGCACAAGGCGCAAGCGTGATGCTTGATTTGATTCAATCGCTTATCGGAAAGCAATCAGCGTTTGAGAACATGAAACGCTTTTTTGAATCCTCGTGAAGTTTGCGTTGTGCTCTAAACTCCTAAACCCTACTTTTTTTGAAACCTCACGACTACATTAACAGGGCGATTAAAAAAGAAGTTTGCCGCTTTGTCAAAAAGTTTCCAAAGAGAAAAAGGAAGGAATTGAAGCACAACATAGGTGCGTAAGAAGAGCAAGGCTTTGTTGTTAAATGCCCACCACTCGACTTTTTCCAAATCTGCGCCTCGATAAAGTGCCATTAGCCGATGCTCATCAAACGAGTGCAGGTGCGCATTCACAGGCGTGAGTTGATGACAGTGAATACAGAGTTCGTAGCGGAGTTTTTCTTTGTAGGGCGTTGAGAGAATTAGCGCGCCGCCTTTCTTCACCACGCGAAAGAGCGACTGCACGAAGGCTTCGGGATTAGGCACATGCTCAACGACTTCGGAGGCAATCACACAATCAAATGATTCATTGTCAAACGGCAAACTGAACGCATCGCCGACCTTGCCCGTGTGATTCAGAAACGGATAACGCGCCAAGGCTTTCTCCACATTTTTTGGGGAAATATCCAATGAGCAAACCGAAACGCCCTTTGGACAAAGGCTTGCGGCAACCCACGCTCTTCCACACCCAACATCTAACACCGACTTTGTGTGATGCGGCACAACGGAAAGAATCCACTCCGAAAGCCGCCGCTCACTATGCGCTACAACGGGCGGACGCGCTTCAAAGTAATCGAACTGTTCCGCATCAAGAATGTAGTGCGTTTGATAGTCAAAGTTCATCTCTCGGTTGGCGTTTCATCAAGCGCAAAGAGTTGACGGAGCAAGGCAATTTTGCCTTCGATACTTTCTTCGCTTGGCGCAGGCGATTTCAGGCTTTTGATGGGCAGGTGTAAAAACTTGCCAATTAGTCGGTCGGCGAGTTGCTCGAGCAACTTGTATTCGCTGTCGCTGACTTTGTTTTTCAAGCGTGCCAGTTCTTGCGATTTAATCGCATTGAATTTTTCTTGCAAGGCACGAATGGTTGGTGCAACTTGCAAACTATTTTGCCACTGCTCAAACTCAATAATTCCTTCGATAATGATTCGCTCGACTTTTGGCAGTTCGGCTTTGCGTGCATCGAGATTTTTCTGAACAATAATTTGCAGGTCGTCGATGTCTTTGAGAAAAACGTTGTAAAGTGAAGAGGATTTTTTGTCGATGTTGCGTGGCACGCCCAAGTCGAGCAAGAGCATCGTGTTGTGCCGACGCTTTTGCATGGCAACTTTAATTTCCGACACCGAAAGAATTTGACCAATAGAGCCGACAGCCGAAATCACAATATCAAATTCGTGCAGGCGTTCTTTGAAGTAATCAAAGGTCAAAATGTTGCTTGTGCCAAGTTCGTTGGCGAGGGCTTCAGCATTGGCAAGCGTGCGATTGGTGATGGTGATTCGGCGGGCTTTCCTTTCCAGCAAATGTTTGGCGGCAAGTTCGGCGGTTTCGCCTGCACCAATCAGCAAGACATTTTTTTCGGAAAGGTCAGAGAAGATTTTTTTGGCTAATTCAACGGCGGCGTAACTAACCGAGATAGCTCCTTCGCAAAATTTCGTTTCGGTCTTGACGCGCTTGGCAACATTGAACGCATCGTGCGCCAATCGGTTCAGCACGGTTTTCGTTGCGCCAATTTCTGCCGCCACTCGATACGCATCTTTGACTTGTCCCAAAATTTGCGCTTCGCCTAAAATCATGGAATCCGCCGCAGAAGCCACCGTGAAGAAATGTTTGACCGCACCACACGCAAACGTGCGAAAGAAATACTCACGGCGAACTTCCTTCGACATCGAGCGGCGCAAGATGAGAAAGTCAATCAAATACTCCGCCGTTACTTCGGGCAATTTCGGCACGGCGTAAAGCTCCGTGCGGTTGCACGTGGAAAGTAGCATCGCTTCGGAAACCAAGCCATCGCAAAGTTCTTCAAGCAAGCGTTTCGTTTCTTGTTCGCTGAATGAAAAGCGTTCGCGAAGGTCAAGCGGCGCAGTTTTATGCGTAATGCCAACGGCAATCAAGTGCAAAACGCTGTGATGTGATGGGTTACTGCTGTGCATAGTTTCTTTATGTTGGAACACGGATTAAACAGATAAAACAGATTGACATGGATTTTTTATTTACTTGTCTAACTTCTGCTGATTTCCAAAGTTGAAAAAAGTCCAAGTTCTACATTAGACTTACTACATTGAAAGTAGTTTAAAAAAACAAAAGGAGAGCGAATGTAACCTCACCCTGTCGCGGTGCGACGTCCCTCTCCTTTTGTAAGGAGAGGG
>Ga0209691_1001263_pt1 | contig 15410 bp, 18 predicted proteins | sample YNPMSBMetaG_FD_187120 | JGI IMG/M metagenome (GOLD analysis project Ga0209691, IMG submission 187120) | Anoxygenic and chlorotrophic microbial mat microbial communities from Yellowstone National Park, USA - YNP MS-B MetaG (SPAdes) (version 2) ... | reverse complement strand
GCCTCAATGATGGTTTTAGCGATCTGGCGGCGCAGGGCGATAGCATCTACTTCGATGGGCTTGGTAAAACGCTTAAGGCCCATGAGAAGCACCCGCTGCTCATCCCCACTACTCATGTGCAGGATAGCGCCCCGACCCGCTGCCGCCGCCTGCTCCTGCGCCTGCAGGAGATACACCCGTAGCATAGCCAGCGGATCAGCTACAGCCTCCTCTCCCTGCTGCTTAGCCAGCTTCTCTACCCGAAGAAGCATAGACTCCGCCACATAGGTGACCAGCAGCATGTCGGCCGCCGCCATCAAAATCTCCTGCTCTTCGGCCAGCGCCTGCATGTACTTTTGTGCGGCATACCCTGCCACCATGAGTATGGCTTTCTTGAGGTTTTTGATAGCCTTCTTCTCCGCCGCTAAAAATTCCCCATTTTCAGCGCCAAAATCCGGAATACTCATCAGCTCACCCTGCACCTTCATTGCCGCCGAGAGGAGGTCGAGCTCTCCTTTGAGGGCCTTGCGGAGGATGTACTCTACGCTCAGCATGCGGTTGATTTCGTTGGTGCCCTCGTAAATGCGGTTGATACGGCTATCCCGGTAAGCGCGTTCTACGGGATATTCCGCTGAGTAGCCGTAGCCGCCGTGGATTTGGACGGCTTCATCCACGACATAATCCAGCACTTCCGAGCCGAAGACTTTCAGCAGGGCACATTCTGCCGCATATTCTTGGGCGGCGCCGAGGAGGGCTTTTTCGTAGGGCTGACCTTGCGAGAGGAGGTAGGACTCATAATTTTGAATATCGGCACTGGCCCGGTAGGTGGCCGATTCGAGCGCCCAGGTCTGAATCGCCATATCCGCCAGCTTGTGCTGAATAGCCCCAAAGCTGGATATCGGCCGCCCAAACTGGTGCCGCCCGTTAGCATACTGCACCGAGATCGTCACCAGCCGCTTAGCCGAGCCGAGCGTCGCCCCCGCCAGCTTTATCCGGCCGATATTGAGAATGTTGAATGCTATCACGTGGCCTTTGCCGATTTCGCCCAGGACATTTTCTACTGGCACGGGTGTGTCTTGGAAAAAGACCTGCCGGGTAGATGAACCTTTGATGCCCATTTTCTTTTCTTCGGCACCGACAGAAACGCCCGGGAAGTTTCGCTCTACTAAAAATGCCGTAAACTTTTCTCCGTCAATCTTCGCAAAAACCGTAAAAAGATCGGCGAAGCCGCCGTTAGTTATCCACATCTTCTGGCCATTGAGTATGTACTGCTTGCCATCGGGGGAGAGTACGGCCTTGCTGCGAGCCCCTAAGGCATCCGAACCCGATCCCGGCTCCGTCAGACAGTATGCCGAGAAAAGCTCACCCGTGACGAGCTTAGGCAGGTACTTTTGCTTCTGCTCCGGCGTCCCAAAGTACAATAGCGGGAGCGTCCCAATCCCCGTATGGGCGAGTAACGCCACAGCAAAGGAGTGCGAAGGCCCCATTTTCTCCGTGAAGAGCATCCCCGTCAAAAAGTCCATTCCGAGCCCGTCGTACGCTTCAGGCACGGTAAGCCCGAGAAAGCCCAGCTCCGCAGCTTTCCGGAGAATCTCTGGCATCACTTTTGTCGGATCCCCGTAGTCTATCTCATCCAGGCGGGGATAAATCTCTTTTTCCAAGAAGTCTTCGCATGCCTTAGCCAGCTGCTTTTGCTCGTCATTCCACTCTTCCGGGATGAATATGGCTTCGATCGGGGTCTCCTGAATGAGGAATGCCCCACCCCGGGTTACGACTTGGACGCTTGCCATCTGGCAAAAGTAACAATTTTCAACGAGTTGAGGGCTCCCTTTTCTCTGCCCCCTCCTTCCACCCTTACACCGGGGGAGTCGTCTATCCGGAGAAAGTTGTATATTTGCTTCATGGCTGGCAAACCGCGTCGCAACGTTTTCACCTATCCACAACTATTTTTCCGGCAGCCGTGGGAGTGGCTAAGCCGGTACCGAGCAACCAATACCCATATCGCATGGGCCTTTTACGGGGCGATCATCGTGGCAGGACTCTGGTATGCCCTCATTAGGCTGCAGGTACCTCTCTGGCAAGCGGCCCTGCTCTTTGTAGGCGGGGCTTTCACCTGGACGCTTGCAGAGTATGTGCTGCACCGATTTATCCTGCACTATGTAGAAGACTCGCCCTGGATCCAGCGATGGCATAACTTCATTCATGGCGCTCACCACGACATCCCGAATGACCTGCGCTTCGTAACCGCCTCGCCTTTTGTGACCTTCCCCATCGCCGTAGTGCTGTGGGCGCTCTTTTATCTCGTCTGGGGGTGGAGTCTGGTATGGCCTTTCTTCGCAGGCTTTGGACTGGGGTATCTGGTGTATGAGTACACCCATTACGCCATCCATAAGTACCCGCAGCCGCCGCACCCGCTTCTCAAAAGCCTCTGGCAAAACCACTACCTCCACCACTACCGCACACCCGAAAAGCGCTTCGGCGTAACTACCACGCTCTGGGACCGTGTATTCGGCACCTACGAAAAAGCCTAAATAGCCTATCGCCCCCGCGAAACGGGTTTTCTAAATGCCCCTACCCCCCATGGGAGAGATTGACTTTGAAGAAGCTTTTCGCCAGCGGTATGGCGTAGCGCCAAAACTGGACGGCATGCTCCTCATGATCGGCGTGGATGTCCTGGGATACTGGCCCGAGGGAGCGGAGAAAGTCATTAAACAGGACTTGATTATGCTGGGGGTATGGCGACTCTTGGAATGGCGGAGTTATGCCGTGCGGCAAGGTACAGATGCGGAAGGGTGGCCCCAGTATGAGCTTATCCAGCCCCTGCCCTATCAGGACTCGGAAGAGGAAACCGACTTTCTGGAGCAGACGGCCAGAGCCTACTTTGCGGAAATCTGGCGAAATTTGGAGCGTGCACGTCCGAGAGATCATTGAACGGGAAGCGGGACCTTTTATAAGCGTGGAGATTATTCCCCCCCGCCGTGGCGGGCGGGTCGAAGCCTTCCACCGGGCGGTGGAGAGCCTATTACCCTATCGGCCACGTTACATCAACATCACTTCCCATGCCGCAGAGGCCATCTGGCAGGAGCAACCTGACGGGACGTATCGGCGGCGGGTGCGCCGTCGCAGCCCAGGAACGTTCGGCTTAGCGGCCATCATCAAGTACAAATACGGCATTGAACCCGTACCGCATCTCCTCTGCCATGGCTTCACCCGGGAAGAGACCGAAGACGCCCTCATAGAACTGCACTACCTCGGCGTGGAAAACGTCCTCGCCCTCCAAGGCGAAGAAAAATACGCCCGTCCCCCCCGTCCCGACCGCACCATCAACCTCTACGCCGTAGAGCTCGTGGAACAAATCATGGGCATGAACCGGGGCATTTACCTGGACGAACTCACCGATGCCGAACCGACAAACTTCTGCGTGGGGGTAGCCGCTTATCCGGAAAAGCATTACCAAGCGCCCAATCTCCACTTTGACCTCCTCAACCTCAAACGGAAACAGGATGCGGGCGCCGGCTACGCTATTACCCAACTCTTCTTCGACAACCGCTACTACTACGAATTCTTAGCCAAAGCGCGCGAGCTGGGTATCACTATCCCGATTATCCCCGGCCTCAAAATCCTCACGAAACGCGACCATCTCTACAACCTCCCGAAGGTTTTTCATATCACCATCCCGGAGCCTCTTGCTGAAGCCGTTTTGCAGGCCAAAAACGATACCGAAGTCCAAGCCATTGGCATAGAGTGGGCTTACCACCAGGCGATGGACCTTCTCAATCACGGTGTGAAAAATCTCCACTTTTACACCATGCTCTATACAAAGCCGCTTTTGCGCCTGATGGAAAAGCTGCGATTAGACTAAGTATGCGGCCTTTTCTCTCATGGCAATGGCTGGCCGTGCTCATCGCCGTGGTGCTGATTGGGGTCTTATGGTGGCCGAGCGGAGAGCGCCCGCATCAGACTCAACCGGTCTCCTGTGAAGCAGAAAGTCTGTACTTAGCCAACCTGCAACGAGAGCGCCAGATTAAGGACAGCCTTTTTCGGATAGCGCCTAACTCGCCCATCCCCCCAGAGCAGCGAGAGATGTTTTCGGGGCTGGCCTACTATCCATCCCAAGCAGAATGGTGCAGACGGGGCCGCTACGAACGTGACCCTAATTCCCTCCTGCCAGTAGTCGGAAGGCTATACCTGAACCTCCCCACCTTAGATAGCTGCCAAGGCCCCGCTATCCTCACCGTCTATGGCGATAGCCGAGGCGAAAACCCCTATGTGGCCTTCTGGGACTCTACCGCCGCTGCCGGTGAAACCTACGCGGGGGGCCGCTATGTGCCCCTTCTCGTGAAAGGCGACTCCGCAATTATTGACTTCAACCGGGCGTACTTCCCCTACTGCGCCTACAATCCCAAATTCATTTGCCTCCCTTATCCGCCGGCTAATCGGTTTTGTCTGTACATTCGGGCGGGGGAGCGGTATAGCAGCCATGCGACCCATCCTTGAAAAAAAGCCCATCGTCGCCCTCTCAGGCCGGTCCAACGTAGGCAAGTCCTCTTTACTCAATCGCCTGCTGGGGAGGCCTGTAGCCCGCGTCAGCCAAAAACCCGGCTGCACGCGCCAGATTCAGCTCTACCCTGCCCAAGAGGGGTGGCTATGGGCAGACCTGCCCGGCTACGGCTACGCCCAAGTAGACCAAAAAAAACGTCTCCTCTGGCTGAAAAACACAGAGCACTTCCTCAAAGAGGAGGCGCCCCTCACCTGCGTCCTCATAGACAGCCACATCCCTCCTCAGAAGCTTGACCAGATATGGGTAGCCTGGCTGGGTAGTCATAACCTCCCCTTCGTCATACTCGCCAATAAAGTAGACTCCCTTTCGCAGAAGGAGCGCTATCATCAGCAAAAGCTCTTAACCCAGGCCTTTCCTGAGCCATTATACTGGGGCTGGGTCTCGGCGAAAACCGGCGAAGGCGTGCCGGCTTTCCTGGAATGGCTCAAAGCCTACTGGCACCTATAAACCCCACACGCCCCCACCCCAAAATCCCCTTACCTTTGTAGCGCCATGAGCGCCTTTACAGCAAGCGTCAGCATGCTCGACTTACTGAAACCTTTCGGCCTCGGGGATAAGAATCCCGGCGCTACCACCGGTCGTGAAGTTTACACCGATGCGGAAGGGACCTACCCTGTGCGCTATTCCCCCGCAGATGGTACAGCCCTCCCCACCGTGCAGCACATATCCCCCGCGACCTATGAAAAAGTCGCAGAAAAAGCTGTAGAAGCCTTCAAAGTCTGGCGGACGACTCCCGCGCCTAAGCGGGGGGAGGTAGTTCGGGCCTTTGGGGACTTGGTGCGCCAGCATAAGGAAGCCCTCGCCAAAGTCATGAGTTACGAAATGGGCAAAACCTACCAGGAGGCTCTGGGTGAAGTGCAGGAGGTGATTGACATGGCGGACTTTGCAGTGGGGCTCTCTCGGCAGCTTTATGGGCTTACTATCGCGTCGGAACGGCCGCATCACCGTCTCTACGAACAGTGGCACCCCTTAGGCGTGGTAGGGGTCATCACGAGCTTCAACTTCCCGGTAGCGGTCTGGAGCTGGAATGCGCTGATTGCCGCCGTATGCGGCGATGCTGTCCTATGGAAGCCCAGTGAAAAAGCCCCTCTTAGTGCCCTATCTATCTTTTCGCTTTTACGGCAAGTCATGGAAGCTTACCAGGTCCCGGAAGGCACATTTAGTCTGGTCGTCGGGGATGCTACCCTGGGTCAGCAGATGGCTGCGGATTCCCGCCTGCCCCTTATCTCGGCCACAGGTTCTATCCGCATGGGCCGCTCCGTCGCCCAAACCGTCGCCAAACGCTTAGGCCGCACCCTCCTCGAACTCGGGGGCAATAACGCTATCATCGTCTCCCCGAAGGCTAACCTGGACCTGGCTATCCGGGCCGTAACTTTTGCTGCGCTGGGCACTACCGGCCAGCGGTGCACCTCTTTGCGTCGGCTGATTCTCCATGAGAGCATTTACGATCAGTTTATCCAGCGCCTCATCGGGGTGTACGAGCAGGCTCGCCAGCGAATCGGTCATCCGCTCAATCCTGACACGCTGATTGGCCCGCTGATTGACAAGGCTGCCGTAGCGATGATGCAGGAGGCCCTGCAGACCGTCAAAGCCGAAGGGGGCCGCATTCTCTACGGCGGTGAGGTGCTAAGTGGCCCCTCCTACGAAAGTGACACCTACGTCGTCCCCGCCATCGTAGAAGCCCAAAACCACTGGCCCATCGTCCAGCAAGAAACCTTCGCCCCGATCCTCTATGTGCTGCGTTACAAAACCCTGGACGAGGCCATCGCCATGCAAAACAATGTGCCGCAAGGGCTCTCGTCCAGTATTTTCACCGACAGCCTCCAAGAAGCCGAGCGGTTTTTAGGGCCGACTGGGTCTGATTGCGGTATCGCCAATGTCAATATTGGTCCCTCCGGCGCAGAAATCGGTGGGGCTTTCGGCGGTGAAAAAGAAACTGGCGGCGGCCGCGAAGCGGGCTCCGACGCCTGGAAAGCCTACATGCGCCGTCAAACCGTCACTATCAATTACGGCGACTCCCTCCCCCTGGCCCAGGGCATCCGCTTTGAAGTGTGATCTACAACCACAAGGTCGTCGTCGTCCTCCCCGCCTATAACGCCGCCGCTACCCTCACGCAAACCGTCCAGGAAATAGACCGAAGCATCGTCGACGAAATCATCTTGGTGGACGACGCCAGCCGGGATGAGACGGTCGCTATTGCCCGCCAACTCGGCCTAAGTCACATCATCGTCCATCCCAAGAACCGCGGCTACGGCGCCAACCAAAAAACCTGTTACCGCGCCGCCCTGGACATGAATGCCGATATCATCATCATGCTCCATCCCGATTACCAGTACACCCCCAAACTTCTCCCGGTCATGGCGCACATGATTGCCTCAGGGCTGTATGATGTGGTGCTCGGCTCACGTATTCTGGGCGGCACCGCCCTCAAAGGCGGCATGCCCCTCTACAAGTACATCGCCAACCGCGCCCTCACCCTCTTCCAAAACCTCCTCCTCGGCGCCAAACTCTCCGAATACCATACGGGCTACCGCGCCTATCACAAACGCGTCCTCCTCGCCATCCCCTGGCAGTATAATAGCGACGACTTCATCTTTGATAACGAGTTCCTCTCGCAGGTGATTTATGCTGGCTTTCGCATCGGTGAGGTGAGCTGCCCCACGCGTTACTTCCCCGAGGCCTCTTCGATAAACTTTCCGCGTAGTGTGCGATATGGCCTGGGTGTTCTCCGGGTCAGCATACAGCACCTCCTCAATAAAGCCAAGCTCCTCAACTCCCCCGCCTATAAGATAGGCCTCATCACTTGACCGAGGTTTCTTCACCCCTCAGGAGACTTTGGCCTGGGGGATACTCAGGCGCCAGGCACTTTCCCGGGCGGCTTTTTCTATCATGGCCCGGGCGCGCTCTGGCCCCAAATACCTGTCTATCAGCTCATGCACCCCATACAAAACCGGCGTCAAGAATAGCGCTACCAGCGCTTTGTAGGCATAGTTCAATAGCCCTATGACCGTTACCTGTGCGAAACTCCACCCTGCACCCCAATAAAACGCAATATACAGCACCACAAAGCTATCCACGAACTGCGAAATAAGGGTAGACCCTGTCGCTCGCACAGCCAGCCAGCGCCCCTTAGTCAGTCGTCGTAGCCAGTGAAAACTCGCCACATCTACAAGCTGCCCAATCAGAAAAGCCGTCAGGGAACCTGCAACAATCCACAAACTCTGCCCGAATATAGCCGAGAAAGCCGTCGGCATATGAAGCTTTTCGCCAGCCACTTCCCGCCATACCCAGAAATCCGCCGGCGGAAGCATCATCGCGATATACACCATCAAAAACGCATAAGCAATCACGCCTGCCGCAATAAACGAAATCCGCCGCACCGCCCGCAGCCCAAAGTACTCATTAATCAAGTCCGTAGCAATAAACACCCACGGCCACAAAATCACCCCCGACGACAACGAGAGCGTCAGCCCCTGCTGCCCCAAAAGGCTAATCGGCACCGGCTCTAAGCCAAATATCCGCTCCAACGAAAATATCTTCACGCCGATAAACTCAGCTATCAGAGCATTTCCGAGAAAAAACGCCGTAAGTATGACGAAAAGCGTCTGTTCTCGGCTATGCATGGTCTATTATGTAGGTTTTCCCCTCTTCGGCTAATAGGGTCGCTGGGAAGGTAGCCTGGGCTTCTCGGAGGAGGGGGAGGGGGTCTTTGTAGCGGGCGGAGAAGTGCCCAATCAGGAGCGTTTGTACGCCGGCGGCTTCGGCTATGCGAGCGGCCTCCTGTGCTGTTGCGTGAAAAGTTTGCCGCGCCCGCTCCTGCTGACTGGAAAGAAATGTCGCCTCATGATACAGCATGGTTGTGCCATTAACATATTCCACCAGGCGCTTATCATAGACCGTATCGCTACAATAGGCGTAAGAACGGGGCGGCGGGGGTGGAAGGGTAATATCATCCCAGGTGAGGCGGGAGCCTTGCCAGTCGATGGCGCCTTTTTCCCGCAGCTGGGATAGGTCTGCACCGGAAAGGCCTAAGCTTTGCACCCGGGCACCATCTACCCGGCGCTCGGCCTGCAATTCCGCAAAGCGAAATCCAACCGTTGGAACCCCGTGCCGCAAAGCAAACCCCCAGATTCGGAGGCCCGACGCGTCCCACAGACATATCGCTTCTTTACCGGGCCAAACCTCCACCACATAAAGCGAGTAACGTAATACCCGGTAGGTGCCCATGAGGGTAGCTTCCAGGTAGGCTTTGAGTCCCAGCGGCCCAAACACATAGATTGGACGCGTCCGGCCCTGCAAGTGCAACGTGGTGAGAAGAGCCGGAAGCCCCCCTATGTGGTCTGCATGAAGGTGTGAGACACATATCCCCACCAGCCGGGACCAGGGCAAATCATACTTCAGGATCTGATACTGCGTCGCTTCCCCGCAATCTATCAGGAAGTGTTGGGTGCCATATTGCACCCACTGGGCGGCATGGTGACGGCCATGAAGCGGTATCGCACTCGCCGTCCCCAGGACCGTCACCGAAAAGACCGCCTTACTCAATCTTCCTCGTCCTCTTCCGCCTCTTCATCCTCCCAGTCCTCATCTTCCCACTCTTCATCCTCCCACTCTTCATCCTCCCAATCCTCATCTTCCCAATCTTCATCCTCCCACTCTTCCTCATCCCACTCTTCCTCGTCCCCTTCTTCGAAGTCTTCCTCTGTCTCTGGTTCGTCCTCTACCTTTTTGGGCATCAACGCTAACTCCTGTTGGCTAAAGTATGCCAACGCTTCCTCTAATGTAGGTAGGAGCGGCATAATCATATCCATTTTTGATAATCGGAATACACTTTTGACGGCATCCTGGTCGCTTACTATAGCCAGGGAGCGCCCCTGACCTTCTAAAAGGCGCCGCAGCATCAGCAGCGCACTCAAAACCGAACTATCTATGGAACGCACCTGGCTTAGGTCAACTACGACCGGTTTAGACTCTGTGGTGTGGGTCAGCACCGCAAAATCAGACTTGAGCTGCACAGTATGAGAGGCATTTAGCACGGATTCCATGGGGCGATAGACGACCAGGGTATCGCGCTTTTCTATTTCAGATTGCATCTTTCAGGAAGGGGTTGGAGACCTTTTCGGTTCCAATGGTTGTACTGGGGCCGTGGCCAGGCCATACTTCCACGACCTCTCCTAAGGGAAGGAGCTTTTCCACGATGCTACGCATAAGGGTCTCGTAGTCGGCCAAAGGTAAGTGATAATTCCCAATCCCAGCGGCAAAGAGCACATCACCGCTAAATACCTGCCCCGCTTTTGGAAAGTAATAGGCCACCGAGCCTGGGGAATGTCCCGGCAGATGGCGCACCTGCACCAGCAAATCACCCCATAGCAGCTCCCCTTCCTCCACATAGGCGGTCGCCTCGGGCCCCTCCTCATACTGCAACCCCATCATCATCGCCCACTCCCCCGCATGGCGATACACTACCTCCTCCGCCGCATGATAATATAACGGCACCCCAAAGCGCTCTACCACCCACCGTACCCCTAAAACATGATCGATATGAGCATGGGTGAGATAAATCGCGCGAAGTTCAAGCCCTTCCCGCTCTAAAACCTCTAAGAAGTGCTGCTTTTCAGAGTGGGTGTAAAAGCCCGGATCTATCAGCCAGGCTTCCCGGCCCGCCGCAATCAAATAGGTATTCTCCGCGTAGGGATTACACACGAAGCGCCAGAATCGCATCAGGTATACTCGTAAAAGCCTCGTCCCGTCTTTCGCCCCAAGTAGCCTGCCTGTACCATATTCACCAGGAGGGGGCAAGGGGCATACTTGGGGTCGCCAAACCCCTCATACAGCACCCGCAAAATCGCCAAACACACATCCAGCCCAATGAAATCGGCTAACTCCAAGGGGCCCATGGGATGATTCATGCCGAGCTTCATGATGGTGTCTATGGCTTCTCGGGTAGCCACCCCCTGCCACAACGCATAAATCGCCTCATTGATCATAGGCATCAGCACCCGATTGGAGATAAAGCCCGGATAATCCTGCACCACGACCGGTTCCTTACCGAGGGCCTTGGCTATGTCAACGACCTTCTGGGTCGTAGCCTCATCCGTCTGATGTCCCCGAATCACCTCTACCAGGCGCATGACAGGCACCGGGTTCATGAAATGCATGCCAATAAAGCGCTCAGGCCGAGGCACAGCCGCCGCCAGCCGTGTAATAGAAATAGAAGAGGTATTCGTCGCCAGAATCGTCTCGGGCGCTACGGCTTCTCCCACCGCTTTCCAGACGTTCAGTTTGAGTGCCACATCCTCTGGAATCGCTTCCACGACTATTTCTACGCCTTGAACGGCTTCCTGGGCCTGCTCATAAAAGGTGAGACGACCAAGCAGGGCTTCTCGCGCTTCGGGCGTAAGGATTCCTTTTTTGACCTGGCGTTCGGCATTTTGGGACACTACGGCTCGGGCTTTTTCCCAACGGGTTCTGTCTACTTCTACCCAGGCCACCTCGTACCCATATTGCGCAAAAACGTGGGCGATTCCGGCCCCCATCGTACCCGCCCCTAAAACAGCTGCACGTTTCATAAGGCTACGACCGTCTCCGCCAAAGATACGCCACTTTCAGGCACCAGCAGGCGCACCAGATAGCGCCCCTTCCGCAGGGGAGGTAGGCGGTACCTTTCCACACTGGCGCTGGAAACTTCCACAGAGAACGTAAATACCTCTTCCCCATAACTATTATACCCGCGCACCAGATAATGACCCGATTCCGGGAAGACACACCGCAAGATCGGCTTACCGGTCTCTTCCTGGTGAATCTTTGGAGGCTCAGGCAGTCGCCCATAGGGATGATAAACCCCCAGCTCCTCTTCCTGACTACCGGCTCGCCAAACTACCCGGTATGCCCATCCCACCTCTCCTCGCTGCACGTCTTGCAAGCTATACACCTTAGGCAAAACCCAGCGGTCCACATATACTTTCTGTACCTCCGTCCAGCCCTGTGCCCCCGGCAATCGCCGATACAATACGAGCCAGCCAAACCTATCAGATCCCTGTACCCGCACCTGCATTCCAAAGGTGGGAGACCCTTCTATCAGATGCACCGAATAGGAGAGTCCCCTCACCGAATCGCTCAAACAAAACAAGAGAGGTAGAAAAGCCCACATACCGGGCTGCCCAGAGAGACGACTTACTTTCGCATTTCCTGCATGAGGCGAATAGCCCGCTCCGGATCAAATATCAGGTAGTATAGCATGAAGAGAATCACCACCGTCAAGACCGCCACCATAATAATCAAAGCCATTTGAACTCGGTTGACGCGAGTATCTAACTGCATTTTTTCTTGTGCGAGCCGCTTATTGACCTGAAGGACGCTTTCACTTTTGAGAAGGGCCTCTTCGGCCTCTTTCTCTAAGAGCTTATTTTGCATTTCAAGCTTGCGGTTGGCCTCGTCCAGCTTACGCTGGAGGCGGTCGGAGTTTCGGGTGAGGACCCTGGCGCTTTCCAGGAGGTTGGCATAGGCTTCCACGAGCGCCTCGTATTGCTGGCGCCACTGCTCAGATGTCAAGTCTATTTTGGCGAGGTTTAGCCGGGCATTTTCGAGGATGCGGCTTTCCTCAGCGAATTCATCTACTTTGCGACGACCTTCGGTTTCCATACGAGGCAAAAGTACAAACTTTATACGGGCACCAGCTCAAAGGGCACATCCAGAAGCGCCTGGTAGTCCTGTCCCGTCTCAGCCATGTCTTCATCATCGGCATCGTAGAGCCAGCGGATCACCACCTTATGCCCCGCCTTATGAAGCCGCTCCAGACGCCGGAAAATATCCAGGAGCACCTTGGAGCTACTGGTATTGAAGTATTCTAAGTGGAACTTGAATACGGTTTCCGGGAGAGGGCTCTTTGAGTATTCATCCAGCCAATCGAGGACTTTCCGATAAAAGCCTATGGAGTCTTCTGGGATGCTGCGTCCGGAGATTTCAAAAATGCCCAGGTCAGCGTTGAGGATAACTTTGGGTGTTTTGGAGGTAGGCTCAATAACGAGATTTCGCATGGCTGCCGCAAAGTTAGCCTTTATCCGGGATTCGGGATACGCGAGCCTCCAAGCTGAAGAAGGAGTACTTATCATTCACGGGGTGGAAGTCGTACCCCAGCTTCTGCCCCGACTTACGGGCGATATCTATCATCCCCAGCCCGGCCGTCCCCTTCTCCGAAAACTCTCCACCCGTCAAAATCTCCTGGTACAACTGCTTGAGTTCTTCCTTTGTAGCCCGATTGATCCGATCCAACCGAGCTTTCACCTCCGGAATCCTATCATTGAGCACATGATTCCCGGTGATGATGAAATAATCCTTCTCTTCTCTCCCGATCATGAGAAGAGCCGTTTTATCTTTTATGGGGTTATTGGGGTCAGTTGGTGGTAGCGCATCCAGATGATGATATACATTTTGCAGGCACTCGACCATCACATTGAAAACCCGCTTCTTTACCTTTTTATCTTCGCCCTCCCCCTCAAGCTTATTCTCTATCATTTGTAAAATAGACGACACCAGATCAGCTGTCACCTCGCCCTGGTAGACGAAGATGATGTTGTTGATCTGCATGTTTTTGTAGTAGCTATAAGTCATGCTCATAGGCCTCTATGACTGGATTTTTACAGAGAGTTCTATTGGGAGGTTGAGAAGGGCTTGATAATCTTGCCCGGTTTCTTCCATGTCCTCATCATCCTCATCGTAATACCAGGTTACGCGCACTTCGTGGCCGTTGGTATGAATAGCTTCCAGGCGCTTGAGGATTTCTAAGATATTTTTAGAGCTGCTGGTGTTAAAGTATTCCAGGTCAAAGCGCACGTGGGTTGTAGGCAAGGGGGATTTAGCATATTCATCCAGCCATTCAAAAATAGGCTTATAAAAGCCCAGAGCATCTTCCGGAATGCTGCGGCCGGAGAACTCAAATATGCCATTCTCCGGGTCCAGGATCACGCGTGGCGTTTTGTGGGTAGATTCTATTCGCAAAGCTTCCATATGGCTAACATTTTTGTTGCATTTTATCTATTCTGGCCTCCAAGCTAAAAAAGCTATAGTCATCGTCCAGGTACTCAACGTTATAGTGCAAATAGCCACAGCTTTTCCTAGCTAAGTCCAAAATGCTAATGGCAGGAAGTCCGCCTACGAGGATAGGGCTGTTAGGCTCAGAATCATTGAGAAGGCGATAGTATTCTGAGCGAATCTGTTCGTCGGTCATGAGGTTTACGGTATCCAGATAAGACCGAACCTCATAGACGGAGGCCGTGCGGATCCGACGGCCAATGCTCACGGAATACAGGTATGGCAGACGCCGCACCAGGAGGATGGATTCATTGGCCTTCCCCTCATCTGTCAGCGAAAATGACTCTACCATGATATTGAAGAGCTTTTTGCTCACGCGACGCTCTTCTCCACTTTCTTCCAGGCGCTCCTCTACGATACCCAGTACATCCACTACAATATCAGGAGTAATAGGCCCATGATACATAAAGACAATGCTATTATCCAGCATGTTGCGGTACAAGGGATACGCGTATTGAAGGGCTGGACTGTGTAGTAGCTCTACCCCCGAAGAAGTCATAACCACCGCAAATATAGGCAAAGATTACAAACGCAAACCCATAACGGTAATGTCATCCGTCTGCGGGAGGCTACCCTGATACTGTCGGAGGAAACTTTCCAAGAGTTCTTTTTGCTGAGCCATGGGGAGGAAAGCATAATCCATGATAAGCTCCCGGAAACGCCGGTGTCCCAGTCGCCGACCGGTTTCTTCGCCAAACTGATCTAGATAGCCATCCGAATAGAGATAGACCAGGTCGCCCGGCTCATACGTAAAGGTATGCGTGGTGAAGACCTTGTGGGGTTCGAGCCAGGCGGCGCCACCCAAGCCGGCAGGCGAGCCTGAAATAAGCTGCCATCGCCCCCCATGATAAAACCAGAGTGGCCGGTGCGCCCCAGCAAAATGCAACACCCGCCGTTCCGGCTCAAACACACATAAGGCCACATCCATGCCGTCGGGCGTTTCACCGGCGCCGAGCATCTCCCGAAGGCGATACTCCATATCCTGTAAAATACGGGCCGGCTCCCACAAGCGCCGATCTTGAATCGCCCCCTCTAAGAGCGTATTCCCTAATAGGGCCATGAACGCGCCCGGCACCCCATGTCCCGTGCAGTCCACCACCGCCACGTACACCCGCCCATCCACCTCCCGTACCCAGTAAAAATCCCCGCCTACCACATCCCGCAGCTTGTGCAAAACAAATCCATCTGCAAAATACCGCCGCACTATCTCCTCCCCCACTAAAATCCCCTCCTGTATCCGCCGCGCATACGTAATGCTCTCCATGATGTCCCGGTTCCTCTCCTCCAGCTCACGCTTCTGCTTTCTTAATAACATGTTGAGCTGCTCTACCTCTTCTTTCTGGCGGTGCAGACGCTCCTGCGCTTCCCGCAGCTCGGTAATGTCTTGCAAAAGCACCACCACCGTCTCTACCGCCCCATCCGGCCCCAGCTCCGGTATCCCCCGCACACTCATTCGCCGCTCCCCATACACCGAAGGGAACCGTATCTCCTCCGTCTTCATTTCCAGGGAGTCAAAGATACTATCCAAAAATCTTCGCCAGAAACGCACCTCATCTATAGAGAAACCTACCGAATAAACGCTATTCCGGATATAATGCGTGGGTGGATAGCCGGTATACTCTTCAATCACCGGATTGACATACAGGAAGTTGCCCTCTTTATCCAGGCGCCATATCAGGTCTGGCGAATGCTCCACGAGCGATTGGAATTTGAGTCGGGTGCGGTACTGCCGCTCAAACTCTACCCGTACCGTAATATCCTGGATAAACCCCACAATGGC
>Ga0209691_1001262_pt1 | contig 15413 bp, 6 predicted proteins | sample YNPMSBMetaG_FD_187120 | JGI IMG/M metagenome (GOLD analysis project Ga0209691, IMG submission 187120) | Anoxygenic and chlorotrophic microbial mat microbial communities from Yellowstone National Park, USA - YNP MS-B MetaG (SPAdes) (version 2) ... | reverse complement strand
TCGATAGCGTGCCCGCGCATCACCACGTCCGACTGCTTGATCGTCAACGGTTCGCCAGCCGCAATGCGCAACTGCCATTTGACCAGGTCGATGCCGGTGACCATTTCGGTGACCGGATGCTCGACCTGGATGCGCGTATTCATCTCGATGAAGTAGAAGTTGCCGTCCGGATCAAGCAGGAACTCCATGGTTCCTGCATTGACATAATTGATGGCGCGGACGCCTTTGAGCGCTGCTTCGCCCATGCGCTCCCGCAATTCGGGCGTCACGGCAGGCGAAGGCGCCTCTTCGACAATCTTCTGGTGGCGGCGCTGCGACGAGCAATCGCGTTCGCCGAGGTGAATCGCGTGACCGTACCGGTCTGCCAGCACCTGAATTTCGACGTGGCGCACCTGCGGCAGGTATTTTTCCATCAGCAGGGCGCCATTGCCGAACGCCGCCTCCGCCTCGGCTTTTGATGTCGGGTAGGCTTTGATCAACTCCTGTTCATTCTGCGCAACGCGCATCCCGCGCCCGCCGCCGCCGCCCGATGGTTTGAGCAGCACCGGGTAGCCGATCTGATGCGCAACCTCGACCGCTTCTTCGAGGGTGCGCAGTTCGCCGCGTGATCCCGGCACGGTTGGGACCCCTGCATCGCGCATGGTTTTCCTGCCCAGCGCCTTGTCTCCCATCATCCGGATGGCGTGGGCGTCGGGTCCGATAAACGTGAGTTTGTACTCCGCGCAGATTTCAGCGAAGTACGGATTTTCGGAAAGGAAGCCGTAGCCGGGATGGATCGCTTCGCACCCGGTCATCAACGCTGCGCTGATGAGCGCCGATGGATTGAGGTAGGAACGCGCCGATGCAGCGGGACCGATACAGACGGCTTCGTCAGCCAGGCGCACGGCAAGCGAATATTTGTCGGCTTCGCTGTACGCTACAACGGCTCGCACGCCAAGTTCGTGACAGGCGCGAACGATACGAACCGCAATTTCGCCACGGTTGGCGATGAGCACTTTGTTGAACATGGCACCCGGGCTTTCTGTCAGAACAGGCGCTTTGACCCTTTCATATACACATACCCGTGTACGAACAGAGAGTGAGGGGTCAAGGGTGCGGGGTCAAGAGTGCGAGGTTAAGGGTGCGGGGGTTGGAGGCGAAGGGTCAGAGTCCTTGCCTTGACCCTTACCCCTCGCCTGATTGCCTTACCACCTGCAACGTTCAACGTTCTCACCTTCAACCTTCAACCGCTTCCCGCTCGCCTCACGCCTCACGCCTCTCGCCTCACTGATTATACCCCATGTTCCAGGTTTTGAAGCATTTCAGACCACGCCTCGTACAGTTCGTCTTTGTCTTTGAGACCTGCGCGCGGAAGCGCATGGTTGACAACGTAGGTCGCACCCTGATGGCGATTCTCCCACATTGCCTGATGCGCCTGGGGCAGTTCGTGCCACTGAACAAGGGTTGGTTCCGTGATGCTGAGCAGTCCTGCGCTAATCTCGTCATTCAGGCGCACGATCTCGTATGCATTCGAGAGGTGCGTGCCCCAGATATTCGCCGTTGGCATGTAGATCCGCCGCTGGCGCATCCAGACCTGCGGGGCGAAGAACGAGTAGCGGCGCCCATCCATATTCTCGAAGTAGACGACGCGACCGGTAAACGGCTTGATCAGCATAACGCTGACCGCCAGTGAGTCGTGACCGGCGCGCTCGATAATCAGATCGGGATACCCGCGTGGATTATCGTTGCTGCGCAGGAACTGTCCGACCGCTGACCCCAGCGGCTTGAAGGTCAGGTCGTTGAACCGGCGCACCGCTGCCTTGAAGGTATTGATGTCGCTCTTCGCATCGGGCAGGGGCGGCATCGTTTCGGGCCATTCGAACTCATCGCCGTAGCGGCGCTGCAACTCTTCCAGGCTCACGACACCCTTGAGCGATGCGCCGAATCCCAGGCTCAGCACAAATTCACGCTGGGCATCGGTGTAGGTCACCACGACGATGCGCGCTCCCATCGCACGTGCCGACTCGATCGCTTCCAGTCCGACCTGATCGACGAGACTGACGCGATGCTCAAGGGTATCTGGCGCAACACCGGACTCGTACCCCTCGTCACCCAGGTATGACCGATCATCGACGCCGTAGTAGATCATAACCGCTTCACCGGCGCGCAATCCCGCCCGACGCAGTATCTCCACCGGGTCGGCAGCGCCCGGCTTGCCGAGGAAGGTGAAGTGGTAGCCGCTCGACGCGCCGTAGAAGGTCAATGTCGGGATATGACCATCGTGCGGTTCGCCAAGCAACTGAAAACTGCGCGGGAACGCCGTTTCTCCGGCGTGCGAAACGACGTAATCCGCCAGATGACCGCCGTTTTGCGCGCGGAAGTCGTCGAGCAGCGGACGCCCGGCGGCTTCCCACTCTGCCCACTTCGCCGGATCCTCCGGCACGCGGGTGAAGATCCCGGCGTAGCGCGGATCGCGACGGTTGATGACGCCGACGGCGCCAGCTGCGCGCACAACCGCTGCACGCTCCTCCGAACTGACCATGCCGGTGACATACAATCCGTTGCGCGCAGCCGAACGTGTTGCATCCAGACCGGTACCGGTCGCGGCGCCCTCAACAAAAATGCGGCGACCGGGCTGAATCTTGAGCGTGGTGAACAGCGCGCGATAAATCGTTCCCAGTGTCAGCATATACGACCCTGCCGCTTCGAGCGTCAGGTCGGGCAGAATGTGGAAACACTGCGGCGCCTGCGCCACCATGAATTGCTGGTGCGACGCATCGGGCGTATTGTACCCCTGGATGACAAAATCGGCTGCCATCGGATCGAGACCGACCATCGGCGAGAGGAGATCGTTCTGACCAGAATAGATCGATACCAGATCGCCGACCTTCAAGCGCCCTTCGCGCTTCACCTCCTCGCCGACTGAGACAATCAACCCGACGCCGCCAGAGCCGGTTACGTGCCAGTCGCGGTCGTGCTCATCGAACAGGCTGACCGGAATGCCGGTAATCGCCCAGATGTCGTTGAAGTTGACTTCCGAAGCCAGAACGTAGAGCAGGACATCGTTCGGACCGGGCTTATCGACAGGGATGATAATCTGTTTCTCTGCCTCGATTGGGTCGCCGTGGACAGGCGCTCCGGTGATCTCATCGCGCACAGCAGCCATGGCGTACTGTGCCACGGGGATCGGCGTGACGCCGGGGAAGAACGGCGTGCCGATCGGCAGGAGCATACCGGCGTCGATCAGGCGTTTCTCTTCGTCAGGGGTCAAATGGATGCGTCGGCGTGTTGGTAACGGCGCGCTGCGCTTGTCCAGGAAGTCCTGAATGCCGATCTTCCCCTCATCGGGAGCAACGACTGCTTCAGCGAACAGGCGCGCTTCGCGCTCCAATCCGGCCATCAAGCCGCGGGTAAAGCCGGTGCGCAGCGCATCAGTGATCCGCTCGATCGCTTTTGATCGACCGGCCCACTGCGCCTGATTGGTGAGCCGGGTGATCAGCGGATTTTGCAGCGCCTTCTCAAGCAGTTCCGCCATCTGCGGGTCTGGCGCTTCCCACTGTGCAGTCAACTCACGGCGCAGTGCATAGGCTGTCGGCAGGGGGGGCCACAACGCTTCGCCTGCAGTTGCCGGGTCGTGGAATGGCAAGAAGAAGGTCGTCGGATCCTCCGACGTAGTGGGAATGATCCGGAGTTCGGTCGGTTTACTGCCGGGTTGCGCCAGGATCATCTCGCGCGCCATCCGGGTTGCAATGGTCAACGCATCCTCGTGCTCATATGCAACCTTATCGACCAGACCGATCTCATAGGCATGCTCGGCATTCAGCGTCCGCCCGCCCATAATGATCTGGAGCGCCTTGATCAGACCAGCCTCACCACGGCGGCTGTAGAGCAGGCGCGGCAGACGTTGCGTACCGCCATACCCCGGCAGCAGGCGCAGGTTGATCTCAGGCTGACCGAACTCGGCGTGCGGATCGGCAACCCGATAGTGGCAGGCAAGCGCAAACTCCATACCGCCGCCGAGCGCCACGCCGTTGATCGCCGCGATGCACGGCTTGTTCATCGTCTCGATCTTGCGGAATGCCAGGTGGGCATTGTTGGGCAGCGCCAGCGCATCTTCGATAGTGTGCATCTCTTCGAGCATCTGCTTGATGTCGGCGCCAGCCACAAAACTCTTCGTACCGCTACCGGTAAAGATCACAGCCGCCACGTCTTCACGGCGCGCCAGGTGATCGACAATCGTGTTGAGTTCATCGAGCGCGCGTTCGTTGAGGGCGTTCACCGGCGGGTTGGTGACCGTCACGATTGCGATGCGCAGGGTGCGTGTTCCAGGTGCAACCGCCACGCCGCCATCGCCAGCAACCGCAGGACGCTGCTGAACCGGATGGTATTCGATCCGGAAGTAGCGGTAGCGCTCGAAGATACGCTGTTCTTCCGCCATGCGCTGCTTGCGCTTCCACGCTTCGATCTTCTCCGCGATTTCCTTCAACGACTCAGGGTTGCGCAGCGTTGTGGTGTCGCCCAGCGGCTCATCGAGCATGAGGTTGCGCAGGAAGCGCCGCATATACTTGCCGGATCGCGTCTCAGGGAAGGCGCTGACTTCGATATAGTCCTCCGGCACACTGACGGCGCCCTTTTCATTGCGCACCAGTTCGTTGAGGCGGCGGCGATCCTCGCTCGTCAGCTTGCGCCCCGGCGCCGTAAGAATGAACGCCACCGGCGTCAACCCCTTCTCGCGGTGCGGCGCACCGACGACGATGCAGTTGCCGACCGGCGAGTCAGGTGTAATGATCTTGTCGCGCAGGATGGCGCCCTCGATCTCCTCGGTGCCCATGCGATGACCGGATACATTGATCACGTCATCGGAGCGACCGTGCAGCGTGAAGGAGCCGTCGGGGTACTTCATGGCGAAGTCGCCCTGGATGTACCCCCATTCACCGTTGGGACCACGCCGCCAGTAGGTTTTGACAAAGCGCTCAGCATCACCGCGCCAGCGTGGTGCAGCGGCGCCGTTCCCGCTCTGCAACGCGGCGACCCATGCCTCGAACCCTTTGACGTCGCCCCAGATGGTGCGCGTCAGGTAGGGGTAGGGTGCGGTAATGACGATTTCGCCCTTTTCCTCGTAGTCAGCGATGCGATAGCGTGGCGCTTCCGCACCGGATGCGTCGCGGTCGCCGCCCTCCAGCACCCACACCTCGCCGGCGATCCAGGGCAGCGGATAGGTGTGCGCATCAGGGCGGAGCGGAAAATCTTCGTTGCCGTAGAAGTGCGTCCAGACAATGCCGCCATGCTCGGTTGCCCAGTACGAATTGATATACTGTGGCGACATCAGTTCCATGCCGAACTGCTGCACCGCAGGGCTGACCGGCTCAGCGCAGAAGGTGCAGACGCGCAACGATGACATATCGTACTGGCGTGCATCGGCGGTGTTCTGCGGGTCGGACATGACCGTTTTGAGGAAGGTCACGCCCGCCTTGAAAATGCGCACCCCGTAGCGTTCGATAATGCTCGCGAAGCGTCCAGCAGACGGGAAGACCGGCGAGCCTTCGGTGATAATGCCGGTGCAGCGTGTCGTCAGTGTGGCGCAGATCATGTAACTCTGACCGGTGATCCAGCCCGGATCGGCAACGACATAGATCGTATCGCCCGGTTCGGCATCGAAACTCACCTTCATCGTGTAGGCCACGCCGGCGACATAGCCGCCGTGAACATGCACCACACCCTTCGGTTTGCCGGTGCTTCCCGATGTATAGATGATGAACATCGGGTATTCCGCGTCGAGCGGTTCAGCGCGACTGGTAGCGTACAGCGCCTGCACGAACGTTTCGGTCGGCAATGCCAGGAGTTCTTCTTCGCTGTGCACCTCGATGCCAGCGGCGCGTGCGTTTGCCAGAATGGTCTCCAGCGCCTTTGCCATCAGTTCGTGACTCCAGCGGTCGCGCTCCGGTCGCCACAAAATATCCTGACCGGTATGGCGCACGACGATGACCGCATCCACACGCGGCGGGGTGCTGACCAATGCCTGTGCGACAGCGGTGCGTGCACGCGACTGCGCCAGGGCATCGATGCCGGTCAGACTCTCGATGGCCCGTCCGACAGCGCGCATGGCGTCGCTGCGCTCAATGGTGATGTCGTCTTTGAGCGCCTCACGCACCTGCGCCAGGATGCTCTCGATCTGCTGCGGCGCCAGCAACGCTGTGCCTGGCGTGGGTGATCCTTCGCCGCCGCTGAGCGCCGCTTCGATAATGGCAAGCGCCGTCTCGACCGGTACGAACTTATCGAGCGCCTGATCGGTGTACTGCTCTTTGTACGCGACGACCTGTGCATTGCGATAGGCGCCATCGCTGGTGATCACCAGGCGTGCGCCTGCGTTGTGAATGCGGTCGCTGAGGGTCTTATCGGAGAAACCGCCGAATACCGGCGTGTAGATGATCCCCAGGCGCTTGGCTGCCTCAGTGTAGTAGATCTGTTCCATGATATTGGGCATGTTCAGAGCGATGCGATCCCCCGTCTTCAGCCCCAGATCACGCAGCACCTGCGCCGCTTTGACCACTTCGAGCATTAACTGCTTGCGGGTCACAGCAAAACTGACAACCGGACCGCCGCGCCCATTGTTGAGCGAGGAGTCCCAGCGGTCACCTTCGAAGTAGAACGCCACCTCATCGCCATACCCGGTCAACACGTGGCGATCCACCTCGTTGAAGCAGGCATTCGTCAACCCGCCCTCGAACCAGCGGTAGAACGGCGGATCATCACCGTTGAACGCGCGTTCCCACGGCTCATACTCAGGACCGTAGGGCACATCGACAGGTGCGCCATCGCTGTGGCGCAGTCCTTTCCAGCAACCGCCCTCTTCATCCCAGGTGATCCATGCGCCAAGGCGTCGGTCATACCAGTGAATGGCGCTACGGGCGATTGCGCCATGGAATGCGCCGGGGTCGGCGAGCGCGGCCTGGCGCTGCGCCTCCCAGTCGGCGCGCGTGCGCACCGGATTGGTGCGCGGCGGGCGAAGAGCGGATTCGATGGTGGTCATAGGTCCTTTTCTCCTGACAAGATCCCCAGTATTTATTTTATACGGTTATTGCATTCCCGCGGTAGATGCGCGCCCGGTAGCGACTTTCGAGCGGCGTTGGAAGAGGTGCGCTGGTGAGCAGCACGGCATTGACGAAGCGTTGCAACTCTTCTTCCTCCTCTGCCGGTGTGCGTGGCTCTTCACTGCGCGCGCGTCGGGTCAGGTCCACCTGATTGACCGGCACGTGCGGCATCGTGCGCTCACTTTCTGCACCGGCGGTCGCAGTGAGGGCGTGCAGCGTCGTTTTGATAAAGTTTGCCAGTGCGAACTCTTCGGCGGTGGAGCGCGCCGAGGTTGGCGGTGTGACAAGGGTGACATTGGCGCCCTCGATCAACCCCGCTTTGCGCACAACCCGGAAGTGATGGGTGATGTGCTGTTCGACCAGTTCCTCGAACTCAGGCGTCGTCAGAACATTGCTCCAGTCGCCGTTCTGGGCGCTGAGCGCCCGTGACGGCAATGGACGGAACGGCGTCGAGATGACCGGTCCGGGGCGACCATACTCCGCCATCGCGCGATCAATGCCTCCCTCAATGTCGCCGCCGGTTGGAATGACAACGAAACGCCCGGCAGCTTCTTCACCGGCAAAAACAGTCGCAAATCCGGCAGCTGCCTGCTCCGTCTCCGTCAGCAGCACAACGCGCGCGACGTTGATTTCATCAAGGAATGTGCGTGCAAGCAGCAGCAGGTGCTGTTGCAGATGCTCACCAATCAGGTAGACAACACTTCCTGCCATGCGCTCGAGCCGCTGCCGCCCCGGTTTACCGAACAGTTCACCTTCGGTCACGGTGCGCTCGAAGCGCAAACCGCCCGATGGGTGGAACGTCTCACCGGTCACGTTGCGGTCAGCCAGATAGAACACAGTCGCCAGCGCCACGTCGAATTCGGTCGGCATGCGTTGCAGATGCAACATGCCGAGGATGCCATCGCGCACCTTGATCGCCTCGCGCTCGATCTGCGCCTCGGTGAAGAACGGATCGGGCGGCTCATTGGTCAACGCACGCCGGTCGCCGGCGGTGATGTATCCGCCATTCTCCAGGCGATTGAGCAGTTTTCGCGCAATGGTGGCATTCATCAGGTACGATTGAGCGCTCCCGCCAGCGTCGGTCGTCTCGCGCAGCATGGTTGCCAGGCGGCGCACCGGCGCAGGCATGGCCGGGTTGTCGGCGATCGTCTGGAGATCATTCACAAACAGATCCGGCAGCAGCGCAGCGATCACGGCACCTTCGTGGCGCGCCGCCAGGAGAGCGGCAAAAACCTCATTGAGACGCTTATTTTCGAGGATCAAGCGGGCGCGACGCATAAACAGACCGGGACGATTGGCGGCGCCTTTCAACCGCTCCCCCTCCACCGGTCCGGGAGCGATGGCATTGATCTGAATCTCCGGTCCCAGGAAGCGCGCCAGGCTTTCGACCATTGCGCGTTGACCCGCTTTGCTGACCGCATAATCGGCGCGGTTGGGGTAGGGGATCGCCACATACTTTTCGCCGCCGAAGTACGATGAGACGTTCAGGACATACGCGCCGCCTGCCGCTTTCATTTGCGGCGCGAGCCGACGCAGCAGCGCATAGTTGCTGATCAGGTTGGCGCGCAGCGTATGGCGCCAGGCATCAACCGGCATATCGATCACCATTTCTTCGGCGCCGGCAATGCCCGCATTGTTGATCAGATAATCGACCTTGCCGAACACCCGCAGCGTATGGTTGACCAGTCGCTCCAATCCATCGATGTCAGAAACATCGCTGTTGGGGAAGATTGCAACGCGCGACTCGGCATCGGGGTAACTGGCATCACGCACCTCACGCACGATCAGGGCGCGCATCTGCTCCAGTTGTTCAGCATTGCGCGCCGCCAGCATCACGTGGGCGCCGGAGAGCGCCAGCAGACGTCCAATCTGCGCGCCGATCCCCGCGCTGCCGCCGGTAATCAGCGCAACCTTGCCCATATGCAGACCGAACAGACTTTCCGCCCAGCCGAAGCCCGGATTGTGCACGCCGATGGTACTGACGATTTGTTCGGGAAGATACAGATTGATCTCGGCGATACGCCGGTCGCTGCCCAGCAGTTTTGCCACCCAGGCGCAGGTAAAGTCGAGGTTTGCCGACTCTGAATTGACATAGCGGATCAACTGATTCGCCCATACCGCTGCACCCGGTTGACCTTCGTGCCGGTGCGCCGGGTTCGCCGCATCGTGCTCGCTCTCGTGACGCCAGACACGCGCCAGTTGTTCAACCGCAGCGCGCAGAATATCGGCGTACCGGTTCCCCTGCTGGTCGTCCGGGTTGCTGACGAAAAGCACCCGATGCGCCCGCGAGCCAGCGGGATGTTCTTCCCAGAAGCGCGCCAGTTCGCGCGCCAGCGCAATAGCGCCAACCAGTTCCTGCTCCAGGAAGCGGTCGATCACCCGGTCATCCACATCGATCAGGCTTTCGGTGGGCGCATGGCGGAGTGAAGCGGGCAGAATGACTGCGTGGTGCAGCGTTCCCAGTTCTGCGCGGATGCGTTCGAGCGTCTGCGCAGCCGCGCGCGAGTCGAGCGGATCGAGGTGCACCAGACGGGTTTCAGCGACCATCGTCGGGCGACCGTACATATCGGCCGGGGCGGCGTGGCGCGGTTCGCGCAGCAACGCCGAGGCTTTTTCCAGCGCCTGTGCGTCGCGGAACCCGACGACCACCGTCGCCCGGCAGGAGCGCAGCGTGTCGGACAGCGCAATGGCATCATCGACCTGATCGCCTGCGCAGATCAGGATGATGTTGCCGGTTGCATCGACGCTTCGCAGACCCGGACGCGACACAAATGTCGTGCGGCTTTCGACCGGCACTTCCATGCCATGGGTCACCTCGAAGGCATGACCGGTGAAGGCTGCCGATTCTTCGCTGGCAAGAAACACGGCAGTATTGGCGACATCGACCGGCAGCGGGAACCGTTTTGTGGTTTCGCCATGCTTATCAGCGCGACTCAGGCGCATGATTCTCAAGAAACTTCTGGCAGTTTCGCCTTCGGGTTGCCCTTTCAGGGCATCCATCGCCTGGAATACCGTATGGATCCGTTCACTCTCGATCGGTCCGGGATAGATGGTATTGACACGAATCCCACGCGCCCCCAGTTCGCGCGCCAGCCCCTGGCTCAACGCATTGAGCGCCGCTTTTGGCACAACGTAGGCAATACGTCCGTAGTAATCGGTGCGCGAAAAGATCGTCGAAACATTGATAATGCTGCTGCCGGGCGGCATATAGGGGGCGGCAGCGCGGGTCAGGTTCCAGGCGACGCCGACCAGGTTGCCGACCGCCTGCGCCAGCGTTTCGGTATCCGGCGGTTGCACCTCAGATGGCTCAAGCGGAATATCGACCAGGCGGCGGCGCGGTCCGGCGCTGCCAGCGTTGTTGACCAGGATATCGATGCGATGCAGGGGTGTTGGAACATCCGCACCGCCGTGAACGATCTGCGCAATGGCGGCGCGCACCTGTGCCATATCGCTGCCGTCCATCCGCAATGCCACGACGCGATCTGGGGCAATGCGCTCTTCGTCGATCAGGCGGCGACGGTAAGCGGCAAGTTTCTCGACATTGCGCCCGGTAATGACGACGGTAGCCCCTTCTGCCAGGAATCGACGGGTAATGACCTCGCCGATGTTACCAGCGCCGCCGGTGATCAGAGCCACTTTTCCTTCGAGGCGGTCGTGTCGCCGCGTTGTGCTCATGGGTTTCTCTCCTCTTCCGATGGCGCCCGCCACACTGCGGTATGATGCACTGTGGCGGCGCCACAGACCTCTGGTTTCGTGAGTATGCGTGTGTGACGCGGAACGGTCCTGATCATCCGGACGTGCGTCAGAATGTGAGGGTTGCCGGAATCACAGCCCGTCGCGGTGCGATGCGCCCCGATAGCAGCAATGAGGACCGTTTGCCATTCGCAAGTATTGTCTTACAAGAGAACTGTGATCCTATCATCACAGCAGCAGTTACAGTTCAATTCACAGTGTGAAGGATCCCGGATGCATCTTCCTCGTACCGTCCAATCGCCCGATAGCGCTCGTAACGATGTTGGAGCAATGTCTCGATATCGAACGCCAGCAGTTGGTTCAGATGCCGACGAATAGCGTCACCCAGCGTTGCGACCATCGTGGTCGGATCGGCATGGGCGCCGCCAGACGGTTCAGGAACGATCTCGTCGATAATCCCCAGTTCCAGCAAGTCCTGCGCCGTTATCCGCATCGCACGCGCTGCATCGGGCGCTTTCGCCGCGTCGCGCCAGATGATCGAGGCGGCTGCTTCCGGTGAAGCGACCGAGTAGATCGCGTGCTCCAGCATCAAGATTCGGTCTGCCACGCCGATCGCCAGCGCGCCGCCGCTACCGCCCTCACCGATGACGCACGCAATGATCGGCGTCTTCAAACCTGCCATCGTCAGGATGTTCTCGGCGATTGCGTTCGCCTGCCCGCGCTCTTCCGATTCGCGGTTGGGGTTGGCGCCTGGTGTGTCAATGAAACAGATCACCGGGAAGCCGAACTTCTCGGCGTGCTGAAACAGCCGCAGCGCTTTGCGATACCCTTCGGGGTGCGGCATGCCGAAATTGCGCCGGATGTTTTCGCGCGCATCGCGCCCTTTCTGGTGCCCGACCAGCACGACGGTTCGCCCTTCAAACGTCGCCACGCCGCCGACAATCGCTGCATCGTCACCGAAACGCCGGTCGCCGTGCAGTTCGACGAAATCGTCGCACAACCCACGAATGTAGTCGAGGGTGCGCGGGCGCTGCATATGGCGGGCAAGTTGCACTTTGTCCCAGGGAGTAAGTGTTTGTGTCATGAGACGTCCCTTCAGCCACGCATGTCAGAGAGAAGCCAACGCTGTTGCGATCGGTTCGGACTTGTGCGCTGTGGCACGACCTTCAGCCGCGTAGAGGCGCAGCAGTTTCGCCAGGGTGCTGTGCAACTCACTGCGCGGAACGACCATATCAACCATGCCGTGCTGAAGCATAAACTCGGCAGTCTGGAAATCTGCCGGAAGTTTCTGGCGAATCGTCTGCTCGATGACGCGACGACCGGCAAACCCGATGCTGGCGCCCGGCTCGGCAATAATGATGTCGGCGACCGAAGCGTAGGAAGCGGTGACGCCGCCATAGCAGGGATCGACCAGCACGGCGATGTGCGGTTGACGGGCAGCGGCAAGGCGGGTCAGCGCCATGTTGACTTTTGCCAGTTGCATCAGCGCAATAACCCCTTCCTGCATCCGTGCGCCGCCACTGGTATTGATCGTGAGCAGCGGAATGCCGAGCGCCGCAGCGCGTTCCGCTGCACGCGCCATTTTCTCGCCGAACACGCTGCCCATTGAGCCGCCGATGAATTCAAAGTCGCATACTGCAACTGCCAGACGGCGCCCTTCGATACTCCCAACGCCGCTGACCACTACATCGGCAAGACCGGTGCGGCGCTGCGCCTCGCGCAACTTGTCGGCATACGTCTCTTTGGGCGACACAAAACCCAGCGGATCGGCTGGACGCAGGTGGGCGTCGTGCTCGACGAACGAGTCTTCATCCAGCAGCGCCAGCCACTCGCGCGCCGTCAGACGCATATGGTAGCCGCAGCGGCAAACCTTCATGCGTTCCGCCAGTTGTTTGTGGTAGATCAGTTCGCGGCACGATGGACACTTGATCCAGACATTGTCCGGAACATCCGCCTCGACGGATTGTACGACGGTGAAACTCTTGCGCGATCGTTGGATCAACTCTTTCATCCGGTCCTCCCTCTGACACCAACTGTTATGGTCGCCCAGCCGCAAACCTTCGCGCATGTGAACCACACATCAAAGTGTGTTATCGACAGCAAGAGCCTTGGGGGCGCACCACGTGAGAAGAGCGTGCTGGTCACATTAAGACATGCTCATATGCTCATGACGCAGTATACCATTGTGAGTTTTGGAACAAAACAATCGGAAGTACAGGTTTCGCATCCCCATGAAGATGACAATCCCCACCAAATGGCGGGGAGAGGCAGTGCGTTCTCCTGGGGACTCCTGCAACTTGAAGTATCGTCAGAGTTTTTCGAGGAGTTCGCGTAGTTTCGGCGCGACGTCCGCCAGTTCGTCGGGAAGGTGATCACCGCGCAGAATGGTTTGCCCCAACGGCGAACTCTTGAAGTCGAGCAGTTCGCTTTCTGCAACAAATCAGTACGATTACTTGACAGGCGCTGTGCACACGGTATACTTTTACATACGGTATGCGATGGTACCAGCGCGTGCCGAATGATCGTATGACAGATTCCGCAAACTCGAATATCCTCTTCGAAAGCCTCCTGATCCTGCTGCTGATCGTCGCCAATGGCTTCTTTGCCGCTTCGGAGATCGCAATTGTCTCTGCGCGCAAGGGGCGTCTCGAACAGCAGGCGGAACGGGGCGACGCTGGCGCGCGCACGGCGCTCGCGCTGCTGGAATCACCGAGCCGTTTTCTTTCAACGGTTCAGGTTGGTATTACGCTCCTGGGTACATTTGCGGCGGTTTTTGGCGGTGCAAGCATTGTGAAGGTGCTGGATGCCTGGTTGCGCAGTATTTCTGGGTTGGCGCCCTACGCCGGGGCGCTGGCGCCGGCTATCGTGGCGCTGACCATCAGTTACTTCTCGCTGATCGTCGGTGAGTTGGTGCCAAAGCGTCTGGCGTTGCAGAACGCTGAGCGAGTCGCAGCGACGGTCGCTCCAATCATGGCGTTGCTGGCGCGTCTGGCATCGCCTGTGGTCAGTTTTCTGACCTTCTCAACCGAGGTTGTGTTGCGGTTGCTTGGTCGGCACAATGTGGCTGAAATGCCGGTCACCGAGGACGATATTATGGCGCTGGTGCGCGAAGGCGCTGCCGATGGCACCGTGGCGGACGCTGAGCAAACCGTTATTCACAATGTCTTCAAGTTCAGCGACCGCACCGTTCGTTCTTTGATGACGCCGCGCACGCAGATTACCGCTCTTGATGTCGACACGCCAATTGAAGAAGCCTTGAGGATCGCTACGGAGTCGGGCTATTCACGTATTCCGGTGTACGAAGGCTCGCTCGATCACGTGATCGGCATTCTGTATGTCAAGGATCTGCTGGCGTTCTGGGGGCAGTGTGAACCGCCGAATCTGCGCGAACTGCTGCGCCCGCCAATGTATGTGATCGAGAGTCAACGTGCAGCGCAGGCGTTTCAGCAACTGAAGCAGAACCGCAACGCGCTGGCGATCGTCCTTGATGAATACGGACAGGTCGCCGGGGTGATCACCATCGAAGACATGCTCGAAGAACTGGTCGGTGATATTTCCGATGAGTATGACGATGAGACCGATGAGTCGATTGTGCGCCGTGACGATGGCAGTTACCTGGTCGATGGGCTGACGCCGTTTGCCGATCTGCGCGAACGTCTCAAATTGCCGCCAGCCGATGATCTTGTCCGTGAGCATGGGTTTGAAACCCTTGCCGGTTTCCTGCTGGCGTTGCTTGGTCGCATTCCCGCCGTTGGCGACAGTGTGAAATGGGAGGGGTATTCCTTCGAGATTGTTGATATGGATGGGCGGCGGATCGATAAGGTGCTGGTCGTTCCACCGCGCCCGGCGGTTGATCAGACGCAGCATGTGCTGGCTACACGGGCGATGATGCCGAAAACGAGCCACACCAGCAAGATCGAGGCCGCTCGATGATCTGTTGCCTGTTCTGGCAGGCGTGCCTGATCGCCATCGCACTATGACTCCCAGGACCGCTCGCTGGCTCGACCTGCGCCTGGTGCTGATCAGCGCACTTGCGGGGCAGTATGTTGCGCTCCAACTGCTGACCGGCGTCCAGTACTGGGATAGTCCTCGCAATCTGCACTGGGGCATCGTTGCTCAGGAACTGCCGCGTTTTCTGATCGATGCCGAAAATCCCTATGATCGTGTGAATGGGTTTCCTCCCGATCCGGTCTCCCTGGCGCCAGCCGGATTAGCGCATGGGCGCAGTGGTCCGTTGCATCCGTGGTGGGGTCCCCTGTACCTGATGATGTTTGGCGCGGTCTGGCGATTGAGCGGCTCGTATACGCTTCTTCAGGCGGTCGTTCCGGTTGCTGCCGGGGGCGTGGTGATCCTGACCTATGCCTGGGGGTTGCGTTTTATCGGGCAGCGCGGGGGTATGCTGGCAGCGGCGCTCCTGGCGCTCTTCCCGGTGTTTCGCGAGCATGGTCCGCTATCATTCGTTGAGCCGCTCTCTGCACTGCTGGTGATGGGTGCGCTATGGGCGTTCCTTGAACAGCGCACCTGGCTGGCGGTGCTCTGCGGTACGCTGGCGATGTACGGCAAAATCGATCTTGCGTTTCTCTACCCCGGCGTTGCCGGATTGACCTGGCTATTACAATTGCGCGGCGAACGACCGCTGCCTGCCCGTCA
>Ga0209691_1001260_pt1 | contig 15418 bp, 13 predicted proteins | sample YNPMSBMetaG_FD_187120 | JGI IMG/M metagenome (GOLD analysis project Ga0209691, IMG submission 187120) | Anoxygenic and chlorotrophic microbial mat microbial communities from Yellowstone National Park, USA - YNP MS-B MetaG (SPAdes) (version 2) ... | reverse complement strand
TGGGGTGATAAAACACTAGTTTCAAACCCCTTCATAGCGGGGCATTCCTTCTTACAAGTGGTATCTCCCATGGACTTGGGGTGATAAAACACTAGTTTCAAACCCCTTCATAGCGGGGCATTCCTTCTTACTAACTACTACTGCCATTTGTCCTTCGGGATACGTGTGTTTCAAACCCCTTCATAGCGGGGCATTCCTTCTTACAAGTTCCGGCGCGAATTTCAGCCTTCTGGCCGACTCCTGTTTCAAACCCCTTCATAGCGGGGCATTCCTTCTTACTACCCGAACGAACCACTATCGATGGCTTTCGCTTCAATGTTTCAAACCCCTTCATAGCAGGGCATTCCTTCTTACCGGGCGTTGGCGGGACGGCTGTGGTCATCGGCGTGGGGTTTCAAACCCCTTCATAGCGGGGCATTCCTTCTTACAAGAAGCAACCGCGACGCCCACGCCGATGACCACAGGTTTCAAACCCCTTCATAGCGGGGCATTCCTTCTTACGTTTATTCGCCGTGAGGCATTGGGTATATCCAATATGCGTTTCAAACCCCTTCATAGCGGGGCATTCCTTCTTACCTATCGATGGCTTTCGCTTCAATCCCATAAAGTGCAGGTTTCAAACCCCTTCATAGCGGGGCATTCCTTCTTACTACCATATGCTCCGCGAGGAGCTATCCCTCTTTTTTGGTTTCAAACCCCTTCATAGCGGGGCATTCCTTCTTACGCGCAAAGATCATCGGATAAAAGTTACGCTAGGGATAAGTTTCAAACCCCTTCATAGCGGGGCATTCCTTCTTACCCTGGTGCGCACCATAAACGTAACGTTTTTCGCGGATGGGTGCCCTCCATGCAGAACAACCAATGACCTCCTTCCTGGGACACGCTGGTAATTCTAAATGATTTTGTGTATGATGGTACCAGCACTGACAGTATACCAGGTCACCGGTTGAAAGGCAAGACGATGTTACGTTGGGCTCAATACCTCAAAGATGCACCTGTTGTGCTTCAGCGTTTAATCGCTGCTACACATCATGTCAATATCTCTCATCACGCCGATGAGGTAAGTCGCCTGGCAGCATTACGACGGGCGATTTGTCGGCCTGCTGCCGTGCGATCACAATACTTTCTACTTCCAGCAGAGGCGCAACAGGCACTTCAAATCCTGAGATCGCGTCGTGGCACCCTTTCGCCTGCGGCTGCCGAACAAATCCTCGGCCCAATCCGTCCAATTCATGCGTTGCGTTTTGACCGCCGACCGCAGACAATCGGTGAAATGCTGGTTTTGTTAGGGTGGTTGTTGCCACGTCCGCAACGTCCACACCATCCGGCCGGATGGGTGTTGGCGCCTGAATTACGACGCTGGTTGCCGAAACCATTGCCAACACCAGGAGCATCTGCTTCGTTACCACCTGTATCACCATTAGCAATTGCACCAGCACTGGTTGCAACCTGCACCATCCTGATCGCTGCTGCTGAACATCCGCTCCCGATCCGTCAGAGCTGCCTTTTTGCCGGTCTAGCTCTACGACGGCTGCGTGCACTGGCTCCACAATACGACCCTGAGCTATGGCAGTGGCTGCTACCGCTCCTCATTGATGTACATCTTCTACAACCTACTCATGCTACCGTCGTCCCAGGCCCCGTTTTTCAATCGTTTTTTCGCATGACGTTGGAGCAAAAACTGAAACTTCTCCAGACAGCCTGGGAGCATCAGCCACGAACAGAACGCTGGTTGACTCGCCTGCGAGTATCTGTACGTGGTCTTGATTGGCCAGCGTTACGCCGTCGACTGCTCTGCTGGGGGATGACAGCAACCTCGTCAGGCATTGCAGCAAATACCGCATTCGCTACCTTGTATGCCTCTTTTGGCCCGCTCGTCGATGGTACAACCCACTGTCTTGCACCGATCAGACGCACGCCCTGGACCTATCGTAGCCAGCAACGTGTGTGGCAAGCTGCCGTTGCCGGTCCGCTTGCCTGGCTAGGTGTATTCGCTCCAACCAAAACCCCGCCGGTTGCGCTGTCGTGGCATTACGACGCTCAACAACAACAGATCACGATCCCCATTGCTATGATCGACAATGATCTTGTCATCGTTCAGCCGTGGATGAAGTTTGTCGGTGCGGATCAATCGGTACTACGCTGGCAGATCGATGCAAGCAGTATCCGCAGAGCAATGACCAATGGTGAGAGTCCTACCGGTTTTGTCAGAATTTGGCAAAACCGGTTCGAGCAGGATGTACCGGTTTGTTTACCGGCCGATTCCGCGCCCCGTGTTCATATAACGACACGTACAGTCTTGATGTACGATCCCCACACAGTCATAGATGCCGCCATCGCACGCCAATCCAGCGCATGCCATTCGCCGATAACTCAGATTGCACCCGGTCTAGCGTTGGTAACACCTGGACGTGAACTAGACATAGTGCGCGCATTAGAGCAGGCAGGTATTACGACGATTTCCAGGTTCCATCAGGCGGCTTCATGCCAGTTCACATCTTTCCCGTCGGAGTTTGATCCACACGATTGCTCAGAAGGGTTACACCTACGTATACAATCTCCCGCACTCTTCACGACGGTACTAGATTCGTGGATCACAGAAGCGGTTGAGCCGGTATCTCCTCCGGTACGATTAACCGATACGGTGCAACAGTTGCATAAGGCTATCCGTCGCCGCGAGGCGCTCGTGTTGTATTATCAAGCACCACAACGTTCTGCCGGCGAACGGCTAGTTCAACCATTGCGGATAGAACAGCACGGTGATCGCTGGTTCCTCTATGCCTACTGCACAACCCGACGTGCAGAGCGCTGCTTTCGCATTGATCGCATTCTTTGTCTGACCAGGCTATCACGTAGCGGTTTATCTCGTCAACCATCCGTGCGAGAACAACGACGATTATCACCATCCGGCAACGGTGGCGGACGACTGGCGCCATCACCACCACCGTCAACTGCCGATGGTCAGTTACTACGCATCTGGATGGAGGAATCGTAGCTAGATGATGTAGTGCGTTGGTTCAGTAGTAATGTTGCCGATGCCATAAATGATGGTGCGTTCAGCGGCTACGCGATCAAGGCGATAACAGCGTATGCTATCCTGGGCTGGATCAATAAGCTGGCGAAGCTGATCGCTAAGCTCGCGAAACTCACGTGCGTCGAGGACAGCTTCAAAGACGCTGTACTGTACTCGAACTCCGTATCCCTTGAGCATCTTCATTACTTTGGTACGACGGTGATCATCCACAATATCGTAGCTGATAATCGTGAACATGTTCATCGAACAACTCCTTCATAGGAAGCCTGCTCACCACGAACAATACGGGCAACCATTTGGGTTTGGAGAAGAACGACCCGTCTCATGGCCGTTTGCGTACCATCAGCTAATCGAACCGGTGCCTTCATCAACGCTTCATAGCGACTCACGACCAGTTTACGAGCATCAGGAGTCAGATACATCGCGTTGGGTTGTTTAGTGTTGGCACGTTCAAACTGCGACCGGGTGATCGCACCGGTTGTTATGACATCGAGCACCATCCGATCAACAACGAGTGGACGGAATTCCTCCATTACGTCGAGTGCCAATGATGGCCGACCGGCCTCAATAGCATGAAAAACCCCCAGATACGGATCCAGACCGGTAAATTGCACCGCCGCTAGTACGTCGTGTAGTAGGAGGGTATACCCAAATGAGAGCAAGGCATTGATCGGATCGGGTGGTGGGTAAAAGGCACGACCTTGAAATCCCCAGCCTTGCTGAAAGGCACTACGCCAAGCTCCGAAATAGGCTGCTGCTGCTGCACCTTCAAAGCCACGAGCCATATCGAGAGTCGTCGAACCGGCCAGGCCACGAATGGCATGATCGATCTGGGTTATCACCCCAACAGCAGACGCCCAACCTGTACTGGCAAGAACCATGCGTTGTGCAGTCAATTTTGCGGTAATGATCCCTTTTGCCAGCGCAAGCGACCAGGCTGGATCAACGACTAGTTGGCTTTGTCGCAGACGCAATGCGCCAAAGCGCGAGGGACCGGCGCTCAGTGTTGCATAATGGCGGCTGCCATGCTGATTGGTGAGCATAACAGGAATACCGCGTTGTAACAGCTCGACAAGGAGAGCGGTTGAGATTTGGACACCTCGGCCCATAAGGACGATTCGATCAACTTTATTTAATGGGATCGCCTGCAAGATGTCGTTGTTGCGAGTGATGATAATCTGGTTGTCTCGTTTCCGTACAATTGTACCCTGTTCCTGAATGTACAGTGTGGCCATGGTGAACATCTCCTCGTGGCAAGGACGTATCAACGATCTACATTACGATGGCAATGGAACAACAGAAAACGTGCATTACATCTCAGACGGCGGTGACGACTTGGGTTTGCGTAGTCGTTCGATGTGAGCACGTAAACGCTGTTCAGCCGTATGAAAATCTCCGATACCCTCCAAAAAACCTTGCTTGCGTCGTGGTGCCAACGCCTGCCCGAGAAACTCGATTCCATCAGCGTAGTCGACAATGCGGGTCTTTTGCCAATTGAGAGTCAGGCGCAGGGCCGCCAGTTGGCGTTCGACCAAAACGAGGGTACGCTCTGCGGTGGTACGATCAGGACACATAACCACAAAGTCATCAACAAAGCGAACCATTCGTGCTCCGTGTGCAGTCATTGCTATGTCAAATGGATGCAGATAGATATTGGCTAGCAACGGCGAGAGTGGTCCACCCTGCAACGTTCCACGTCGCGAATGCACAGCTTGTAGCCGGTAGATAAGCTCGCTTAGCGCAACGGTTCCCACAGCCAGTGCTCCGCCCAATGCAAGTCGTCGTACACCAATTCGCTGAACCAGCGGCACTAACTGTCGGGCGATAGCGAATGCCGGTTGCATAAGACTGAGCGCAGCCAACATTTCAGCCGATAAACCAGAACGAGGTTGGACAAGTGCAGGGCTATAGAGATCGAGGTCATCTCGCTCGACCGGTACTGAATCGAGTGGCGTTTTCAACATCTCGTGAATTAATTCACCACTGCGACGCAGCATAGTCTCGAAAGGGCTAGCAGGCGGGGTTTCATCATCAGGGACCTCAGAATGAAAGAACCCAACGGCCAACCATTGCCCAATGAGCTGAAGAATCGCCGGCTCATCAATTCGCTGTCGTAGTAATCCCAAGAGGATGCCATGATCGATAGAGTCAAAATACGCGCTAATATCACCATCAACAACCCAATGCAAACCTTGTTCGACATAGCGCATAACACGCTCAATGGCTTCTGGTACACCAACACTCAATCGGCATCCATACGAACAGTCGAGAAACAGCGGCTCAAAGAGGGGATTCAAGACCTGTTGAACCGCTCGCTGAGCAATCCGATCACGAATGGTCAGAATTGCAATTGCCCGTTTCCCTCCATTCGTTTTGGGTATCGTTACCCAACGCGGTGGCAATGGACGATAGCTTCCATTGCGCAGTTCCTCAGCTAGAAGCGCCATTTGATTCGGCCAGTCGGCTGCAAAATCATCTAGCGTCATTCGATCAATACCGGCGCTCCGATAACGCCGAGTTACTTTGACATTCGAGCGAACACGCCGCCATGCGTTGGTTAAGTTTTCAACTGTACAAACCTGTTCGATAAGCGGTGGTCCATGATAGCGGGGAAAGACTGCCATAGTTATTCTCCTTGATGATCCCTTCAGCAACCAATCGTGTCGGCTGTGTAGCACCGACTCTTCCACCGAGTAGATAGACCTTGCCCAAATGTTCGATGGTGATGACAGGAGAGATGCAGCTCCGTTCCGTTTGCCGGCTTTCTTCCTACGCTGACAACTGCACCATGCCACATTTCAGGCTTGCATACGTCCGATGAGCCTTTCCTTAATTCAGGTAGCAATCACCATTCGGGAGTAATTGTTCTCAATCGGTTCAATAAATCCCGTCGCCCTTTCAACGCCTCCCAGGCGAGTGCGTCAGCTAACCGATTGAGATCACGTGGAATAGCGATCAGTTCAAACGATGCAGATGAACATTGATCGATCAATACACGAGCACTTTGGTGGAGAACACGTAGTGTTTCATCGCGCACCGCAGCAATACCGCTAAGCTGATCGACCACAAGCCGGCTATCTGTCAAGCACCGTATCCGTCGCCCTGGAAAATCACGCTGGATAAACTGTAGCGCAGCAATTAATGCCTGATACTCGGCCTCATTACTAGTATGTGCCGGAGCACGTTCACAGTACATTCGGATCACGTCACCGTGCTCACTGCGCACTACAATTCCCAATCCGGCTATGCCACAAGCCGGAGAGCCAGGGGTGCCATCGATCTGAACAACGAGCCGTTCAGTTACGAGAGTAGAAGGTAGGACAGAAGTGCGAAGATGACTGCGGCACTGAAAAACGTGGTAAACAGACAACCCCGTATAAGCCGACGAAAGGTGAGACGGGGTAGCCAGACCCGTCCTGGTTTGGCGATTAAGGATAAGATGGCCAATCCGACGCACAAGAGCATGCAAGAAGCGAGACACCATACCATATCCCTCCTCCTCTGGAAAACGTTGACCATCCGTAGTGCTGATGGTCAAGATAGAACAGACACCGTACTCTGAGTATGCCAGAAGAGGTTTTCACAAATGTGCGAAGTGACAACAACAGGCAGGGGATTTTGAAGGGAGGAAACGACAACGATACCTGGGATCCCGGTATCGTGATGAAGATTATCACCACAAAAACTTAGGGTACACCCGGAGCACAGCAACTCAATCCCTGGATCATTAGCGCTACGGTGGGTGCCACCACCCGTCTTATACCTGAACTTTTATCAATTCACCTGCACTGTTTTCATCGACTTTGCCACCTTTCAATTCGCCCAAGACATATTGCATCGGTACCCCATATTCACGGCAAGCCAGTACAGCGCCAGCACTCATCTGCTTCGTACCGCTTGTGATGTCAACAATTGCCTGATCAATTTGATCGGCAATTAACTCGAAGATGAGGACGATCGTGCGATATGCTTGTGGAATGTCGTAGGCGCTTTCCAGTAAGAGAATTGAGACGTGTATAGGTTGATTGGTACGCTGCTTCACCCAGTCGGAAAGCGACTTTGCTCTATTTTCTGACTCTGGACTGGCAATAAGCCATAGTTTTTGCAATTTATCGTCTGCCAGATGGTGTTGAATAGCTATTGGTTCGCTTGCTTTTGGATTAGCACTCACAAAGATGATCAATATCGGATAGGTCTGTTCTAATTTTATATTGTTTGGCAAACGATTTCGCCTTTTCCATCGCAGATTGAACCAGAGCCAAAGAACAAATATAATCGCCAATAACAGCAGTGATGCAGTAGCAATAATGATTACATATGTAAAATTACCTTCGTCATCAAAGTTTCTTTGAATAGTTACAACGAGTAGGTCGTATAATCCATTACCGAGAATAGCAAAGATCATGATACCGATTAAAAACAATATCGGTGTACCAGGATCGTTTATGATCTCGAATATTTCGCGCCAGTCTCGCCTATTCACTGATAACACTCCTGCATCTTTTGCAAACTAGTACGGATCATATCTATCAACTCTGGCGGTTCGAGTACCTGACAATGTTCACGATAGCAAAACAAAATCTGGCGAGCCTGCCAGAGATCGGTCGTTTGTGCAGTTATCTCAGCACTGCCATCAGGAAGAAACGTTACCGAACTGTTAGTAAACCAGAGGGCAATATCACGCTGACGTGCTACCTGAGCGGTGAGCCGATAGCGAATCTGCCAGGTCTTGCGCGGTGGGGCCGTCGGTGGCATGCGCTTAGGTTCAACGACCAATGATTCCGGAATGATCCGGTCGACTCGATAGGTAACATAACGGTTTATGATCTCGGCGTGTGGTGCGGCTAGACAGAAGGCTTCGAGATATGTATGACCATCACGTACTAGTAGACGATAGGGGGCAACACGATGTTCTTCCTCAATGTGAGCAGGGCTATGGGTAGAGCGATACCGAAAGCGAATATACTGCTGACCAAGGTGATGTTGCAATCGTTTCAGCAGTTCTACGTCGGGTTGCGTGATGGTTTCGGGCACCTCGAGCCGAAGATGCCGCGTAGCAGAATTGAAAATGGCTCGTCGTTCAGTCGGCAAGAGTGCGATGATCCGCTCGAGAAGCCGTTGAACTTGAACTGCATTCGGAGTAACGTTAGCAGAGAAAAGCGTTACCAGGAAGCTCAATGTTTCTAATTCCTCGTCATTGAGATCGAGGAGCGCAAGGTGTCCATAATCGACCAATGCATAACAGCCATCGTGCATCCGTTTGATAGTGCAATCGAACAATTCACGTAGGGCATCAAAATCATGGTGAAGCGCCGCTGTAACATTATGGGGGTATATCTCTTTACCAAAAGTATGTTGAGCGTCGGTAACCAATTCATGCGCCGTAGCTGCCCCACGCACTAATCTGCGAACCAACCAGAGGCGACGGTGAAAGGTCACTGATGAACTTCGTCGTATACCACCACCTCGCCGCCGGCCCTGTTGTGACCTGGTGTTCTCTGCTGCCAAGGTTTCCTCCTTCGATACGCACGGTCTCCTCTCAACCCGTAAGCGTTCTATACGCCTGATACTCTATTACATCGCTGATCTGACGGCGTTTCTAATGACTACTGTACTAGGAGAAGCGGGATCCAGACCCGTCCCAGATGACTTACTGATACAGCTTACAGCGAGTTGCCACCCGCTTTCCTCAGGATGCATCGCGAAGTTCTAGTTGACCATGCCCGAAGACACATGCCTTTCCTGCATGCACAACACTTGCCGCTAGAAGCAGGCTCCGCACCACCAATGGTACATTGTCCAATACGACTGAGCCCATTAATCCGCCGAGTGTCATTGACTGCCGTTTATCAGGACGTGTACTAGATCGTTCCCAATCTACCCAATAAGTTGCGTCTTGAGCAACGATGGCTTGCCGGGCCGCAGTAATTGCCGATTGGTAGTCGACGTTCCAGGGATCACTACCGTAACAATAGTTCAGCGCATACAGACGCCAGGCAATAGCCTGCACGAGTGTCGGTAGATCAAACGTTTTCAAAAAGCGACCGTCAGTCTTGATACGCAGTGGAGTCCGTAAAACTAGTCGTATATGTGATGGCAGATTGGCGGCCTGGCAGGACAACTCAGATAGATTGAAAATCGGTAATACATGGTCTGAAAATACGCTATTATCATCGCGATAGATTGGGATGCCAAACGGTTGTCCATAGGCCAGTGCTTCAACCTGTTCAAGGCGTGCAGGCACCTGATAGCGACCGAGACCGGCACGGGCAGCATCGATGAAAGCCAGTATCACGTAAGCCAGAAGATTGATGCTACGCCCAAACAGTAACATACCAGTTTCAAGGAGATCACCGGCTGCATAATATCGCCGATGGTCGTGTGGCGGCTCTATCACAAATGGTCGAGGAGCATCTCGCAGATCATGTAACACCGTCCTTCCAGGTGGCAGTTCCAGCTCGAACAATTCACGGTAGGCGCATGACGGAATCGCGGATGGACATCTGCTGCTCTGCCCCCAACATACCGAAGGACATCCAACTCGTTGTAAGGCGTATCCCAAAGCGCCACGGATTAGCGCTCCCTTAAATGGAGGAAGACGAGCTTCGCTTGCCAGACGTAATGAAACCCTTAGACGCAAGACTTCCAGCCTCGGAAGATTGAACTGCTCTTCATCCATACAATGATCCCGACTTCCGGTGAGGAGATTTGACAAGAAACATGAAACAGGGTTAGACACGTCAAGTATATCTGCCTTGACTGTTCGTGTCTACACTATCCGCGATAGGGATTTTTAACATGTTCAGGGTTCGTTCGTGTTCGCCAAGTGAACGTTATTCAACCCTCCGCCCTCACCCCCCGCAAGCGAGGAGCTGGGTTGACGGCTCGACGGTGCTCAAGGGGCTACCCCCCACCCCCCCCCGCAAGCGGGGGAACTTTGACGGCTCGACGGTACTCAAGGGGCTACCCCCCAACCCCCCGCAAGCGAGGGGCTGGGTTGACGGCTCGACGGTGCTCAAGGGGCTTCCCCCCAACCCCCCGCAAGCGGGGGGCTAGGTTGACGGCTCGACGGTACTCAAGGGGCTACCCCCCACCCCCCGTAAGCGGGGGGGGCTAGGGGAGGCCCTTCCCTCCCCGCTCTCCTAGTCTGTACTTCTCATCACAATTCAAGAAAGCAACAAATGGTGTATTATAAAGGCGATAATGAGCCGTAAACCACTTGAGCGGCTACGCTGATCGTGCTATATTGTGCACAAGATTTGACATTTAGAGAAATAGTAGTGTTGCTCCATCGGGTTAAGGGTGAAGGTATTTGAACAAGCAACGAGTGTCACAGCAAAACCATCAACCATCACCTGTATTATCGTCAAGCAGATGTGAGCAACGCTCTAGAAACGCTTGCAAAGTGGAAACGCCGTTGACGATTGTAGGCCATCTATCGCCTGATCTCGACTGCCTGACCGCCATCTGGCTGTTAATGCGGTTTGGTCCGGCCAAAGATGCTGATTTACAATTTGTGCCTGCCGGGCGGACATGGCAGGATCAGCCGGTAGATTCCGATCCGCGGGTGATTCATGTTGATACGGGTGGTGGTCGTTTCGATCACCATCATACATCTGATCCAACGCTCAGCGCTGCCGAGCTGGTGCGGCGGGTTGTTGCCCCTGACGACGAGGCACTTCGTCGCCTGGTCGATCAGGTTACGCGGATTGACCACGCCGAGTATCGACCGGGACAGGTCTTCTTTAACATTACCGACCTTATTGCCGGTTACAACGCTTTGTATCCCAACCGACCGCATCACGTTGCCCAAGCGATGTTGGCGAATCTCGATGCCTGGTATGAACACGAAGTTCGGCAATTACGCTTCGAGCAAGCGTTCCAGAACCGGCTTGAGTTTGAAACGCCGTGGGGATTGGGGATCGCTGTACATACTACCGATGGTGGCTCTTCGCGACTCGCATTCAATTACGGGGCTGTGCTTTTCGCCTACCGTGATCGCCGCGGCTATATGGGGGTCACCGCCCAGCGTCGCTCGAACGTCGATCTGGCGCCAGTGTATGAAACCCTTCGCCAGTGCGATAGTCAGGCCGACTGGTACCTGCACCCCAGCCATCGCCTGCTGCTGTGCGGCACACCAAAATCGCCGCCGCGTCATGCGTCGCGACTTTCGCTCGAGGAGTTGGTTGAGATTATTCGCCGTCGTTGAGCAAGCTAGCGGGAGAACATTTCAACTCACCAAAATATGATGCTCATCTCTCCACGAGCGAAGTGCATTCCCCACGTCATCTCTATCCTTCCCCTCAACCTCCCTTGGTAGGAGTAAAGGAGGTTGAGGGAGGGTGAGGGATACTCCCCTTCCTCTCTTGCTGGGAAAAGAAAGGGCTAGGGGCAGATGAGGGGGTCAACATTCAACTATGAATCATAGCAACCAACAACGGTATGCTATAATATATCGAGAGGTGTTCAATCCATCGATATTAGGAAACTCCGTGCGCGACTTTACTGCGTTTGATGACATTTTCAGCCGTCCTCGTAACGACAATGTCGAACTGTTGAAGGCATGGGCAGGTACAACACTTGCCTTCGCTATTATGCAGACCGGCGCGGCGAATCTGCTTAGTAGCCAGTTTGTGATTAACCTGGTCATTGCAGCAGTGGTTGCCGGGATCGGTTTCGTTCTCCACGAGCTGGCCCATCGGATCGTGGCCCGTGGTTATGGTGCTCAGGCCCATTTTATTGCCAATGATCGCTGGCTCATCCTCTCGATCTTGATCAGCTTCCTCGGTATCTTCATCGCTGCACCAGGTGCAGTCTGGCATCGCGGCCTGTTAACAGTGCGCCAGAGTGGTCTCATTGCTCTGGCCGGACCGGTAACCAATTTGGTGCTAGCAATAGTGTTTCTCTTGCTGTTCATCCCTATCTTTTTGTTACGTCCACCATTCACCGATCTTCTCATCACCATTTGTTATGTCGGGTTCCGCTTCAACGCCTGGATTGGCCTGTTCAATATGATACCTGCCGGCCCATTTGATGGCGCAAAGGTGCTGGCTTGGGATTGGCGGATATTTGCCGTTACTGTGGCCGTTGGGGTAGGGCTGACCTTTTTGATCAGTGATAGGGTGCTGTTCGACGTTTTACGGACGATTCTGCGGGTATTTTAAGAAGAGGATACAATGCGTACTCCGCTGATTGCCGGAAATTGGAAGATGTACAAAACGGTTGGTGAAGCAACCCTCCTCGTTCGTGAATTACTGGCTGGCCTTGGTGAGCTAACTGATCGCGAGGCAATTGTTTGTCCACCATTTACTGCTCTGGCCGCCGTAGCACCGCTATTAGCCGACACCCCGCTGGGATTAGGGGCGCAGAATCTCTACCCTGAAACCCAGGGCGCTTTTACCGGCGAAATCTCGCCGCCGATGCTGGTTGATATTGGTTGTCGCTACGTCATTGTTGGTCACAGCGAACGTCGCCAGTACTTCGGCGAGAGTGACGCATTCGTAAACCGTAAACTGCGCGCTGCCCTCGCTCATGGGCTGCAACCAATCGTATGTGTGGGTGAGAGCAAGCCGCAGCGTGATGCCGGTCAGGCAGAGCCAATTGTGACCGCACAGGTTCGGGCAGCACTGGTTGATGTGACGCCAGAGCAAATGCTTAACGTGGTGATTGCCTATGAGCCGATCTGGGCCATTGGCACCGGCGATACCGCTACTCCTGCCGATGCTCAGGCGATGCATGCCGCGATTCGAGCGACATTGCACGACTTATACGGGGCAGCAATTGCGTCGGCAGTACGTATTCAATATGGTGGCAGTGTCAAACCGGATAATATCGATGAATTGATGGCACAGCCCGACATTGATGGCGCGCTCGTTGGTGGCGCTTCATTGCAGGCAGCCAGTTTTCTCCGTATTATTCACTATCGATAGATGGAATCTGAACGTAGTCGTACACAGCAGGTAAGCAGGCGACGGTACCGTAACCGTCGTCATTTGTGTTTGCGCCTTGCCACTCCTCATCTACCCTCTCTTCTACACAACTCAAGGTATCCATACATCACATTGCCCACCGATCATGCCAACATACAATGGGCAATGCCTGCGGCTGGTGGCACGCCTGAGAAAACCTATGCAAGAACTCTTGATCATTATCGCACTGGCTCTGGCTAACGGTCTGTTTGCCGCTACCGAGCTGGCAATGGTTTCAGCACGACGTGGTCGTCTCGAACAACGCGCTGAAGAAGGTCATCGCGGAGCGGCAATTGCCCTGCAACTGCAAGAAGACCCTGATCGCTTTCTGGCGGCAGTGCAGATCGGGATCACTCTGATCGGAACACTTAATGGTGTCTTTGCCGGAGCAACGCTTGCCATTCAGATTACGCCCTGGATTGCGCGTAATGAATGGCTGGCGCCTTATGCTGTGCAACTGGCCCAACTTCTGGTTGTGTTACTGGTAACCTATCTGTCGCTAGTATTAGGTGAATTGGTTCCAAAACGGATTGCACTGCAAAGCGCAGAAGCGATTGCCACGTTGATGGCGCGTCCTATGTTGTTGCTTGCCCATATCAGCACGCCAGTTATCGCATTACTGAGCGCTTCAACCCGTTTGGTGCTGATGCTGTTAGGGCGGGCGAATGTTGCTGAAGACCGGGTGACTGAAGAGGATATTCGGGCACTGGTGCGTGAAGGAACGGAAACGGGCGAAGTTGAATTGCAAGAGCAGCAGTTTATCGAGCGAGTCTTTCGCTTCAGTGATCGGGCAGTGCGGCATATTATGACACCGCGCCACGAAGTGGAAATGGTTGCCGCCAACCGTACCCTCGGCGAGGTCATCGATGAATTGCTCGCCAGTGGTTACTCGCGCTTTCCGGTGTACGAAGAGACCCCCGATCAGATCGTAGGCATTCTCCACGTGCGCGATTTACTTCTGCTCTATCGGAAGAAAGGTGAACACGCACTGGTGCGCGAAGCTGTGTCACCTCCGCTATACGTTCCTGAAAATAGTCGAGCCTCGGCATTGCTGACCACCTTTCGGCGCAGTCGGCGTCACATGGCGCTCGTCGTGGGTGAATTGGGGGGGATTGAAGGCATTGTGACATTAGAAGATGTCTTGGAAGAAATTGTTGGCGAAATTGATGATGAATACGATGATGCAACCCCTCCGCCGATTGTACGGCGTGAAGATGGCTCTTACCTGGTCGAAGGTTCCTTGCCGATAGATGAGGTTCGTACCCTGCTCGAAGTTGATGAATTGCCCGACGAAGAGACCTACCGCTACGAGACATTGGCTGGCCTGGTGATCAGTTTGATCGGCCAGATTCCGCAAGCGGGGGATGTGACTCATTGGGGCGGATGGCGCTTTGAGGTGGTCGATATGGATGGCTTACGAGTCGACAAGGTGTTGATTTCACGGGAGCCGGAAACAGGGTGAGGAGCGAGGCGAGCGTAGAGAGAAGAAGTGCAAGCAGAAGATATGGGGTTGCCAACATGTCCGCCGCGCATAAGGATGCGTGTAACTTCCCGTTCCGACGGTTGGCTGCGCCAATCTCCTGTGGCGCCGATGATACCCGTTAGCGCATTGTAGCGATGAGTTTCACCCCCGATCCCCCTGCAAGGAGGATCGGGGGATGATGGACGAGCCGCCCGTACTCACGGCGATCTGAAGAATGAGGTACTACCCCTATTGCGCCCAGAGTGGCCAGCGATCCTGCGCCGTGTTTTGGGTGACTTGCTGGACAACCACACCATCGCTGACATTGAGAATGTATATCTCAAAGTCACCATCGCGGTCACTGGCAAACGCGAGTTGCCGACCATCTGGCGACCAGGTTGGCGCCTCGTCAACCCCCGGATGATTGGTCAGACGACGCACATTGCTGCCATCGGCGTTCATCACGTAAATCTCCCAATTCCCGTCCCGATCACTGGCAAAGGCAATCGTCTTCCCATCGGGTGACACGCGGGCAAACCGGTCGTTGACCGTGTTATTGCTCAGATTACGAATGCTACGTAGTTCAGTGTAGGCAAAAAGATCATCAATGTGGTAGAACTGTATGTCAGCCCGATAAATCTGGAAGTTACCGGTACAGTTGGTGACCCAGAAGAGGTTCCGGCCATCTGCCGACCACGATGGGGTTTCAACATTGCATGGTCGATCATAGTTCGTAATTGGACTCGCGTAGCCCCGTAGCGGGACATTCAGGCGGCGCAGATAGAGCCGCGGAATACCCTGGCGCTCAGAGACAAACACCATCAGGTTGCCATCGGGTGAGACGACCGCATTATACTCGCTGCCCGGAGTTGTCGCGAAGTCATTCTCTGGTGGTGGGAAGGCCCCATCGTTATTGCTGTAGCTGATACGGATCACAGTAGCGCCACTTGCCCT
>Ga0209691_1001259_pt1 | contig 15421 bp, 17 predicted proteins | sample YNPMSBMetaG_FD_187120 | JGI IMG/M metagenome (GOLD analysis project Ga0209691, IMG submission 187120) | Anoxygenic and chlorotrophic microbial mat microbial communities from Yellowstone National Park, USA - YNP MS-B MetaG (SPAdes) (version 2) ... | reverse complement strand
CAAAATTTTTTGATTAAGAAATGTATTAAGAGGCAATAGAGTTTATAAAAAAGAATCAGGAGACAATGTTTAATCCTGAATTGGTAGAAGCGTTAGGAGAGGAAATTATTTAACTTTTTTTTAAAATTTTAATTATTGTGTTTTTTATAAAAATAAAATAGTCAGAATAAATCTGTTCAGCATCAGCAATTGAAAACTTTATCATATTATATCTTGCATTTACGCTATAGTCATAAAGAGACCTATAATGATGAAATAGCGGTTTTAATTCTTTTATCTTCCCAACATAGTTGGTTCTTTCTTTATGGTCTTTTGGATATAATTTTTTTCTAGCAAGAAAGGCATCAAATAAATGTAATGCAGAATAAAAAATTCCTGTAATAGCCCAATCTGTATAATTTTGTTTTATATCATGAAAAAATTTTTCATTATATAAAGCTTTTTGAAAATGCTTTTCAGGAATTGGCATTTATAGAAATTTCATTAAAGTCTTCTGGTAATTCTTTATTCCCAAAAATTACGGTAAAATCTAAAATCAGATCAGGGAATTTTTCCATTATTTTTTGTTCCAATGAATGGATTTTAAGAAGAATATCATTGTCTGGTTTTTTTATAAATGTCCATATTGTTACAATATTGCCTTCCGCTTTGTATGCAATTTTTACTACTGTGGGAATGATAATAACCTTGAGTATAAAATCATTTATTGCTTTTACCACTTTATTGGAAGTTTCCTGAGTGACTATTGTGAAATAGTATGGTTTATTTTTCTCTATTACTGTTTGCATTTTAATCCTTTCTCTACCTTTGTTTTGTTTTTATAAATATTATACATAATTATTTTAAAATTTTTAATAAAAAAATTTAATAATTTTCAAAAATCCTATTTATAAAACTTTTCCCACTTTAATTTTAATATTCTTTAACTTTATATTTGATTTTTATTAGAAGTGCTCTCCACATTACCAGTCAAGTTCTTCATTGCATTTTTCTACAGGAGTTGCTAGTCCTTCTTTTATTGATTCACGCATCCCTGGAATATTCAAAAGATATAATGTTTCCTGTATAGCTCTCCAGTCATCTTCTGAAATAAGAACAGCATTACCTTTTTTGCTTGTAATAATTATAGGTTCATGGGATAAATTGACTTTTTTAATAAGATGGCAAAATTTATTTTTTGCTTCAGTCGCTTTTATAATAAGCATGATAATCTCCTTTTTAATTATAAAATTTTTGGTAACCAAAATTATTTCTTATTAAGAAAAACATCTATGGATTCGTAGAATCGCTCAGAAACGGTTTTTGGATTGCAGAGGGATACATCCATAAGAGAAAAATCTCAACTAATTTAAAATTCTAAAATTTTTGGAGAGAATTCAAGTCAAATTCCACAAGTGATGTCTTGAGCAGTCTTTTTATCCTTTTTAGGTATATAAATTGACATAATTAACAAAAATGTTAATAATATAGTCTAAGTGAAATATTTAGAACTCAGGTCATTAGAAAGCAGACTTTATTTCACTTCTCAGGATGTGGCTGATATTCTTGGAATAAAGCCATCCTCAGCAAATGTTATCTGTTCAAGATATGTTAAGAAAGGACTGCTTATTAGGCTTAAAAAAGACTTTTATGTGATGAAAGAGAGATGACAAAGAAATTCTACTTCTGAGTTCTTTCAGATTGCAAATATTCTTCAAGTTCCCTCCTATATTTCCCTGATGACAGCACTTTCCTTTTATGAGTTAACCACTCAGGTCCAGAGGAAGTTTTTTGAGTCTGTCTGCATCAAAAGGACAGCAAAATATGAGGTTGACGGATTTTTGTTTAATTTTTACAAACTAAAAAGAGAGCTTTATTTTGATTTTATAAAGCAAGGAGATTTTTTTATTGCCACAAAAGAAAAAGCCCTATTGGATGCAATATATTTATACTCTTTTGGAAAATACTCTTTTGATGTATCCTCCATAGATATGGCAAAGATTGATTTAAAAAAGATAAAGAAATTGCTGATAAAATATCCTGAAAGAACTAAAGGAGCTTTTGAAAGAATATGCAAGATTTAATCAAACAGGAGCAGTTTGAGATAGTGGTCTTAGACAGGCTTAAAAGTGGCAGATTTCTTGATAATCTGATTTTCACTGGTGAAACCATGCTCAGGCTTTGTTATGGACTTAATAGATTTTCTGTTGACCTTGATTTCTGGCTTTATAAAAAGATTGATACAGGAAAATACTTTAACCAGTTAAAAGAGCTTCTTTCAAAGTATTACTCAATAAGAGATACAGAAAATAAATTCTATACAATGCTTTTTGAAATAAGGTCAAAGGATTATCCGAGAAGTCTTAAGATTGAGATAAGAAAAAAAATTGAAAAGGTTAAGACAGAATTCGCAATTGCCTATAGTCAATACTCAAACACGCAGGTTATGGTGAGAACCCTTTCACTTCAAGAAATGATGAGCTCAAAAATAGAAACTTTTTTAAGCAGAAAAGAGATAAGGGATTTATTTGATATAGAATTTTTACTTAAAAAAGGGATTGAATTAAAGGCATCAAAAGAAGAGCTTGAGAGGCTTCTTGATGGAATAAACTCTTTAAGTAAAAAAGACTATTCAGTAAAACTTGGCTCAATTCTTGACTCAGAGCAAAGAAAATACTACACAAAGGAGAATTTCAAGATTCTCATTATGAAGATAAAAGAGTTGTTGAAATAAAAGGTTAGATTGATTGTGTTTGATGAATGGTGTTTGATCTTGTTTGCTGTAATGCACCCCATTTTTGTAGACACTTTTTAGGGTTTCAATTTGTGAAGGTCTATGCAACATTTTTCCCTTTTTGTAGAGATTTTCTCCCTCCATATTCAGAAAGTTTAAACTCCACAAATTGCCTGTGTCCACTTTCTCTAAGGGGTTCAGTATAACTTACACACTCCTTGCCTTCTGAGGTAGCGCAAGCCGAAGAATCCCTTCCTTTCTGAGCGTCCTTATTCTGTCATTCTGTCCCCTTTTTTCATTCTGACCACTTTTCTGTCATTCTGAGCCGAAGGCGAAGAATCCCGGAGACCCTTTGGCTTACGCCTCAGGATGACAGAAAAGGAGGCATTCTGAGCCTCTTTTATTCTGTCATTCTGAGGGAGCGTAAGCGACCGAAGAATCTCCTCATTTCACCAAAAAGTTTTTTAATTAGAGAGTTCCTTTGCTTCGCTCAGGACAACGCCTCGGGGGGTTTTACCCCCTCGGAATGACAAAAAAGGGAGGAGACCCTTTGGCTTACGCCTCAGGGTGACAAAATAAGTCGGCTCTTTACCAGTTCGCAGACTGACCAATAAACTTCGTTTCTTTCGTCTTCTGTCAGACCGGGTATGTCAAAGACAATATCATCAAGGGCTTTACGGTCAGGAGGGAGATTGGGCTTTTGTTCACGGGTGAGAGGTTTAGGTATAAAAGTTTTAAAATTTGCGTTTTGCGATTTCAGAGAGTAGTTCATTTGAGACATAAAATCCCATCTCTTTAAGTTCCTGAGTCTTTTTTAATGCACTATCTATAATCCCAAGTTTTTCAGCTTTGAGCAAAACCCCTATGCTACCACTGATGGACAATCCTAAATTTTCAGCTACCTTACGCGCCTTTAAATCATCAATCAATACCTTAAAATTGGTTTCATAAGCAAGAGCTATAACCTCGGACTCGCCCTTTCCGAGATTCAAATCCTGCATTAAGACATTAATTAATCTGCTTTCAACCTTTTTTACCGAATAACATTCAAAATTAACATTGCCGAATTCTCTGACAACAGCTTCAGGCAAAATAATCTTTTTATAAATTTTACATAGAATTTGTAGGAGATCTATTTTTTCAAGAGCTATTAATACAGAGGTATCAACAATTACTATGTCAGGCATTAGACAGTTCTTTATCAAGATTTAGATTTTTATATTTTATTGGAGCTATGCCCTTACGCAATAATATTTCAACAAATGTCTTTTCAGAATACCCTGCTATCTCAGATGCTTTACCGAGAGATACTAATCCTTCATCAAGAAGTTTTATTGCAAGCAATAATTTTAAGTCTTCTTCAGGTATATTTATTTCCGGTAGAATCACCAATTTGCCCATTTATAACCTCCTGTTTTTTCTTTTATTATACATTACACCTTTAAATAACTATCAAATCCTTCACACACTCCTTGCCTTCTGAGGGAGCGCAAGCCGAAGAATCCCTTCCTTCCTGAGCCTTCTTTCTGTCATTCTGAGCCTCATTTTGTCATTCTGACCACTTTTCTGTCATTCTGAGCCGAAGGCGAAGAATCCCGGATACCCTTCGGCTAACGCCTCAGGGTGACAGAAAAAAATAATTCTGAGCCTCTTTTCTGTCATTCTGAGGGAGCGTAAGCGACCGAAAAATCTCCTCATTTCACCAAAAAGTTTTTTAATTAGAGAGTTCCTTTGATTCGCTCAGGACAACGCCTCGGTGGGTTTTACCCCCTCGGAATGACAAAAAAGGGAGGAGACCCTTTGGCTTACGCCTCAGGGTGACAAATGAGAAATAAGGGTAACAAATAAATAGGGTGACACAGTAAGAGGTCATTCTGGGTTTTTTATTCTGTCATTCTGAGCGTCAGCGAAGAATCTCATCCTTTTCTGAGTAAGCTTCAGCGAAGAATCCCCTCATTTTTCACCAAACAGGTTTTTAATTAGAGATTCCTCGGGGGATTTACCCCCTCGGAATGACAAAAAAAAGAGGAGTCGGTGACCCTTCGGAGACCCTTCGCTGAAGCTCAGGGCTTCGGCTCAGGACAGCGCTTAGGGGCAGGACACCCCAAAAAGTCATTGGCTTTTTGGGGACCCCCGCATTAATCTCCTCAGAATGACGGGATGAGAGAAAAAACTCTTTTTCTAATAGCAATTTCAGGTTACACAAGAATGTTGAAACTACCAAAGGTTATTTAATCAAACTTAAATCAAACTATACATGTTCAAGCAAACATCATTTAACAAAAAAATCAAACTCTTTAACTTTGTATTTCTCTTTAAGAATTGGCTTTAATTTAATGATTTTTTGTTTTATTTCATAAATTTCTTCATGCATACAATTCAAATTTCGTATTTTCGCCCAATGAATAATCCTAGTGTTCTTTTCAAAATATGGAGAGTTGATATCAAAATTATTCATATATCTTATGGATATAATTTTTTCAAGTAAGGGGTATCTAATCTTTCAACGAGTAATCCAATATAAATCCATTTTTCCTTTGTATATGGGCATTCAATTTCTTGAACTTCATCTGCGTATAGATTGACTTCTGTTACTTTCGGCTTATTTACTATGTTAAAGAAACTACCATTTAATTTATTATTCATAATTGCTAAAACTACTTGATAAACTCAAAGATTATTTATTTTCTTCATAGAATTTTTTGCCCTTCTCTGTTATCTCCCAAATCCCCCGTGGAGAATCTTTAACAAGAAATCCCTCATCGACCATTGTATTTCTTGCCCATTGGGCGGTATTTTCCCACCGTTTCTGTTTCGGATTAGATGGAAGGGCTTCATAATCATATCTATTTAAGATACTTTTCATTTTATCATGCACAAGTTTTAAGATATCTTTCATTTCTGCCTTTCCCCCTAATTCAATAATAGATTCCAAAATAGGTATTACAAATTGCTCCTCAGGAGTTCTCAATCCCTTTTTAAGTCTCCCTTTTACCTGTTTTTTTCGACCTTGAGTAGGAATTCTTTCACTGAAAATTGTCTGCCATTCCTTCTGAAGTGTTTTTACTTTTTCCCTAAAATATTTTAGTCGTTCACCATATTCAATAAGAGTCTTTGCCTTATCAAAATCCTGAGTTTTAAAAGATTCTTCTCCTTCTTTGCTTATCATATTAAAAACCTCTTCAATCTCTTCAAGCAATATTTCAAAAGCAGTATTTACCTCGTTTTTATTCATTATATCCCCCTTCTATAATTTTTATTTCTTCCTCTGTCAAATCATACAATTTATAAACCAACTTGTCGATTTCTTGTTCTAACTGACTTGTATCAGAGTCTGGATTTTGTTGTTTGATAGAAAGGATTTGGTCAACGAGAGCTATTATCTGGTTGGCTATGGGTTGGTTTTGGGGAGTGAGGGGTGGGATTGTAATACGCTCAACATATTGATTAGATAATAAAAATCCTGTATCGCTATATAAATGAACATAAGTCTTAACATAAAAGTCTATAAGCTTAGAATTTAAAATGCCTAAGACATATTTTAGATTTTCACCAACCAAGAAAGCCATTGAATCTAAAATATAAAAATCTGCTGGGACTAAACAAAAAGAGAACTGTTTAGTTACCCTCTGCCACACAATTTTTTCTTTTTCAAATTCGGGGTAGTAATCACAATGTCTTAATTCCCACCAATAATCGCCTTGATCATCTCTATTAAAAAGCCCTTTGCCTTTCCCTTTTACATTTGAAAAACATATAAAGTATTCATGTAATGATGAAAATTTTTCTTTAAAAAACTCTTCTGGATTTTTTCGTCCTCTATTTTTGTTTGTCCAACTCGCAGGGATTATAATTATCCACAATCCCGCCCATTTGTAATAATACTTCCCAATATCCCTACCTCTTAAAACTGGCTTGATGATTTTCTCTGTTCTTTTTCTCTCTTCTTCATCTTTACAATTAGCCAAAATCCTGTTTCTTGTTTCTGTGTCAATGATAAATGCCTCGTTAAAACCTGTCAAAACTCCCCTATAAATTTTCACATCCCAATCTTTCAAAGGTCTTCCAATTCTTTCTATTTTTTCTTTTATTGCTAACACTTTTTCATCTGCTAAAGTCCACACATTATCAGAAAACTTTTCCTGCGGGATTGTTTGCCAGTTCTGATTTATATATTCAATGACATTTTGCACATCGTTTTTGATTTCTACAAAGTTGACTGAGTGCCAGTTTGCTGGGTTTTCTTTCGTAAATAAGATTATATTTGTATCCACTGTTTGTTCAAAAACTTTATGCCCACTGAAATCTATTATTTTCAAAACGGTTGTATTATTCTTTAAAAACTTCCTTAAACTTTCTCCATATTTTGCTCTCATCCATTTGTTGCTTGTAATGTATGCTAAAATTCCTTGCTCTTTTAACAATTGATAGCCTTTCTCATAGAAATAAATATAAAGGTCTGCGGTTGATGAAAAAACTTCGTATTTTTGTTTTTGTAAAACAGCTTTGATAGCTTTAATCTTTTCCTGTCTTACATACGGTGGATTTCCTATCACTATATCAAAGCCATCAACTACACCAAACATCCATTCTGGGTCAAACCAGTCTGCTGAGGCGTTCTGGTCAAAGAGGTCAAAGGATGCGATTTTGTGTGCTGTCTGTTCTCCCCAGCCATCATTTATGAGTAATTGGGCTATCTTCTTCCTTATTTCTCTGTCTCTTTCTTGAAGTTTGAGCTTTTCGGCCCGTGTCTTTGCTGTAAAATATCTATGCCTTATATCTTTTAACTCTTTTTCTTTATTTTCTATCTCTGGACTGCGGATATTTAGCTGTATAGGTTTTTCAAGCCCTATCAATGTGTTTGCTGATACAAATTTTGTCTCAAGGTTTGGTAACGGTCTTATTCCGAAATTTTCTTTTGTTCTATCAACTTTCTGGTCAAGGACAAGGGATATAAAAAACCTCAGTTTGCTTATTTGGATTGCAATTTGCTGTATGTCAGCGCCATAAATACAGTTTTCTATAAGATAAAGTTTCCTTGCATAGTCAGGATAATTAATGCTTTCATCAAATGCTTCATTTATTTCTTTTAGCATCTGTTCTCGCTCTAACTTGTCTTTTTCTTTAAATATCTGTTCAGATGCTTTTAATGCTTTTTGATACTGAAGTTCATACCATAGTTTATTATCAGGGTCTATTTTCTGAAGGATATAAACAAGTTTATGAAGTATTCCCATAGGAAAAGCTCCAGAACCACAGGCAGGGTCAAGTATCTTTATTTCATCTATGGCAGAGATTATCTCTTGCTTTTCTTCATCTGAAAAATCTGGAACTTTTTCTGAATAAGAAAGTAGAATGTCTAACTTATCTTCATCAATATCAGGGAGTTTTGTTTTGAGATACTCTCTTAAACTCTCTTCAACCATGTAATCAACAATTTCTCTTGGTGTGTAATAACTGCCTGTTGCCTTTCTTGCTGTTGTTGCTGTTTCCGGGTTGTAAGAGGCAAGGAGGTTTTCAAAAACTTTACCAAGAAGTTCGGGGTCAAGGGCTATTTCTTGGTCTATTGGAGTTGCTTCATCGGTGGTGAAGTTGTAGCTTCTAAGGATATTAATTAAACCTCTAAATGTTTTATTTGCACCAAGACCGTAATTGGAAAGGTTAATCCTCAGCTCATTTTCCTGAAAAAATAGATAATCAGGAATTATTGCCTGTTTTTTAGGATTTCTTGAAAATCCATCAATGTAAATAACTTTGCCTTTTTCATCTTCTTTGTCAAGGCAATCAAACAATCCACCGTTTAAAAATGGTATTTCTTTAAAAAGTTCTAAAACTTCATTTTCATTAATTATAAACTTGTCTTCATAGCGAAAGAGAGTTTTAACGCCGTAATTTGATTTATTTTTTGGAAAGCCTTCGTTTTTTGCCCATCCTCTTTGCTCTATTTTACTGTTTAAGGTTGCAAAGAAAAGGTTTTGAAAAATGGCATTATAGTAATTATGCTTGTTTCGAAAGTCTTTAACAATTTCTTTTAAATCCCTTTCATTAAAAAGAATTTCAGGAATTAAGCCTTTTTCTTTTAAAAACCATATAAAAATTATACGGGTAATTAAACGGATGAGATTTGTTGCATTGCGTATCTTTCTGTCTTTTTCAGGGTTTTCTGAATATTTATAATCATCAGGGAATTCAACCTTATCCATTGCCCACAAGTACCAGGTCTGAATCTCATCATAAAACTGCTTTGTTACAGGTTCAATGCTGAAAGCATTCTTTATTTCGTCAAAAGTCGCAAAATTACAATCACCAATCTGAAGGATAAATGTTTTATTGTTTAGTTGCGGGCTTACATAAAAGGTAAATCTTTTGTAGTAGCTAAATTCAGCTCTTGTTCCTTGAGATATCCTATAAACAAGAGAAAATCTGAAATTTCCCTCTTCATCATGAAAGATAAATAAGCCAGCATTTACAAAGGATGTTCCTAAAAGTCTTTTAGCAACTTCATATTGTTTCTTTTTGCTTCTTCTTTCAGTAAGTGATTCGTTGGTCTTAATAACAAAAACAATAAATTGAACATTATCTTTTAACTTTACTTCAGCAAATTTATAAGCTTGTTCAATCGGAAAAATCTCATTAAGATTTTCTTCAATGTCGTATAGTCTTTGCCTGAGGACTGTAAAATCAGGATTTTTTATTATGAGAAGTTCTTCTAAGTTTTCGTATGAAAATTCATAGGAAAGCTTTTGAGCAAGCTGTCTCATAAAAGTCTCCTTTGTTTAATCAACTTGATTTTCTATTGCAATTATAATCTCTTCAGTTATCCCTTTTAATTGTCTCTCTAATTTTTCATAAAAGTTTTCGCCAATTTGATTTTTTAGTTCTGATAATTTTTTTGGTAGAGCCTCTAAATTCTTTTCATGGCTAACAATTTCAGAAAGAACATATTCAGAGAGAGTTCCGTAACTTCTTATGTCTTCTATGAGATTTGAGATAAAGGCTCTTAAGGGCTTTATTTTATCATCCTGCAAATGAAGTAGATAATTAAGGAGATTATAGGCTTTCTGGCTAAGGTCGTTTGAGCGAGGTGTAGTGTTTCTTGAATATGCTTCCTTGTCAAGAACCATGTTGTAATGAATCCAGAATTCTTCAGATAAAGGCAAAGATTTTTCCCCAGCGGTTGTTTTAATTTTCTCGTAAGTCTCCTCAAAAGTTGTTGCTATTGGTAGTTTCTGAGTGTAATCTTTATATCCGACAAAAAGGTCTTTACCTTTCTTAACAAAAACCAATAATTCTTTCTGTTCACCTTTTTTTGCAACCTTTACCCTTTTTGGCATATTTTGTATTTCTTGTAAAACATCGGGAAAATGCTCTTTAAGGCTTTCAAATTCTTGTTTTATCTTTGTATAGAAGCTTTCTTCTTCCTCTTCAATGTAAGTTGTAAGTCTGCGATATAGCTCTGAAGGATGGGGTTCTTCATCGGGGTCAAAAATTTTGGCATCCTCTCCAAGTACATTATGAATCATAAACATTTTTGTCTGGGCAATTTCTCTTGATTTTACAATGTCAGCACCTTTTTCAGTTGGGAAGAAGTTTACAATGTAAATTTCGTCGTAAACTTTTTTGCCAATTCTGTTTATTCTTCCTACTCTCTGTATAACCCTCACTGGATTCCAGGGTATGTCATAATTTATTACAGCACCAGCTTTATTAAGGTTGAAACCTTCAGAAAGCTTGTCAGTTGTAAGAAGGATTTTATAACGGTCTTCCTGTTCTATGTATTGAGCATCAAAGTTCTTATAGAGAGCTTCAATTGTGCTTTTACTAAATGAACCAAAGGCAAATAATACATCTTTTCCGAATGCTTCTTCAAGAATAGACTGTAGATGTTTTGCAGTGTCAAGATACTCTGTGAATATAACTACCTTTCTTTTTTCTTTTAAAAATTCTTTAATTCCTTCAATAAGTTTCTGGGCTTTAGGGTCATTGTCCTTTAGCCCGATTTTATCCATTGTTTTTATGAGATAGTCAAAAAGCTTAAGGTCTTTTTCTATGTCTTTTAAAAATCCCTCTTTATCTTCAAACTGTTCTATATCATAAACTTTGTGGAATTTTTTATTAATTTTTTCTTCTTTTAAATCCCTTTCGTATTTATCAATTTCTTGAAGAATTTTTTCTGGATCGGCTGTTACAATGTCCTCCATAAGACTACGGTCAAGTATGAATTTGTTTGTCTTTTTGATAAAATTCAAAGCTGTTTTATGGATTTCCTTAAATCGTTTTATACTTTCATAAAAAGCTCCAAAACTACTTTCAAATCTCTTAACAAGCAGTCTTCTCATAAAATCATATAAGTTTCGCTGATAGGTGTAAAGAAAGCTTTCTTCTTCATTGAGTCTAATTTCCTCAAAATCTAATATATCTGTTAACCCTTTTTCATACTTTATTGGGAAATATATGGCACCGCTAAATATACCTCCTTCGTCATAGGGCGCAAATGCCTGAATTACAAAATCATAAAAATTTAACTGTTCTTGAATAAGTTCAAAAAACCATTCAGTAGGGTCTTTAACTTCAGGAAGTTCAATTTTTTCTTTGTAGTGTCTGAGGTCAAGCCTGTTTCTTCTAATTACCACTGGTTCAAGAATTGTTCTTATATGTCTGGCAAGCAGTTTTGTGCGTATTTTTACTTTTTCTATGTTAATCTCTTTTTCACCAAAAAGTTCTTTATAAAATTTTTTAGCTCTTTGTCTTCTTTTCTTATCTTCTGAATTGTGATAGTTCTTTATATATGCAAGCTTTCGGAATTGGTTTTCGTAAACCATGAATCTGAATTGAAGGTTTTCATCAAGAACTATGGTTGATTTTTTTGGAATTGTAAAAAGTTTTAACAATGAAAAAAGGTCTGATGGACGATTGTTAAATGGGGTAGCAGTAAGAAGTATTACTGTTTTTCCTCTGCATATTTCTTTTAGATAGTGATACTGTTGGGTGCTTTCATTTCTGAATCTGTGAGCTTCATCAACGATTACAATTTCTATATCTTCATGCTCATTAACAAACTTAAGTGTCTCTTTCAGTTTTCCAACAGAACGAACCTCCCATCCCCAGAGTTTAAAATCTTCAAGATATTTCTTCCATCCAGAGGTTTTATTTTCATCTCCGATAAGATGGGGTGGGCATATGACTATTCCTCTTTTATTTAGGGATTTAGCAACCATGCAGGCTATAACAGTTTTACCAAGTCCCACAACATCAGCAAGAAGACTGCCTCCATGAGCTTCACAGTTTGCAACTGCCTGAGATACTGCTTCAAGCTGATATGTGTAAGGTTTATAACCTTTTTCTTCCATAAGTTCTATGATTTCTCTGCTTAGGGTTTTTCCTTTGTGAAGCTCAATATATGTTTTTAAGAGATAGACATAGGCATTAAAGGGGGTTATTTCTCTGAAAAATGTATCGTTGATTAATATGTTAATGAATTTATTTATATCATCCTTATCTAATCCAATGGCTAAATTCCAGTGTTTATCAAAATACTCCTCAGCCTCATCAAAACCGTAGTCTTTTACTTCAACATTAAACTCATCCTGTGCAATTAAGCCTGCCTTTGTAAGATTACTGCTACCAGTTATAAAGAGATTGGGCAGGACTTCTCTTATACTGTCGTTCATCTTGAAAAGATATAGCTTGGCATGGTTTGGATAGCGGGTTTTCTTTAAGATTAGTTTTTCTTCTTCAAGAAGTTTAATGAAAAATTTTACCTGTTCGTAAATTTCTTTAGTGTCCAGTTGGGAAGAATTGAAGGCTTTAATGAATGAGTTAAAGAAGTCTTCTTTAATTTTATTTGGGTCAATAATTTTTGATAACCTGGCAGTTTCATATAATCCATAGTTTCCTTCATCAATATTTAAACCAACGAGGATTTTGATATGCTCATGATTCAGATGGTTGGTTTCATAAAGATTTTTTAGGGTTTCATAAAGCTCATTAATACCTGAAAAATAAAAAAAACCAACAAGAAATTTAAGTTCTGCACTGTTTTTTATAAGAGTCTGTAACCTTTTTTTAAAAATTTTCTCTTCAGTATTTGTAATAAAAGTTCCCATAGTTAAAAATTTCTAAATGTCTAATTATAACAAACTTTTTGAGTGTAATATTTTAAATTTGTAAATTCTATTTCAAGCTGATTTTAAAACTCAACCTACGCAATACTTTTTTTGTTCAGTGATAAATGACTCTATAAATTCGTCTATTTCGTCTTTGCCCCTTGCCATATTGATTATTCTTTGAATCTCAGCCTTTATTCCTGAAAGTTGCACTGCTAAAACTTTAGACTTTCTCCATATTTTACTTAGCTTAGTTAGAAAAATTAGGTCTTCTTGGTAGGGAGGAATTTGAATCGCTCCGAATTTGAAAAGTATTTTAATGTCCTTTTCCCTTAAACCAAATTTTGCTGAAAGTTCTTTAACAGGTGTTTTCATAATTGCCTCCTTTTGTCTTAGTTATATTTTTTCTTTATATATAAATAACATTTGATAGAAATTTTTCATAATGTCTGGTTTTATTTTTTACTCTGTTTCTTAAAATCAATATCATAGCTTCTAAATAATTAGAAACTGAAAGTAACCATATTGGATAAGCACTTTGTGCATTTAAGAATTAAAAAATGAAGAAAAAAACTTAATGCTTTTTTTAGGGAAAAATAAAGATTTTCATATTCTTGAATTTGCCGATAGAAAAAGGAGAGTTTTTCTCTCCTCCTGTCATTCTGAGAGGCTTAATGCCCCGAAGCGATATCCTGAGCGAAGGAACTATCTAATTGGAAAATCTCTCGGGTGAAAAAATGATGAGATTCTTCGCTGACGCTCAGAATGACAGAATAAAAAACCCAGAATGACCTCTTACTGTTTCACCCTATTTTCTTGTCACCCTTATTTCTCATTTGTCACCCTGAGGCGTAAGCCGAAGGGTCTCCTCCCTTTTTTGTCATTCCGAGGGGGTAAAACCCCCCGAGGCGTCGTCCTGAGCGAAGCGAAGGAACTCTCTAATTAAAAAACTTTTTGGTGAAATGAGGAGATTCTTCGGTCGCTTACGCTCCCTCAGAATGACATAATAAAAGAGGCTCAGAATGACCCCTTTTCTGTCACCCTGAGGGCTTTAGCCCGAAGGGTCTCCTGTGGGGATTCTTCCCCTTCGCTTCGCTCAGGGTCAGAATGACAGAAAAGGGGACAGTATGACGAGAAAAGAAGCTCAGGCGCTGTCCTGAGCCGAAGCCCTGAGCCCAAGCCCTGAGCTTCAGCGAAGGGTCTCCGAAGGGGTAACAAAATCACCCGAAAAGAGATTCCTAATGGCAATTTTAGGTAGTTCCTTAAATAAGACTTATCGTATAAATCACGCTTATTGCAAATGTGGTTACCACACTTTTCATATATATTATGAAGGTTATAACAGGCAAACTAAAAGAAGAATTATGGGCTTATATTGTTACAGATACTGAAGATAGCCACTTTATAGAACAGGAACTTACCAAAACCATAGATATATATGTCCAAGCTGTAACAAAACATTTGTAAGGAGTGCTAATGGAGCTTTTAACACCACAGGAAGTAATACAAATCCTTAAAATCAAAAAAAGAACTTTATATTATTATGTTCAAAAAGGAGTTTTACCCTATGTCAGGCTTCAGAGGAACCTTAGGTTTAGGAGGCAGGACATTGAAGAATTTATACAAAGCAGACTAACCAGAAATGCAGAAGTTGATGAAAAAGTAGAATCCATCATTGCAAGCATCAAAAGTAAAATCGAACAAATTGACTGAACCAATCATGTTTTTGTATCCTTTCAAAAAATTGTTCTTTGACAAGTATGCAAGCCATATCCTGAGAAAGGAGGCAGGATATGGGACTGTATAAAAGAGGCAATATATATTGGTGTTCAATCACTGTTAAAGGTAAACAATACAGATTTTCCACAAAGACAAAAGACAGAAAAACTGCACAACAGATTTATGCAAAACTTCTTTTTGACCTGGAAAACTCCCTAACACAACCTGAAAAACCTAAGATTACATTTATTGAATTTTTCAAAAACCAATACCTTACATGGTCAGAAAGACAAGCCTCTTACAGAACCAAAAAGTATTATCCTAATGTTATCCCTGATTGGTTTAAAAAAATACCTTTATCTGAAATTTCTACAAGGGATATTGAACTGCTACAAGGAGACCTGATGAAAGACAAAAAACAAGCTACTGTAAACAGAATTATTGCCTCTATTAAACACGCAATGACAAAAGCTTATGAATGGGAACTAATTGATGAAACAGTTTACAAGAAAATCCAGAGAGTTAAGCCTCTTAAGGGAGAAGTTAAGAGATTAAGATTTTTATGAGTGGAGTTGATTTAAAAACAGTGCAGGAACTCTTAGGACATAAGGACACAAAATGACTTTGAGATATTCACACCTTGCAAAAGCTCATAAAACCAATGCAGTAGAAAAACTGAATATCACACTTTATCACAATTTTATCACAATCAGGGGAAAAAGAAGTTAACCAAAAGCTATAAACCCTTGAAAAATCTAATGGACGGTAGGGGAGTCGAACCCCCGACCTCCAGAGTGCGATTCTGGCGCTCTCCCATCTGAGCTAACCGCCCACTTTGTATTATAATATCATATTTGAAAAAAATTTTTCGTAGGAGGAGGTT